>Ga0209475_10000508_pt1 | contig 77804 bp, 76 predicted proteins | sample tdDd471_FD_187128 | JGI IMG/M metagenome (GOLD analysis project Ga0209475, IMG submission 187128) | Marine sediment microbial communities from the Atlantic coast under amendment with organic carbon and nitrate - tdDd47.1 (SPAdes)... | ecosystem: Environmental > Aquatic > Marine > Coastal >... | reverse complement strand
ACTCGCGCTCGCGCTTTCACGATACAAGACGACGCCTTAGACAGCAGCACAGCATGCTGCCACCCCATGTCCCGATTCAGGGAACAGACTGTTCAAAACCAGTCAAAACGACATCCTACCAGACAAGATATTGGTGAATTCCGGGAGAACTGAGGAACAGGGCCGTGCCGAAAACTGCGATGACCAGTGCTCCGCATATGGAAAGACCGGCGTACATCCAGTTGAACAGCTTCCTGTTGGAGCCGGTCATCCGGAGGGTCAGACCGCGTGCGGACACGGCGACCCAGGCAAAAAGCGTCGTGGTAACGCCCATGCCGATCGCCATGACGACAAGCGCACCCATGCCCGCCCAGAAGATATCCTGTCCAATGGCAAAGGCGAGAATCACCGCCGCTCCGGGGCAGGGAATCAGGCCGGTCACAAAGGAGACGGTCAGCACCTTCCTGATCTGGGCGGCATCGTCAGGATCGGCCGTTGGCTCGACACAGGAACACGCGGTCAGCAATCCCCCTCTGAACACATCGCGCAGGGCCTTGATGAGCAGGACCACCCCCATGAGGGCGAGGAGAGCATAACTGGCCGGGGCCAACGCACGGCTTGCCGCCTGAAATCCTCCCATGCCGGATGAAAAGAACAGGTATGCCACGCCAACGGCCAAGGCAGCAGACCCCATGTGGACAAAGGTGATGGTGTTCCCCATGAGCGCACCGGTGAAAAACGAACCGGGATTGCTCAGAAAATAGGAACAGACCACGGTTTTCCCATGCCCCGGACCAACGGCATGAACCACGCCGTACACAAAAGACAGCCCCAGAAACATCCAAAGCGCGGAACCAAAGGGATTATCCCTGATGTCCATGCCGAAGCCGTTGAGCCTGAGGGTCAGTTCCTTCTGGAGAGAACGCACCAGGGACATGAGCCGTTCGATCGGGCCGGGAGATTCCACCGGAAGCTCGGCAGCGGGCAGGTCCGGTTTGGAATCGGGCTGGCCGGAAATGGACAGATGCACGGCCTCGGGCACGATGAACTGCCAATAGGTGTGGTCCTTGGCAGGACGCACCACATGGCTGACCTGAGCCATGCCGTCGATTTCAAAACTGAGCTTGTCCTTGAGCAGCAGGATGTCAGAATAATATTCCTTGTCGAACACGGCCGCACGGAAATCCTTTACCTTGTCAAAAGGCAGGTTCAGGGGGACCGTGAAATCATAGACGAGCCGCCCGTCCCTGAGCGAGGCCTTGAAATCCTTGGCAGTGATCTTCAACCGCTTGCCCCCGGTCTCGATCAGCGTGAAATAATTGAAGTTGGCGAGGTAGGCAAAAGCGCCTTCACGAATCTTCTCCTGCCCGATGGTCGTGGCAAGGCTGGCGGCGTCCAACTCCAGATCGGAAAGAATGGCGTTGGTGAAAATATCGTCAAAAAGCCAGTTTTCCTGCAGGGAGGCAAGACCGGAATCGTTTATCTGAAACGTCAGGGCCGCATCCACCCAGACATGGGGATGCGCCTGAGCCTGCCGAATGGAAACGACAAGGGGCAATAACAGGAGAATGATGATGGAAAGATACTTTTTCATGGCGTTGTGCTTTCATTAGAGCAGATGTTCATGTGTGGCAAGTCCGCCACTGGTTGTTCCGGCGGCGATTTCCATCTATCATGGTTCTGAACCTCAACCGTGGGAATACCGATGACAAAAATCCTGACCGCGCTGTGCCTGAGTATGCTGCTGGCTGTTCCCGCCGTCGCCGGAACGGTTACCGCCGTGACGGTCGACGGGCTGACGTGCGCCGCCCCGGTCCTCGACGCCATCGCGCAAGAGGCCGGACTGACCACGACACTGATTTCGACCTCCCGCGAAAAAGCCCTTGCCGCCCTCTGCTCGGGGCAAGCGGACATGGCCCTCCTGCCACCGGACGTATCTGTCGGAAAAGAAATCCGGAATCTTGGCCCGGTATTCACTGCGGAATACGGAGTGATAGGACGGGCGGGCAACTACTTCCGTTCACTCAGGGAACTTGGCGGGAAAACCGTTGCCGTGGTCCGGGGCGAAGAAAAGGATGAACGAATTTCAAAAAGAAAAGGCATCATTCCCCGCCCGCTTTCGGGATACGAACAGTGCCTGAAACTGCTTCTTGCCGGAAATGTGGACGCCGTGGCCGGAGACATCTGCGGCATGGCCCATGCTGTAAAAAAGATGCGTATTCCACGACAGGCTCTCGGCACCCCATTTATTCTTTCCTCGACTCCCGTGTGCCTGTTCGTGTCAGACAGGCTGGGCGAAAACATCCGGCCAATCGTCGAGGCGCTTGATCTTCTCAAGGAAAAAGAAACCCTCAAGGAAACCCTTGTCCAATATTCATTATAACATGGGTGACACAGGTTGCGGACTTGTGTAGGTAAATAACTGAAAGTGACAAAAGGACAAAAGAATTCAGTTCATTCGCATTCTTTCGGAACAACACATGAGTTCAGATAAACCGAATATAAAAAAGCCCTTCTTTTCAAGCCGATCCATCTCCCGGGATCTGACGGCGAGTCTTGTCGTTATCGTCCTGGTCGTGGCAACGACCATGGGCGGCTACATCTACTGGCAGCAAGGCAAGGAGATGTGGGAGACCGCTGAGGAGAAAGGCGAAGACACCATCACCAGCGTGGCGGAGATTCTTGCCGTTCCCATCTGGAATCTCGATTACGACAACGCCCGCCTGATCGGGTCCGTCTACACCCATGACGACATGGTGCAGGGTATCCGCATTTACGGATCGCGCAACGAAGTTGTCTTTGCCCACGAAAAATTTTCCGGTTCACAGGCGGATTTCAGCAAGGTCCGCTCCATTGTTTTCGAAGGCCGCACCATCGGCCGGGCGGAAATAGACTTCACCCTCGCCCGTGACAAGAAACGGCTCGACGAACAGATGCTTGTCTCCACGCTCATCATCGTGGTCGCCATCTCGGTCATCCTCGCCATCACCGGCCTGCTGTTGCGCGTCTTCCTGAACAAACCGCTTCAGGTTCTCCAGCAGGGAATCGCCCGTGTCGCAAAAGGCGACTTTTCCTATGAATTCGGTGAGGTCTACCACGCGGAGCTGCTGGAAATAGCCAAGCGGTTCCGGCGCATGTCCGCTGAAATCGAAGCACGTGAAAAGAAACTGCAGGCCATGAACAAGACCCTGCAGGAAGCCGAGGAAAAATACCGCGGCATATTTGAAAACGCCATTGAAGGCATCTTTCAGGCCACGCCCGACGGTGTGCTGCGCCGCGCCAACCCGGCCATGGCCCGCATCTTCGGGTACGAATCACTGGACGAATTTCTCTCCAACGTGCGGTCGCTCGGTTCCCGCATCATGGTCAACCCCGACCACATGCAGGCCTTTTACGAACAGGTGCGCGAACGGGGCGAGGTCAAGCGGTTCGAAGCGGAATACTACCGCCGCGACGGCAAGACCATCTGGGGTTCACTCAACGCCCGCGCCATTTACAACGACGTCGGGGAATTCACCTTTATCGAAGGCATCCTCGAAGACATCACGGACCGCAAGAAAGCCGAACAGGATCTGGCGGACCTCAACCGCCATCTGGAACAGCTCGTCCGGGAACGCACCGAAGACCTCGTCAACAAGGCGCAGGAACTTGAGGACGCCAACCAGCGCCTGCGGGAACTGGATGAAATGAAATCCGCGTTCCTCTCTTCCGTCTCCCATGAACTGCGGACACCGCTGACATCCATTCTCGGCTTCTCCAAACTGCTCCACAAGGAATTTGCCAAAAACTTCGTACCGCTGGCCGCCGACTCGAAATCCCTGACCAAAAAAGGTGACCGGATTCAGGAAAACCTGTCCATCATCAGCCACGAAGGCGAACGGCTGACCCGTCTCATCAACGACGTGCTCGACCTCAACAAGATCGAATCCGGCCGCATGGGATGGCGGGACGAACGCCTCGACATGGCCGAAATAGTGAACGTGGCAACCAATGCCGTTGCCGGCATGTTCGCTGACAATCCGAATCTCGAACTCGTAACGGAAGTGGATCAGGGATTGCCGATCGTCATAGCCGACCCCGACCGCATGCAGCAGATTCTCATCAACCTGCTCAACAATGCGGCCAAGTTCACCGATACGGGACAGGTCTCGGTCAAGGCATTCCCGCGCTTCGGACAGATTCGCGTCGAAGTAGCCGACACGGGCGTGGGCATCCAGCCCGAAGATCAGGCACAGATATTCGAGAAGTTCCACCAGACCCGCTCCGACACCATGGAAGACAAACCCAAGGGAACCGGCCTCGGCCTCACCATCTGCCGCGAAATCATCGAACACTACGGCGGAAGAATCTGGGTCGAATCCGAAGTCGATGTCGGTTCGACATTCATCTTCACGCTCCCGTCCGCGTCCTAGACCGCTTCAACAAAAAGCTGAAAAGCCTCGGAAGAAATATTCTTCCGAGGCTTTTTTCATATTCGTCTTCCGCTATCTCAGTCCTTGAGGCTGTCCGCTTTCAACTGCCCGCAGGCAGCCTTGATGTCCGCGCCCATGGAGCGGCGGATGAATGCGGTAAGGCCGTGGTCCCAGAGACGCTTTTCGAATGCCTCAACCCGATCACGGTCGGGTGCGTCATACGGCATGCCCTCGGTGGCGTTGTAGGCGATGAGATTGATCTTGCCCTTTCTGCGGTCAATGAGCCGGGCCAATTGATCGGCATGCTCCATGGAGTCGTTGACGTCCTTGAGCAGCAGATATTCGAACGTAATGCGCTCGCGATTCCGCATGGGATACGCCTTGAGCGCGGCCATGAGATCATCCAGATGGACCTTGGCGGCCTTGGGCATGATCTTGGCGCGCAGTTCCTGTGTAGGAGCATGCAGGGAAATGGCAGGGAGCGCTACCTCACGCTCACCGAGAATCTTGAGCTTGTCGGGGAATCCGACGGTGGACACCATGGAACGCCGCCATGAGAGGGACAGTCCGCGTTCACACGGCAGATCATCGAGCACCTTGAGCAGATTGTCGAGGTTGAGCAGCGGCTCGCCCATGCCCATGAACACAAGATTCTTGAGCGGATTCATGCCCTGATCTTCAAGATACTGGCGGCCGACGAGCACCTGCCCGAGGATTTCCCCGTAGGTGAGGTTTCGCTCGAACCCGAGCTTGCCGGTGTTACAGAAGGTGCAGGCCATGGCACAGCCCACCTGTGTGGACAGGCATTGGGAATAACGGTCCCGCATGGGAATGAGCACGGTCTCGATAAGTGCGCCGTCGGTCATGCGCAGCAGGAGTTTAACCGTACCGTCCCGGCTGGTCTGGACGTCCGCAATAGCGGGCCAGACGATATTCGCCATGGTCGCGAGCTTTTCGCGCAGCGGTTTGGACAGGTTGGTCATGGCGTCGATATCGCGCACGCGCTTCTGCCACAGCCACTGCCAGATCTGTTCGGTGCGGAAACGGGGTTCCTTGAGATCTTCGGCAACAAAGGCTTCGAGATCGTTTTTTGTCAGCTCAATAAGGTTCTGCATGGCGTCCCTTGTATGGTATTGGGCGGGCGTGTCAAGTCGCGCCCTTCTCCGTCAGCCGCCTTGTCCCGCGCTTCCAGCCCCTGTGAGACAACCCCGCCTTGACATGATGCCGCTTGGATTCGACCGTCTTCATCAACAAAAAAAGGCACCTACAAAGACTGCAGGTGCCTCCATATTCTTGTAAAAGGGCTATGCCCCGGCTTTTTCATGTCCGGCGCGCACCGCCTTGACCAATTCGGCGGTTGCCTCGCGGGGCGACGAAGCCGAACAAATGGCAGACACCACGGCCACACCGTCCACACCGGATGCCGCCACTTCCGCGGCATTATCCAGATTGACGCCGCCGATGCCTACCAGCGGGAATTTCGTCGTTGCCACGGCCCGACGCAGACCGTCCGGTCCCCATGGCGCGCCCCGGCTGTCCTTCTTTGTCTGGGTCGGGAAAACCGGCCCGACACCGAGATAATCCACGGGCAGGGACTGGGCCACGGCAATGTCCTCGTCGGTATCCACGGACAGGCCCAGAATGGCATCCGGTCCGATCAGACGGCGCACGTCTTCAACGCGCATATCGCTCTGGCCAACATGAACCCCTTGAACTCCGGCGGCAAGAGCCACGTCCACGCGGTCATTGATCAGCAGCGGGATGTCGAGCGGGTTGAGTCGGGCAGCAAGAGCGCGGGCCAGCTCCACGAATTCGCCGGTATCCGCATCCTTTTCCCTGAGCTGAACCATGGTGCAGCCGCCCGCTACGGCTTCGGCGACCACTTCTTCCAGAGAACGCCCGAGGCAAAGTGCGCGGTCCGTGACCAGATAAACGGCTAAATCGGTCGGGTTCATGAGAGCGCAACCTCCAGCCGGTCTGCCACGACCTGTTCGTCGATCTGGTACAGGGCGTCCAGAAAATGCATTTGCAGGCTGCCCGGTCCCGGAGATACCTCGGCAGCCATGGCTCCGGCCATGTTCATGACCGCGGCGGTGTCCAGAGCAGCCTGGAACGGGTCTTCCTGAACTGCTGCCAGAGCGCCGGTCAGGGCGGTGCAGGTGCAGCCGAGTCCGGTGACGCGGGGCATCATGTCCGAGCCGCCCGCGAGTCTGGCCTCGCGGCCTTCATGGACGACAAGATCGACTTCCCCGCTGATCAGCACGGCACATCCGTAGCGCTTGTTCAGCGCATGGGCCGCAGCAGCAGCCTCTTCCACGCCGTGCAGGGTATCCACGCCCTTGGGACGTCCCTCATCCCCGGCAACGACCATAATCTCCGAGGCGTTGCCCCGAAGTATTTGGGGCCGATACTTTTCCAGCAGTTCCACGGGCAATTCCGTGCGAAGCGGATTAACTCCGGCGGCCACGGGGTCGAGCACGATGGGCTTGCCCTGCTCCACGGCCCGGGCCATGGCAACGTGCATGCCTTCGATGTAATCCGGCTGAAGCGTGCCCAGATTGACGACCAACGCACGGGACAGGTCCAGCAGGCCGGGAAGATCATCGACAGGGTGGCTCATGGCGGGAGAGGCTCCCAGAGCAAGCAGGGCATTGGCCGTGTTGTTGGTGACGACGTAGTTGGTGATATTGAGCACCATGGGCGCGGTTTCGCGGACGGCACTGATGTCATTCCAGACAGCGGAAATCATGGATTCGGAAGCAGGCATCAGAGACGTTCCTCCACACTCTTCACTTTTTGGGACATGCGGTCCTCGCCCCCGGCCTTGGAATCAACGGCCATGGTCAGGTACACCCGGCTGTTGTCCTCGTGCAGGGCGTCATGGCATTTTTTGATGACCGCCATGACCTCGTCGAACTCCCCTTCCAGAACGGTCCCCATGGCTCCCAGCTGATAGGGAATCCCAGACTTCTCAACTATCCGGATCACCCGGGCGACGTAAGGCGAAAGCGACTCTTCGCCCCCCTTGCCCATCGGAAAAATCGTAAATGTTACAACACAACTCATGATTGGTCGTCCTTTGCTGATTGATTTGAATGGGGAATTCTCAGCCTTCGACGAAGTGCGGTCAAGCGGAAACTCTTTTTAATCAGGAAAGTGGCAGATGGCGCGGACTCAGCGTCGCTCGCAGATGGCCCCGGCTCCCTTGCCGAGGGAGGTCTTCGGCGCGGCGGGCTTGAGCGAAAGAAAGGGGCACCACTCTTATGGTGCCCCTTTGGTTATTCCTTTTTTTCTCGCGTGTCTTTCTGGTATTCGGGATTGCGACGAAAGACATAAAAGCTGCCAATTGCGTTATTCAGAGAAGACGCAATGAGAACTATCCATGTCAAGACTGCCAATTCCCAACTCTCTGTACACCAATACATGATGACAGAAACTCCAGTAGCTACCAAAAAGCCGATGACATTCTCATAAAGGACACGCTTAATTAATTTCTTCATCACCACGCATCCTCAACATCAGTAAGGATTGAGAAGGGCAACCCTCCTCCTTTAATTCCATATCCCAACGCTTTGCCAAACGTCGAACCACTGTTTTTAAGAAGCTCTTCCAAAAGCCGTGTTCCAACTTCTTCTCCTAACGGATGCGTCACCCCCTGCACTTTCTGTGCAGGTGTTTTCTTCTTCTCCCACGGCGGATTGTGCTTCATTTCGTCGAGCCACTGAATGTACTCTTTCAGCGACATTTCTTTTTCCGCATGCCGCAACTGGGCCGCATCACGCGATGCCGAGGGAGGACGTTTTTCATGCCCGGAACCCTGATTAGGGTCGATGCCCTGACTCTTTTCCCAACGGCTCAAGTCTCGGGGGTGCTATATATCATTTTTGATTTGTGATTTAAATAAACTGTAAGTACAAAACTGAACAATGTAAGAAGAAGAAGAAGCGTTGTGGTTCCCATTATATAATGAACTGCTTCCAATTCTTCCACACCTTCTAGACTTGGAAAATAAATATAACAAAATTTTAGCAACAGCAGTATTTGCAAAACAACAACAGGAATTCGATATTTTCCCATGAACGGTGTACAAAAAACAGATGCGGCATAATAGATGAAAAAAGAGACTGACATTTGATTTATTCCATCTCGAATTCCGGATATTGCGAGAAGGGAAACAGATAGCGCTGACAGGACCCAAAAAAATAGATTTATTTTTTGAATACTTCGCGAAGGTAAATCTATTTTTTCCTTAAAAAGCTGTGAATAAATTGCTCCACAAGTAGAAGCCAACACAACGAAAGCGGCTGCTAAAAACCAATAATCATTATGAGCAAATGATAAATAGGCATATGACAAGACATACAAAATCAGCAACATGTAAAATCCGACAAACACTTTATTCATCTTCTTGAACTTAAAAAAAGATAATAAATATAACCCCATAAAAACTACATAAATAACATAACTAACAATTCCATTCATACTCAATGGAGAACCGTTTACGTATTTACTCGAAATGAATAACGAATGAAAAATGATAAGGAGTGAAATAAATATTTTGTTCATAGCGGTACAAGTGGGGGAGAAAATATTTCTTCCCCACTTCATAATTAGAATTCACATCGGTTAAAACCAAAGGCCATCCTTAACAACACCGGGAAGGTCTTTAATTGTTGCATTATCGTCACCTGCCCAAGGAATCGTCCCAGCCCACCAAGGGCCTGCATGGAGCATTGTTTTTCCCCACTCCTTGACGTCCTCCTTAACCATACCTTTCGCCCACTCTTTTTCAGATGTTCCTTCAGGCTGAAGGAGAGCCGGGGTCAACAATCTTTTGGCCCATCCTCTATCATCCTTCTTTTTGCCCTGCCGGCTCATCTCCTGCTCAGCACGCTTCAAATCCCGCGCATCCTGCGCCGAATTCCTCGGCTTCGGCGTGCCCTGAGATTTTTCCTTCTCCTCAAGCTCGCGGATCGCCCCGGCTCCCTTGCCGAGGGAAGTCTTCGGTGCGGCGGGCTTGGGCGAACCGTCACCCTTTTCGGCGGCTGCGGGCTGGGCAAACATCTCCGCCTTGGCAGCGTCTTCTCTCCTGAGAAAGAGATTGTGCCGGGTCGGCGGCTTGTTCCGTTTGGCTCCCGGCTTGTCGTGCTCGCCGTAATCGTGATTCAGCGAGGCATCCGCCCCCTCGTCCGAGGGGTGCCAGTCCTGCGGCTTGCGGGTCAGCCACCAGTCGGTCATGCGGTTCGGGGAATGGTATTTCCTGTGGATGTTCCCGTCACGCCGGACCGGCTCGTACGTGTTGTCGGCGTAACGAATCCATTCGCGATCCATCTTGCCGGTATTCCTGTTATATTCCAATTTCGTATACTTGTCAGTATTAAACATGTTTTTCATATCTATTCCCCTATGTTTCGGGCCGGAGACCGGCTGATCCCCGGCCCGCTTCGGGTTATGACCGCCTATGCAGGACGGCCGGATTCGTGCTTGCCGGGGTACAGGAGCTTGAAGCCTTCGCGGATTTTGCGGATATACGCATCATCGCGCTTGTACGGATCGCTGTAACGCGGATCAAGCATCATCTCCTCCAGTTTCTCGCGGGACAGGTCCTCGCCCCAGCCACGCGTGGAGCCGCGCAGACCGCTTTCCAGCACCATCGGCGCGATCTTGGCAAACGCGCTGATGACTGCGGCATGGTCGCCCGCGCCCGTGGATTCCAGCGCCCTGACAAGCTCGTCACCACCAATGACCTCGGCAGCACGCAGGGCATTGTCGAGAACGGACGGCATGTCGCCGCGATGCACGGAACGGAGGGAGTCCAGTTCACTGTCGCGAAGCTGCTGCGCCTGCGATTCCAGTTCATGATGCTTATCCATAACAATGGGCAGGAACCACGAGTACAGACCGGCAACCTGCTTCGGGGTCAGGCCGAGTTCGTGGGACTTGGTGCGGAACCCTTCCAGCATGGCTTCCTGAAGCTCATATCCCTCGGGCAGGTCGAATTCCGGCAGCTCATAGCCGTCTGCCCCTTCCGGGCGACCGAGGGCAGTATAAAAGGCACTCATCTCGTCCGGTTCGGCACCGTCTCCGGGCAGGCGGACATACCCCTCCGGGGTCTTGCCAAGCAGTCGCTGGGCATGCACAAGCGCCTTCACGGCCTCGTCCTTGGAGGTATAGCTCGCCAGACACGGGTGGTCGCGCAGGGCAATCTCCTGCTCCTCGCCGTTCTCGTTCACGTGTTTCACTTTCCAGTCTGCGGGCATGGTTCTCTGCCACTTGTTTTCAATCTGCTTACTCATCTTTCTTTCTCCTTTTCGATGAAGTTGGTTTCGTCGAGCATGTGTTTCACATGCAGGACCAGTGAACGGCGGCCCTCATTGAACTGAGTCCGCCCGGGGTCGGTGGAAAAGGACGGGCGCAGAAAACAGCCCCGCTTTTCCAGGTCAAACATGACGGTCTCGCCGTCAGCCGATTCAAAGAGACGCCGATAGGCGCGGTGCAGCTCCAGAGGATCAATCCGCATGGCTCACCTCCGCGACTTCAGGCCCGGCACCGGCCACGGCTTCAACCGCATCGTCCGGGCCGCCCTGCATCTGCTCCATGAGGCCGCCCAATACGCCTGCACCTTCGTCCGGTTCGTCACCGGGAACCTGCGGAACACCGTTCTCCGCCACGGCCTGCACGCCACCCTTGAGCATGGCGAACAGTTCGGTCAGCACGTTGGGCCGATCCACATACGATTCGGACAGGGTCTTTGCGATGGCCGCGCCCTGCGCAATGGTCTGGGTAAGCTGCGCGGTGCTCATGGACTGACTCTTCCCGGCACGGGCCGCTTCCACGTCCGGCTCGGGCTTGAGGTAATCCGGCGGGGTGCCGAACAATTCGGCCACATGGCGCGTGACACGGTCGGTCTCGAAGTTGTCCATGATGCCCAAGGCGTCGCTGCCGCCCACGAGCGGGGCGAGGTAATCCATGGTCTGCGCCAGCCCCTGCGCCTCGTACTGTTTCTGGGCACGGGCAACGGGCGATGTGTAGCGGACCTCGATGTCGTCCGGGGCCAGTCCTTCAGGGAACGGCGGCAACGCGTTCATGCGGAGCATAATGTGGAACACGCGGCGCACGAGCGGGCCAAGGAATTCGGTCTGGAGCCGCCCGAGGACCGGGCCGAGCACGCGCATTTTCTCGCTCTGGCGGATGACCGCCTCGGTGGCGGTGACCGCCGGACCTTCAGGGGCAAGCTGATCGCCGAGGAAGATGCGGCGGATAGACTCGCGCCGCTGGTTCATCATCTCCTCGGTGGCCCCGAGGTCCACACGCACGGGCAGGGCTTCGATGCGGTCCGAGGAACCGGCGCGGTAGTACGACAGCCCGCCGGGACCGGACCTGACCGGGCCGAGAAAACCGTCATCCGGCACCATAAGCGGCGGATCAGCCATCTTTTCCGCGGCCATGAGCGCGGTCTTGCCCATGGCGTTGAGCACGCGGGTATCGGACAGGGCGGTCTGCCCCGGTCCGCGCCCGTATATCTCGCCTGCGGCCTTGCCCCAGCGCGGGACGAGGTACGGCATCTCAAGGTAGCCGGACTCTTCGAGGATATTCTCGGTGGCGACTTCCATGTAGATGGAGGCAAACGGGAAGTTGGCCGCGCCAAAGCCGGACGGGTCGCGATCGGTACGCGGGAAAACCGCATGCAGAATCTCGATTTTCTCCTCCGGCTTTTCCGGCACCTTGCGCTTCACTTCGTCAGAGAGCGCAGCGCCCCACATCTGGGACGCCTGCCGGACCGAGACCTCGTAGCGGCGATACACGGTGTCCACCATGCCGCGTGCGGATTCGGCCACAAACACTTCGCCCAGCGGACGGGTGGAGAAACGGGCCACGGACTGTGTGTCCGCCTCCACGTACATGACCGCCGTGCCCAGCAGGGCCACATCCAGATACAACTCATGCACGTTGGTCTGAAAGCCGGTGTCCTCGGTGTTGAACAGGGAGATCATCCGGTCCCGAGCCTGTTGCAGGAACTGGCGGACCTCCTTCACATCGCCGATTTCCGGGTCACGCGCGCGAATTTCAAACCACGGCATCGCGGGATTGGTCAGCAGCCCTCCGAGTGACGAGGCAAGCAGTTCCAACGCGTGCATGGGCGTGGAATCGAAAATACGCTCGTCGCCGGTGCTTCCGAGACGAAATCCGCCGGAACCGGGCGCGGCAAAGCTGTCCTTGCGCGGCAGCATGTATTCGGAGAGTTCCTTCCACGACGGCACCCACGGCTGACGGGCCTCTTCAAGCCCCTTGAACCGGGTCAGCAGGGAGCGTGCGAGTTCTTCTTTCCTGTCCATCGCTACTCTCCAAGCCGTGTCTTGAGCTGTTTCGTCTCCACAGCCGCCTTTTCCCGAAGCCCTGCCCCGCCGTTGGCCAGCGTGGTCTTGGGCGCGTTTCCGGCAGCAACCCGTTTCTGCTCGACGGAACGGGCCTCGGTGACCTTTTCACGGTCACGCTTGCGGATTTCCGCTTCCTTTTTGCGCTGCTCCTCTTCCTGCGCCCTGCGCTCCGCCTCGATCTGCGCAGCCCTGTCCGGGACATCCGGTTTCCGCTGCTGATTCACCATTCCACCCACAAGGCCGATAACCGAACTGATAATGGGAACACTTCCACCCATGATAAAATCCTCCATTTCCCAACGGTCTTGATTTGCCTCGCCAGAGGCCCGCGGGAATTGGCGAAAAGCATACCCCCGGTTTTCGGACCGGGATGAAAACGGGCGAAAAAGCCCCCAAAACGGGCGAAAAAAGCATAACTTGGAGGGTTGACAGGGTTTTGGAAACGGGGACGATTTCGGGAAGACCTCACAAATCCGCAGGACAGCAAATCTGGACGTCGGTTCCTCACCGACGTCGCGAAGCGGTGAGCCACAGGACGTGGCGAATCAAAACGGGCGGGAAAGGGGTAATTTGAAGAAGGGACGGTTTGTTGGGAAGGACGATTTCAGACGAAAAAGGCCCCCGGCAGAAAACTGCGGGGGCTTATATTCAGAAAAGAGGACATCCGGTTATCGGGGGAGCAGAAAAATCATTCGAGATCGGGCGCGGGGAACGGCTGATATATGTGTCGTAATCGCGGAAGCTGAATCTCACGAAGCCGAGGTCGCGATCATGCAGGCCGCCTGCGAAGCCTCATTATTTAGGCCAGTATGCTGGAGATACTTCACATTGGATATCTTTATAAGCGATTAGTTGCGTTATAGGTGATTCAAGTTCCACTTCAAGCGTAACAATATCATGATCTTGGTAGGGAAGATCAAATGTAAATAAAACGATGTTGCAAACCCCATTGCGGTTTTGCCCCATCATTGGTTGTTGGGGTATTGGTATTGTTTTTGATTCAAGCTCTACTCCCTTTGAGTAGAATGAATATCGGATTGAGCCGTCCAGATTGTTGTACACCTCGGACATCAAATTATCACAAGGGAAAGTCAGAAAAAAACCATGTCGAACTTGATATGTTGATTTCAACTCGGCCCGAATTGAAATTCCTGGTTCCTGCACATCAAAAGAACTTGTGAAAATTGGACGATAAAAAGAATCTGCGTTAAACCAAACCGCAAGTTCATTCCTATTGGCATTTGCCCAAAAGGCAAGGCCGATTAGACAGAGTATCAACAAGATTGCTTTTTTCATTCTTTATCCTAAAGGCGAGGCTTACGCCCCGCCTTCATTATCTGTTCCAGGTTAACGTTGGCGATCACCTCGATTCAAAAGCCCATACCTGTCACGCATTTTGTCTGCATAGTCCTGACAATTATTCTTTTTACCACCGATGCCCAGCAGGTTGTACTCTTGCTTTCCCAAGCTATCGACGACACGACGCATGCGTTTGTCATCATAACTTTTATCTTCTAACTTGTAATTCCGGATGTCTTCCTTGTCACGCTGTACACCATCTTTGAACAACCCAACATCATTGCCAGAACCATCTTCAAAGAAACCGTGTTCGTGGGCGATTTCTGTATTCGCGGCATCATCTATCGGGTTGTCGGAAAAGATGCCCAACAGTGGCAGTCCACCTAATCCTCTTTTCCCAAATCGAAACAGCCCCAACGGGTCCACCCCGTTGACCGGATCATCCAGACAATACCCGTACCAATCCGGATCACCTCCCGCATCGCCGATGGGATCGGGCGCGGTCCAACGTGAGGTGTATGTGTCGTAGTCTCTGAACCCGAACCTGACGAAGCCCAGATCGCGATCATGCAGGCCGCCTGCGAAGCCGAGGGGGATGGCAAAATCAGGATTGCTGTCCTCGATAATGCCGCCGAACGGGTCGTACTGGATAGCCTTTATCAGTAATAAAAAAAGTGAGGCTACCTAGCAGGTAACCTCACAAATGTCATGATTTAATGAGCTTTATTCCAAAATATATTAACGGTAAAGCCGTGAGATATACTCCAAAAGAAAAACCCAAAAATCCCGGACTTGTCTGCCAATCATAAACAAGAGTGGCTCCTGCCAATAATAACAAAAGGGTACCCTTGATTTTATTATTGAAAACAAATTTGCTACCTGAGCAAATTCCACTTGTTTTTTTTGACCCCGATTTCTTTTCGTTCATCGAGTAAGACATCACTACCATCTTCCTCTTCGGCATTTAAAATTTCATACGCAGTACCTTTCAAAAGTCCAGTCGGGAAACCGATTGCAGCACCGCCTATGGCCCCAGGCACAGCCCCTATTCCTAATATAGGAATACCTGTCGCTGCACCGGTTGCAGCACCAACCCCCATCCCCCAAAGACCTTTTTCAAGAATACGCCCCCCGACCCCTTTTTTCCCTTTAAGCCCCAACGGGTCCACCCCGTTGACCGGATCATCCAGACAATACCCGTACCAGTCCGGATCACCGCCCGCATCGCCAATCGGATCGGGCGCGGTCCAGCGACTGGTGTACGTGTCGTAGTCTCGAAACCCGAACCTGACGAAGCCCAGATCCCGGTCGTGCAGACCGCCTGCGAAGCCGAGGGGGATTTTGAAGCCGGGAGTGCTGTCCTCGATGATGCCGCCGAACGGGTCGTACTGGATAGCCTTTATCACGTTGCCGCTTGTGTCGGCAACAACGCGGAGGCTGCCGACCTGATCGTGAAAGAGGTAGGCTACGGCCCCGTCGTCACGGCGCATGGCGTAGGGTGTTCGCTCGCCGTCTTCGTAGGCGAATTCGTAGAAATTTCGACCATCCCAATATCCGGCGAGGCGGATGAAATCGAGCCATTCGTAGGCATCGACCAATTCGCCGTTGCAATATTTGGCGATACGGCGGCCTTCGTCGTCATGGCGGAAAGTGAAGGTACGGTCCGCGTCTTTCTGGTCGGCTTTCAGCAGGCGGTAATCCGGTGAATACTCGTAGAGCGTGTATTTGCCCTTGTGGTTCCACATGCTGCGGAAGCCGTTGTCGTCGTGCATGTAGCTGTTTTTCCCGGCGCGTGAGAGGCGGTTATCCATGTCGTATTCGTAGCGGCGAAGATCGCCTTCCACGGATTTGGGGAAGCTGTCGCACGCGCGACGTCCGGCGCGGTCATACCAGCAGTCGCAGACGGGCCAGCCGTTGCGTTCGCATTTGGCGAGGCGGCCCGCCTTGTCGTAGGCGTAGGTCCATGTGACGGTTTCGCCCGCTACTTTTTCGGTTTTCTCGATAATGCGACCCTGTGGGTCGTGGCTCAACTCATAACTGTACGGCACTGCCATAATTTTTCTCCATGTTTTTCGTCTTTGCGGACCATTCCGAAAGATCGCGGAGAGTATACCCCCGGTTTTCGCGGCAGGATGAAAACGGGCGGAAAAGACCCCATATCGGGCGAAAAAGGCATAACTTGGAGGGTTGACATAATTTTGGGGGAAGGCAGGAAAGGCAAAATGCAGAAATCCAGTCGCTTTCGCTCCCTCCATGCCCTCCCGGCGGGGTTCTTTCTTTTTCCAAAGCAGAAAAGAAAGAACGAAAGAAACTGCTTTTGTTCTTAACTTCACCGCCTCGTATCTTCGGAGCCAAGAATCTGATCAAACCGGGCCGCTCCCGAATCCAGTCGCCGGGGACGGCTCCGGATTCGAAGAGCCGCGGCTTCCGTTTTGTCAGCTTCTAGGCTTTGAAGCTAAGGGCTAGTGCCGGTCTTCGTGTGGGAGGGACACAAAAGGCAAGCAGAGAAACAATAGGTGGATTTTCGAGGCCGCACTTGCCTTTCGCTCCCTTAACAACCGAAGTGCCCCGACTAGCCAATTAAACCTCACAAGCCTTAGAAGCTGACTGATCGCGGAAGGCGGCTTTGGTGACGGGATATGATTGAATGGACATAATCCCGTACCGAACGGAATGGCAGGGACTGCGCTTTTCATGGTATGGAGCCGCCCCGATTAGATCAGATTCTTGGCGGTGAGGACTTGGCGGGTAACTCAAGGCAAAGCCGAGCTTTTTGGTACTTTTTGGGGCGGCTCAGCCAAAAAGTACCGCCGTCCGCGTAGGACACGGAAGGAGCGTCAGCGACTGAATTTCTGCCTCTTGCCTTTTGCTTTCCTCTTCCCCTCAAAAAAACCTCGTCATCCCCTACAAAGTATCGTGGAAAACCCCACCCATCATGTGCTATACCTGTGCACATGAAAACACGAGCGATAATCATTTCCCTTTTCATGGCCAGCCTGTTCGCCCTGCCGGGCTGTAGTTCCGAACCCGCCGCCGTCGCGAACCGCGCTTCATCCTATGTCCCCGCCAACACGGTGCAGGTACAGAAAAAACCGCTGCCACGTTTTTTTGATGCCGTGGGCACGGTGCAGGCGCAAACCGAAATCCGCGTGGAAGCACAGGTGACCGGGCGGGTGCTCAAGATACTGGTTCGCCCCGGCGACAAGGTCAAAGCCGGTGACCCAATGCTGACTCTGGACAGCCGTGCGTCACAGGCCCGCCTCGACCGCTCGAAACAGGCGAGCCAGTCAGCGTCGAGCATGGCGGGACAGGCGCGGGATGCGATGGCTGCGGCAAAAGCCGCCTTCGCCAAGGCGAAATCCACGTATCAGCGCATGAAAAAACTGCATGACCAAAAGGTCGTGACCACCGAAGAAGTGGAAAAGGCCGAGTCCGCGTATTTACAGGCACAGGCAGGATTGGGACAGGCCAAGGAAGGCCTTGCCGCGGCACAGGCCCGGGGGCGCGAAGCTTCCAAGGTGGTGCAGGAAGCCGAGATCGGACTCGGGTACACCACCATCACGGCACAGGAAGACGGCGAAGTAGCCAGACGACTGGTCGATCCCGGCGATCTGGCCTTTCCCGGCAAGGAGCTGCTCACGCTCCAGACGGGCGGCACCCTGCGCATCGAGGCCATGGTCCGCGAAAGCCTGATCGCACGCGTCCATCTGGGCGATTCGCTCGGCGTGACCGTCTCTGCGCTGGAAGGCAGTGAACCGATGACCGCCGTGGTGGACGAAATCGAGCCGCTGGCCGACCCGGTGACGCGCTCCTTTCTGGTCAAAGCACGGCTGCCCGAAGTTCCGGGCCTCTATCCCGGCATGTTCGGACGGCTGATGGTGCCGCTCGGTGATCGCGAAGCCGTGCTTATCCCGGAATCCGCCGTGGTACGCGTGGGGCAGCTTGAAACGGTGATGATCAAATCCGACGACACATGGGAGTCCGTCTTTATCCGCACCGGCGCACGAATCGATGACAACGTGGAAGTGCTGTCCGGATTGTCGGGCGGCGAGACACTCGGCCTCGGCAACAGGCTGGAGGCGGCACAATGAGCGGCACGGGCCGCACGGACGGCTTCCTCGCATCCATAGTCCGGTTTTTCCTGACCTCGCAGATGTCCGTCATACTGGCGCTGGCCGCGCTCATGCTCGGCATTGCCGCCATACTGGTGACACCCCGTGAAGAGGAGCCGCAGATCGTCGTGCCCATGGCAGACGTGATCGTGCAGGTTCCGGGCGCATCCGCCGAGGAAGTGGAAAAGCTCGTCACCACGCCGCTCGAACGGCTGCTGTGGCAGATCGACGGCGTCGAGTACGTGTATTCGACCTCGCGCAAGGACATGTCCACGGTCACGGTCCGGTTCTTTGTGGGCGAAGACCGCGAGGATTCGCTCATCAAACTGCACAATACTATTCTCAAAAACGCAGACCTTGCGCCGTCCATCGTGTCCGGCTGGGTGGTCAAGCCCGTTGAGATCGACGACGTTCCCATTGTCACGCTTACGCTCCATGCGGACCATGGCTTTGAAAACCGCTACACGGATTACGACCTCCGCCGTATGGCCGAGGAACTCTTCCACCGCCTCGCCGAAGTCGAAGACGTCTCCCGCGTGAGCCTGCATTCAGGCCGCAGCCGAGAGGTACGCGTGGAAATCCGCCCCGAACGGCTGACCGGCTTTAACGTGTCCGCGCTGAAAGTGTTCCGCGCACTCAAAGGGGCGGACCGCTCCCTGACCGCAGGCAATTTCGTGTCCGGCGACAGGGAAACGCCTGTGGTCAGCCAGTCGTTTCTGCTGTCCGCCGAAGACGCGGCCTCGCTCGTGGTCGGCGTGTTCGACAACCGCCCTGTCTATCTGCGCGACGTGGCTGACATTCTCGACGGACCGCAGGAGCCGCAGAGCTATTCACGCATCGGTTTTTCCAATGCCTACCTGACGAAGATCGGACAGAAAAATGCCGATCCGTCACGCCCTGCCGTGACCCTTGCCATCTCCAAGAAGAAAGGCGTCAACGCCGTGGCCGTGGCAGAGGCCGTGCTGAAACGGGTGGAACAGCTCCGCGCGGACGTTCTGCCGCAGGGCGTGTCCATCACCGTGACCCGCGACTACGGCGAAACCGCACAGGCCAAGGTCAACGAGCTGCTCTCGTCGCTGCTGTTCGCCATCATCACCGTGGTCGCCCTGCTCGCGTTCGCGCTGGGCTGGCGCGAGGCACTCGTGGTGGCGCTGGCCGTACCCATGAGCTTTTCCCTCGCCCTGTTCGTGAACTATCTGTTCGGCTACACCATCAACCGCGTGACCCTGTTCGCGCTCATCCTGTCCCTCGGTCTGGTGGTGGACGATCCCATCACCAATGTGGACAACATCCAGCGGCATATCCGGCTCGGGCTGAAAGGACCGCTCGACGCGACGCTGGACGCGGTGAAGGAAGTGCTGCCGCCGGTCATCATGTCCACGCTGGCGATCATCGTGTCGTTCACGCCGCTCTTTTTCATCACCGGCATGATGGGACCGTACATGGCCCCCATGGCCGCCAACGTGCCGCTCACGGTCACCTTCTCCACCGTGGCCGCGCTGACCGTGGTGCCGTGGATGGCCTATCTGCTCCTGCGCAACCGAAAGTTCCCGGACGCCAAGACCGATGCTGGAAAAGAACAGGGAGCCAATCCCCGGCTCCTCGCCCTGTATGAACGGGCCATCACGCCGTTTCTCACATCCAGACGCAACCGCCGTCTGCTCATGGCGGGCATTATCGGCGGACTGTTCATGTGTGTCGGGCTGGTTGTCCTACGACTGGTGCCGCTCAAGATGCTGCCCTTTGACAACAAGAACGAGCTGCAACTGCTGATGGATATGGACGAGGGGACCACGCTCGAACGCACGGACCGCGTGCTTCGCGACTTCGAGACCTTCCTGCGCACGGTGCCTGAGGTGACAAACTACGTCACCTATTCCGGTTCGCCGTCGCCCATGGATTTCAACGGCATGGTGCGCCATTACTACTGGCGCAACCAGTCCAATTTCGCGGATATCCGCATCAACCTCGCGGACAAGTCCGAACGGAGCATGCAGAGCCACGCCATCGGCCTGCGCCTGCGGAACGAGCTGCACGCCATTGCCCAAAAGCACGGCGCGAATGTCAAGCTCATCGAGACACCGCCCGGACCACCGGTCATCTCCACCCTGACAACCGAGATATACGGTCGCCCCGAACTGCCATACTCCTCGCTCATCAGCGGGGCACAACATGTGGAATCGCTCATGGCGGACCAGCCCGGACTAGTCGATCTGGACGACTCGACCGAGACCGACCGGATGATGATCGACTTCGTGCTCGACAAGGAAAAGGCCGCGTTGCATGGCGTGTCTGCCGCCAACGTGGTGGACACCCTGCGTCTGGCCCTTGCGGGCAGTATCCCGGCGTCCGTCCATCTGCCGCGTGAACGGCAGCCCCTGCCAGTGCGCATGGTGCTGCCTATGGAGTTGAGGACCGGCGCAGACCGGCTCGGCGAACTGCGCATGAAAACGCCGTCCGGCGACATGGTACCGCTGGCCGAGGTGGGCGTGTTCCGGGAAGTTCCGGCAGAACAACCCATCTACCACAAAAACCTCAAGCGGGTGGTCTACGTCTTTGCCGAGACAGCGGGCATTCCTCCGGGTGAAGCCGTGCTCGACCTTCAGGCAGAACTCAGGGACACGCCCATGCCGCCCGGAACCGAGGCCGAATGGGCGGGCGAAGGCGAATGGAAAATCACCCTCGATGTGTTCCGCGATCTCGGCATCGCCAACGCCGCCGCGCTCACCGGCATCTACATCCTGCTGGTGGCGGAAACCGGATCATTCCTCATGCCGCTGCTCATCATGTCCGCCATTCCGCTGACTCTGCTCGGCATCCTGCCGGGATTCTGGCTGCTCAACCTCATTGCGGGCGGCACAGTGGGCGGGTTCGGAGACCCGGTGTTCTTCACCGCCACCTCCATGATAGGCATGATCGCACTGGGCGGCATCGTCATCCGCAATTCACTGGTGCTCATCGACTTCATCCAGACCGAACTGAAATCCGGCAAACCGCTCAAGGATGCCATTATCCAATCCGGTGCAGTACGAATGCGGCCCATCGTGCTGACCGCGCTGACCACGGCGCTCGGGGCATGGCCCATCACGCTTGATCCGATCTTCTCGGGATTGGCATGGGCGCTTATCTTCGGGCTGATGGCGTCGACGCTGTTTACGCTGGTGGTGGTGCCGAGTGGGTATTATGCTTTATATGGTGGGAAAGAGTAAAAAGGCAGGAAAGACAGAGAGCCGTCGCTGTCGCTCCTCCAAGCTGTAAGAGCCCTCCCGGCGGGGTTCTTTTTTGGCTGAGCCGCCACAAAAAAGAACCAAAAAATGTCGGCTTTTCTTGATTTCACCGCCTCGTATCTTCGTAACCAAGAACCTGATCAAACCGGGCCGCTCCCGAATCCAGTCGCCGGGGACGGCTCCGGATTCGAAGAGCCGCAGCTTCCGTTTTGTCAGCTTCTAGGCTTCGAAGATAAGGGCTAAGCTAGGCCTTCGTGTGGAAAAAGCATAAAAGGCAAGCAATGAAATTGAATGAGAGACTTTCGTTGCCGCACTTGCCTTTTGCAACCTTAACAACCGAAGAGCCCCAATAAGCCAATTAAACCTCATAAGCCTTAGAAGCTGACTGAGAGGGGAAGGCGGCTTTGGCAACGGGATACGTATGAATCGACATAATCCCGTACTGGCAGGAATGGCAGGTTCTACGCTTTTCATGCTGTGGAGCCGCTCCGATCAGATCAGATTCTCGGCGGTGAGGACTTGGCGGGTAAATCAAGCGAAAGCCGGGTTTCTTTGGTTCTTTCTTGGGCCGGCTCAGCCAAGAAAGAACCGCCGTCCGCGTAGGACATGGAAGGAGTGTAAGCGACTGAATTTTGCCTTTTCTTCTTTGTTTGAAAAACAAATACATAAAGCCGTCGCTGCCGCTCCTCCAAGCTTTAAGAGCCCTCCCGGCGGGGTTCTTTCTTTTTCCAAAGCAGAAAAGAAAGAACGAAAGAAACTGCTTTTGTTCTGAGCTTCACCGCCTTGTATCTTCGGAACCAAGAATCTGATCAAATCGGGCCGCTCCCGAATACAGTCGCCGGGGACGGCTCCGGATTCGAAGAGCCGCGGCTTCCGTTTTGTCAGCTTCTAGGCTTCGAAGATAAGGGCTAAGCTAGGCCTTCGTGTGGAACAAACATGAAAGGCAAGCATTGAAACAAAAAGCGGATTTTTAGCACCGCACTTGCATTCTCGCTCCCTTAACAACCAAAGTGCCCCAATGAGCCAATTAAACCTCATAAGCCTTAGAAGCTGACTGAGAGGGGAAGGCGGCTTTGGCAACGGGATACGTATGAATTTGCATAGTCCCGTACTTGCCGGAATGGCAGATTCTACGCTTTTCATGCTGTGGAGCCGCTCCGATCAGATCAGATTCTCGGCGGTGAGGGCTTGGCGGATAAATCAAGGAATCGGGGGTTTCTTTGGTACTTTCTTGGGCCCCAGCCAAGAAAGTACCGCCGTCCGCGCAGGACACGGAAGGAGCGAAAGCGACTGGATTTCTGCCTTTCCGTCTTTCTTTCCCTTCAAAAAAATGTGCGAATATGAAGCCTTACTTTCATATTCGCACACACTCGCGAAGCGCACCAAAAAGCTTTGGAGATTCCTAAGAACCTTTCTCGAAAGGTTCTTAGGCCGCCGGAAGCATTCCTACTCAATAAATCGGCTGAAGTCCGCTTTGAGAATCGCCTTGAGGGTTTCGGCGTTTTCCTTGCTGGTACGGGTGAAGACCATGGCAAACAGCGGGTAGGTTGCGTAATCCATTTTCCGCAGTTCAAGCACTTCCTCGAACTGGTCGCAAAACCCGTCGTAGTCGATACCCTTGATGGCGGTGCGGTCCACGTCCCCCGGCACGTCACCGATGACCATGGCGTAGATGTTGCCGCGCCGCGCTTCGAGGATGGTGGGCCAGTCCGGACGGATATTCCCGAAATAGTATTCATACGGGCTGAAACCCCACGCATGGTGGGTCATGTCGGTCACACACCAGCCTGCGAAACGGAGCGGGTTGGCCTCGATGGGAATGATCTCGCCGGAAGCGGTCTCGCGCACCTCGATATGGGTGCAGAAATTCCTGAATGAGCAGGCCTGTCCGATGCGGGTAACCATCTCGGTAAACGGCTCCAGCTTGGCCTCGATGATCTCCGGAGAGGTGTAGTAAAGACGGTCGGACACGTCGTCTTCGGACGCGAACTGATGGTAGAGAATGTTGGTAATGACCGCCCTGCCGCTGTCGTCATAATAGACGTCAATGGCGTACTCTTCGCCGTCAATGCCCTGTTCAAGGATGAACTCGCCGGAATTCACGACCTCTTCAGGGTATTCCGCGTTGAGGCTCTCGCGCTCCTGCCGGATCTTCTCCACCACGCCCGGCCACTGGGACGGCTCGAAAACCATGTGCACGCCGAGACTGAAAAAGCCGCGGGCGGGCTTGGCAACGAACGGATACGGCATGTCCGAGACATCAAAGGAATCCAGATCATCCGGTGTCACCCGCGCAAAACGGTAGTCCGGATACAGCGCGGCACCAGTCTCGCGAAACAACGCCTTATCCTTGCAGATTTCAATCTGACGGGCGAGATCGCTCTGGCCTGCGTTGCGCAGGATCACATCCAGACCGTTCTCGGAGTTGGTGTAGACACGTTCTCCGGCCAAAATACGGCGGGCGAACTCGGTCTCGTCAATAAAGGGAGCGGTCGAACCTTTCATGAAGGTGCGGGCCGCAGGAGTATCCACCACGGAACGTTCCATGGTTTCGACACTCTGCCTCAGGAAATCGGAAACATAGGGATTATCGAGAAGAAACACTTATCAACTACTACTTATATATATGATTAAAAGATTCTCACAAAAAAAGGAATGGTAAAAACCATTCCTTGATTTACTATCAAAATAAAAACTCAATTTATTGGCTAAGACCCTTATAAGCCTTAACAATTTCTTTATTTTTATATCCCTTACCCTTTTTCCACTTTTGAAACTCTTCAACAACTTTTGTTTCTGTAATTTCTTCGTTGGCATTTTTCAATACCTGTCGACAATACAAAACGGTCCCATATAATTCCATTTTATGGAAAGAACAGTCATTATTTGTAAGCCTTGCGAAAGAATCAACCAATTCCGAAATTTTTACTTTTAATTCGTCATCAACGGTGTAAGCACTTAAATCTTTCACCGTATACTCGTTCCCATTTTCTGCCAATTCATCCCAAAAAACCATATCCCCTAATTCCCTAGCAAGCCGAAATGAATAGGGACCATGGGTATAAGCAGAATACTTTGCTTTGAACGGGACGCCGTGAATTTTAAGATAATAAAGATACTTTTGGAGCACAATTCGCCCCAAACTAATATTGCGAGACTGTAACACCTTGATCGTTTCAGCAATGATATTTTTAATCATTTCAAACATCTCCTCGCATAATCAAACTCATATATTCTTTTCTAGATTTTTTCAAGCTTTTATCTCTGCTAAAATGGAGTTCGCTTCCTTGAACTTTTCACGAGTAACGTACACTCTCAACAAGTTCGTCTTTTGAAGCAAATTCGGCAAAATCAAGGAATGATCAGTGATGGACTCCAATTCACAATCCCTTGTTTTTACCTTTATTAACGCATCAGCCCCATTAACATCTTCTTCGTCTGAATCTCTTTTGAACTTTGAAACATCTATACTTTTCATTTTCCAAAAAAAATCTTCATTTTCTTCTAAGTCACTTTTCCTTAACTTCTTTACTAAAAGCTTAAACATGTATTCATTATGGTCTTTTGAATTGGTCAAATCCATTAAACATTGAAGATGATCTTGTCGTAATAACATTTTAGCCCATTTATTATGAGAAGAATCTTTTTTTATTTCTTCAAATACAGTATAGTCATCAAAGCATTCAAGATATCCAAAATCAATATCAACAACTTCTCCAAATTCGTCTGTCTTTATGTAGTTTGTTAATTTAAGGTTTTCTTTATCTTGAAAATATCTTCCTAAGGTAATGTCATAGGCCATTCGAGTTTTATGAAATGGAACTTGTAATGAATAATGATACCGTGCGAGCAAGAAAGATTCGACGACATATATATCTTTTGCTTCTACAATAAGCTTCATTTGCTCGCCGTTCATATCCGCACCAAAAGACGTAATATACCGCATAAAATCGTACTCACCGTACTTAACACCACAGCAGTATGAATCACGCAATAAGTAATCAGCACGATCTGCATCTAACTGACCTGAAACAATATTCTTGAGTAGCAACAAATCTTTTTTAACTTCGGAAGAAAGTAAGCTACTAATATCTCTTGATCTTTCACCAAGAACGGTGACAAACGGCGGATAGTTATTTATGATAAAACGACTCAAATCTTCATGGCTCACATCATCCAACAAAACATCTTCCCCAGCATGAGAAAAAGCAATGTGTCCAATATCATGTAGCAGAGCGGCAAAACGTAAAAGTTTTAAAAGTTCACACTTACTGTATACAAGCTTTTTTTCCTCAAAAGGAGGATCCATCTTGTGTATAATTTCTGCAAACATTACTGTTGCACAGTGCAACACGCCTAAAGAATGTACAAACCTTGAATTCTCTGCAGTCGGATAAACATATTTCTCTAAGGCCAATTGATGAATTCGTCTAAGACGCTGAAAAAGAGGGGTATCAACGATCTCAAGTTCTTCTTTTGTAAGCCAGATATACCCATAAATAGGATCCCTAAATCGAGTATTCGCTCCAATTTCACTCAAAAGCTCTCGCACCTACCACCTCTTTAGTTTCAGTATTTGCACACGCATATAGCGCACGCATAAAGCTCTGTCTATACTGACTCTAAATAAAACAACAGATAACAAGAAAACATTTATTTTGCTTTACCCGCAAGTTCGTATTTTTTGAGTTTGTACTGGAGATTGGACTTGGACAGGCCGAGCCTTTCTGCGGCCTTGACCTGCACGAATTCAGCGCGGACAAGGGCACGCTTGACCAGTGCGCCTTCGATCTTGTCCATGGTCTCGGCCAGATTGAGTTTGGAAGGCAGCAGGTCCACGGCGGATTTGAACTGGGCTTCCTCGTCCTTGATTTCGGGCGGCAGATCATCGGCGTCAATGGTCTCACTGCGGGCGAGAACGGTGCAGCGCTCGACCACGTTTTCAAGCTGACGCACGTTACCCGGCCATTCATAGGCAGTCATGTAATCCATGGCCGCGCCGGAAAAACCGGAAATCTCCACCTGATTTTCCTTGGTGTATTTTTCAAGGAAATGGGCGGCGAGCAACGGGATGTCCTCGCGGCGTTCGCGCAGGGGCGGCATGAAAAGGGACACCACGTTGAGCCGGTAGAACAGATCCTCGCGGAATTCGCCCTTGCTCACGGCCTCCTGCAGATTCTTGTTGGTGGCGGCCACGATGCGGATGTCCACGTCAAAGGTCTCGGCACCACCCACGCGCTCGATCTGGTGCTCCTGCAACACGCGCAGCAGCTTGACCTGTAGTTCGGGAGTGAGTTCGCCGATCTCGTCAAGGAACAGGGTGCCCTTGTTGGCCTGCTCGAAACGGCCCTTGCGCATGGCAGTCGCGCCGGTGAACGAGCCTTTTTCATGACCAAACAGTTCGGATTCAAGCACGCCGGGGTTGAGCGCCATGCAGTTGACCGTGACAAACGGTTCGTCACGGCGGGGCGAGGCATTGTGAATGGCGCGGGCAACGAGTTCCTTGCCTGTACCGGACTCGCCGAGAATCAGGACTGTGGACTTGGACGGTGCGGCACGGTCAACCATGTCCATGACCTGCTGCATGCCCTTGCCGCGGGCAATGATGTTGCCCTTGGAATACTTGTCGCGAATCTCCCGCTTGAGGCGGATGTTTTCCTGCGCCGTGGCGGCAAACTGCTCGGCCTTGGAAATGGAAAGGAGCAACTCCTCGTTGGCGAACGGCTTGGTGATGTAGTCGAATGCGCCGATACGCATGGCCTCGACAGCGGCTTCGATGGAGCCGAAGGCGGTCATGATGAGCACCGGAATATGCGGGTAATTCTTCTTGCAGTGCTCCAGCACGTCCTGCCCGGTAAGACCGGGCATCTTCATGTCGGTGAGCACGACGTCGACCTCGGATTCCTCGAGATAGGCGAGTCCCATTTCCGGATCAGACAAGGTAGTCACGCCGTACCCCTCGTCTTCAAGGATGGATTCGAGAATGAGCAGATAGTTTTTCTCGTCGTCGAGAACCAGTATGTTCGCGGGCATTATTTCTCCGGTGCTTACCGTTTTTTTCGCATGAAACAGGGACGCGAAAGGCGTCCGGTGCACGGCAGGATAAATCAAGACGCGCGGAAAACCAAGTAGGGATATGAAACGATGCCTGCCGCCCCTGCCGCGCCTTTCATGGTGGATTGTCAATCCGGCCCGTGCTAGCATTGCCCCATGCAACAGGATGAAAAGAAAAAACTGCGCGAAACCCTGCTGAAACGACGCACCGCCCTGACCAAGGAACAGGTACGCGACGGCAGCCAGGGAGCAGTGGAACTCATACGAACTCTGGCGGAATGGAAGAACGCCTGCGAGGTGCTCATCTACTGGCCCATCCGGGGCGAAGTGGACGTCCGCCCGCTCTCCATGGAACTGTGGCAACGCGGATGCCGCGTGCTCATGCCCCGCTGCCGCCCCGACGCCTACGGTCAAATGGACATCGCCTGTGCCGCCTGCGAGGACGACCTCACCCCCGGCGCGTTTTCCATCATGGAACCGGACGCGGACAAGTGTCCGGCAGTCACTTCCTGCCAGCCCGACATCGCCATCATCCCGGCGATCTGCTTTGACCGGCGTGGCTATCGGCTCGGCTACGGCGGCGGCTACTACGACCGTCTGCTCACCACCGATGACATGAAAGACACCGTACGAATCGGCCTCGGATACAATTTCCAGCTTGTGGAACAACTCCCCACCCAGCCGTGGGACATGCCCGTGGACATTGTCTGCACGGATGAGGAATTATGGCGGCCATAGCTTTTTTCCCTTTTGAATTCATCGGCATACACGACGTGGCCTGTGCTTTCACGTCCCGTCGCGGCGGCGTCTCCGAACCGCCCCACGACTCAGCCAACCTTTCCTTTGAGGTCGAGGACGAAAAAGACGCGGTGAGTGAAAACCGCCGTCTCATCCATGACCGCCTCGGCCTGACCGGCTGGTGCGAATGCAGACAGATTCACGGCGACACCATCCATTTCGATCCGAAACCAACACAGCCCGAGGATATGCCCGTACTTGAAGGGGACGGCATGACCACGGCCACTCCGGGTTACGGCCTCGTCATCAAAACCGCAGACTGCCAGCCCGTGCTCCTTGCCCACCGCTCGGGCAAGTTCATCGCGGGCCTGCATGTGGGCTGGCGCGGCAACAAGTGCAACTTCCCGGCTTCGGGCGTGCGCCGTTTCTGCGATATGTATGACCTCAAGGCGCAAGACATCTTCGCGGTCCGGGGGCCGAGCCTCAGCCCTTCCGCCAGCCAGTTCATCAATTTCGAGGATGATTTCGGCCCCGGTTTCCAGAAATATTTTTCCCCCAAGACGCAGACCGCCGACCTCTGGCGCATGACCCGCGACCAGCTGGCAGGGGCCGGTGTGCCGGAAGAACAGATTTTCGGCATGGATCTCTGCACCATGGGGCTTGACGACACCTTCTTTTCCTACCGGAAATCCTGTGCATCCCCGGTCAAGGGCACCGGACGGCAGGCGGGCATCATCTGGATCAAATCAGCATAGGACACGACACTTTCATGGGTATTCTCATCAAGCTCATCATCATCCTCGGCCTTGTCTTCCTGATTGCAGGCATGTTCACCAAGTCCAAAAAGCAGCGCGTCGAACGCCGCAACCGGACCACCAATATTCTGCTCATTGTCATAATCGTCATGCTCGCCATCTCGATCGTCACCGGCTTCATCAACCGCTAGGCCCGGAACATGACCCGTCCTCAATTTCCCGAGATCGCATGGTCCGGCTCCGGCACCGGTCCGCGCATCCTCGCCATCAACCCGTGGATTTTCGATTTTGCGGCCTTCAATGTCTGGTCCCGTCCGGTCGGACTGCTCGCCTGTCTCGACATGCTGCGTGGAGCCGGGGCGACCGTGGCCCTCATGGACTGCCTCGACCGGACATGGGAAGACGTCAAATGGCCGAAACCGGGCAAGTATGCCACCGGTCATTATCCCAAGGAAGAACTGCCGCTGCCCGACAAGCTGTCCTTCATGGACCGCCGCTACAGCCGCTACGGCCTGCCGCGCGACGTGGTCCGGGAAGCCCTCGCATCCCTCGATCCCGCACCGGACGCGGTCATGGTCTCATCCATCATGACCTACTGGTACCCCGGCGCACTCGACGCCCTTTGCATGGCCGCGGAACTCTGGCCCGACGCTCCCCGCCTGCTGGGCGGCGGCTACGCCACACTCTGTTCCGAACACGCCGAGCAGCACGCCGACACCGACCTGATTCTGAAAGGAAGCCTTGAAATCCCGGCAAACTGGGCCGCCCTCTGGAACCGGCTCGGACAACCGGTCCCGCCCCTGCCGGACAACGCGGGACTGTCGCTCGCCCTCGACTTGTACAACGCACCGCGCTACGCACCCATCCTCGGCTCACGCGGCTGTCCGTTCACCTGTGAATACTGCGCCAGCCACGCCCTGTATCCCGGCTTTACCCAAGGTGTCCCGGAATCGATCCTTGCATCCATCATGGAGGAATACGATCGCGGCGTCCGCGATTTCGCCTTTTACGACGACGCCCTGCTCGTGAATCCGGACTGCTGGCTCTGGCCCGTGCTCGACGCCATCACGGAAAAACAGCTTGATCTCCGCCTGCACACGCCCAACGCCATGCATATCCGCCGACTCTCCACCGAAGTCTGCCAGCGGCTCAAGGCGGCAGGACTGCACACCGTGCGCCTCGGCCTCGAAACCACTGATTTCGACCATCGCCACGACGTAAAACTCACACGTCAGGAGTGGGAAGACGGCGCACGGAATCTCGTTGACGCGGGCTTCGACCTTGATGACATCGGCGTCTACATCCTCTTCGGCCTTCCCGGCCAGAATCTCGACAACGTCAAGGACGCTGTTCAGCACGTCCGCGCCTTCGGGTTCCGGCCGCATCTGGCCCACTACACGCCCATCCCCGGCAGTCCCATGTTCGATGAAGCGTGCAAAGCCTCGCCCTATCCACTCGCCGATGACCCGCTGTTCCAGAACAATTCCATCTGGCCGTGCGTTCCCGGCGGTTTCAACTGGGATGCGGCCAGACGCTGGAAGATGCTGCTGCACGGAGAATAACCACACAAACAACCACGTTCCGGCCTTTCGCTTCTCCCTGTCCCTGTGGTAGGCTCTTCGCATGTCCAATCACGCTCTTGAAAATGCGGCAAAGGCGCTGGCCGAAGCGAAGTGCGCCATAGCCTTCACCGGCGCGGGAATCTCCGTGGAATCGGGCATCCCGCCGTTTCGCGGTCCCGGCGGCGTCTGGTCCAAATACGACCCGGACAAATTTGAGAAGAACTATTTCAAGCGCCATCCACAGGAAGTATGGCCGCTGCTCAAGGAAATCTTTTTCGACATGCTGGGCAAGGCCAAGCCCAATGCAGCGCACTACGCTCTGGCCAAGCTGGAGGCGGAAGGGAAACTTGCGGCCGTGGTGACGCAAAATATCGACGGCCTGCATCAGGCAGCGGGCAGCCGAACCGTGTACGAATACCACGGCTCGACCCGACGCATGCAATGCCTCGACTGCCGGGAATTTTTCGACACACCGTCCATTTCGCTGGACAAGCTGCCGCCTGCCTGTCCCAAGTGCGGCGGACTGCTCAAACCGGATTTCGTCTTCTTTTCCGAAGCCATTCCCTTTGACGTGCACATGGAGGCCACGGCGCTGGCAAAGCAGAGTGATCTCTGCCTGATCGTCGGAACAGGCGGACAGGTCATGCCCGCAGGCCGCATCCCGTATATTGTGAAAAACGCGGGCGGCACGATCATTGAGATCAACCTGTATGAATCGGACTACAGTTATCGCACCAGCGACTACTATCTTGAAGGGAAAGCAGGGACACTTCTGCCCGCACTTATCGAAAAGTTATCGGAAGTTCAAAGCTGATATTAATCGGATTATTATCAAAGCCATCAGCTCATTTCAGGTTCGCTTTTCCATGCAAAGAGCGGGTTCAGCGGCTTCATGTTCACAAAGTCCACCCGCACGGCGGTAAAGGCTCCGGCAAAAGGTGGATACAGCCATGAGTTGATCTTGCTGCGGAGTCCGGGGCGTCCCCATGTCTGCATGGGACCGGGCAGCACGGACCGCGCGATGGTGGGAGAAAAACCTGTGGCCTTTCTGATAAGATCCTGCATCTCGCACCAAGTAAACCAGCTCGCCTTGCTCAGGGTGCTATCCGACGAACGGACATTCATGGAATAATACAGGGAATTCTTGTTCAGGAACCCGATGAGTATCCCCTTCTCAGCCACACGGGCGGCCTCGGCGAGCATGGCCTCGGGGTCAGCCGTGAATTCAAGCACGGTCCAGAGATAGGCATAATCGAATTCGTTTTCGGAAAACGGCAGAAGTTCGCCGTCTCCGATATGGAGATCAGCCCGATTGGCGAGCCGGTTCCGCGCTACCATGACCATTTCCGGGCTTTTGTCGATACCGGAGACATCAAACCCCATCTGATACAGCGTCTCAAGAAACAGGCCGGTTCCGCAACCGATCTCAAGCAGCTTGCGCCTGCGCCGGGGCCATCCTGCAAGCACGGCCTGCAACAGCCGCACTTCCCGATCCAGAGCAAACTGCCCTTCGGGAGTGCTGAACCACCGTTCATATTTTTCCGGATTCCACGCCATGACGCTGCCTGCCTTTCCCCTCAAAAATGCACCTTCCGCTCAGACAAATATGATCATCCCACCCAAGCGTGTAAAGAGGCAACGGTAAAAATCTAATCCGTCTGGATCTTGTACGCCTTGAGCTTGCGGTAAAGAGAGCTGCGTTCCAGCCCGACAGCCTTGGCAAGCTGTGAAATGTTGCCCTCGAATTCCCGGAGCTTGGCCTCAAGGAACTTCGCCTCGAACTCGGCCCGAGCCTGTTTGAGATCGTCCGGACCATCCGCAATAATGGCCTCATACATTTCCGACTCACCCGCTTCCTGCGCCACCTCTTCCGACTCTGACACAGTCGGCACTGTCACAGCACCGGACAGGAACTCCGGCGGAAGCCGATCAGACGAAACCGTCTCCCCGGCATACATGATGAACATGCGTTCCACGAAATTTTTCAGCTCACGCACATTTCCGGGCCATTGATAGTTTTTGAGAGTTTCCAATGCGCCGGAATCAAAAGAGATTGGTTTAAAACCATGCTGTCTTACCAACATCGCGACAAAGTCGTTGATAAGCAGCGTAACATCCCCGGCCCGTTCCCGCAGAGGCGGCACTTCAAGCGGAAACACCTTGAGGCGGTAATACAGGTCCTCACGGAAATTCCCGGCCTCGATCTCACCCAGCAAATCCTTGTTGGTCGCTGCAATCACGCGCACGTCGACACGGATCGTCTTTCGCCCGCCCACATGCTCGAATGACTGCTCCTGCAATATCCGCAGTATCTTTGCCTGCGTTTTGAGGCTCATGTCCCCGATTTCGTCAAGGAACAGGGTTCCGCCGTTCGCCAGTTCGAACTTGCCTTCCTGCGCCCTGTCCGCTCCGGTAAACGCACCCTTTTCATGACCGAACAGCTCGCTTTCGATGAGTTCTTCCGGAATAGCCGCACAGTTGACCGCCACCAGAGGCTTGTCACTGCGTCCTGACTGATTGTGGATGGAACGGGCCACGATTTCCTTACCGGTTCCGTTCTCTCCGGTAATCAGCACCCATGAATCCGTGGGAGCAACCCGGGAAATAACGTCATTGAGCAAAGCGATCGGGCCGGATTCACCGGTCAGCTTGATGGGCTGTTCCGTGCTGATGCGCGTCTTGAGCGCGAGGTTTTCCTGACGCAGACGGGAAAATTCTATGGCATTACGCGTGGCCACCACCACCTTTTCCAGGGACAGCGGCTTTTCAATGAAATCGAATGCTCCGATCTTGAGTGCCTTGACCGCCGTCTCAATGGTGCCGTGACCGGAAATCATGATGACCGGCAGTCCCTCATGGTCCTTTGTGATGCTCTCCAGTACCTCCAGCCCGTCCATACCGGGCAGCCAGATATCAAGGAACACCATGTCCGGTATGTCCGTGCCGAGCAGTTCAAGCCCCTGCTCGCCGGACTCGGCCTCCACCACATCATGCCCGTCATCCTCAAGGATGCCCCGCAAAGAAAAACGGATGCCTTCTTCGTCATCTATGATAAGTATCTGTCCGCCCATCTGTGCTCCAGTATGGTGAATGAACCAATGAAATCAACAGCCGATTCCCTGTCATAAATGACTGCGGCAATTGATTCAAGGAATTTGCCTCCGGCGACTCAAGAACCGCTCGGCGCCTTGGGCGGGTGCGGCTGCGAGTTTCCGGCTCAGAAAAAGAAAAAACGGCGCACGCTCATTGAGCGTGCGCCGTTTGCTGATCTATTTCGGACGTTCCCGTTCTACTGAACATAGACCTTCAGACGCTGGCCCGCGTAAATGGTGCTTCGGGAATTCAGGGTGTTCCACTTGCGAAGTTCGCTGATAGTCACACCGAACTTGCGGGCGATGGACGTCAGGTTGTCACCGCGGCGGACCTTGTAACGGACAAGCTGTGTCTTGACCTTGCCCGCATCCTTGACGGCCTGCTTGGTGGCCGCGCCGGAGTTATTCGGGATGTACAGCTTCTGGCCGACCTTGAGGCGGCTGGAGCGGAGCCCGTTGGAACGCTTGACCGTGGACACCGTGGTCCCGAACTTTCTGGAGATGGACCAAAGAGTGTCACCGTTACGCACGATATAATTGCCGCGTTTGGCAGCAATGGCGCGGGTCTTGGAGCTTGAAGCAGGACGGGATGCCGCAACTTTGCGGCTGTTTCCGCTGCCCGGAACCATCACGTACTGGCCGGGGCGCAGGTTGTTGGAACGGGTGTTGTTGACTTTCTTGAGTACGGAAACCGGCACACGATAGCGGCGGGAAATGCGCCACCAGGAGTCACCGTTACGTACACGATGGCGGGTGTAGCCCGCATACGGACGGGAACCGGGATCAGCCAGATAGGCCATCATCTTGTCGGCCTTGCCCACGGGCAGGTAGGCGGTGGCCTCCATGTGCGGCGGGCTGACCTGACGGCGAAACGCCGGGTTGTGTCGATGAAATTCGCTCCACGACATGCCGCCAGCCCGCGCAAGGGCGAGCAAATCGGTGCCGCCGGGGACCTTGACCGGAACAATCTCCTCTTCCATGTCCCATGAGACGGGCTTGAAACCGAGAGTGTCGAGGTTCTGGAAAATCTTGGAAATGGCGATGAACTTGGGAACGTAATGGCGCGTCTCGGTCTTGAGACGCGTGCGGCGCGGCAGCTTGCGGTTCTTCTTGGTCAGTTCGAAGAAATCGTTGACCCCGGCCTTTTTCAGTGCGCGGGAAATCTTGCCTTCACCGGCATTGTACGCGGCAAGGGCGAGATACCAGTCGCCGAACCTGTCATAGAGATCCCTGAGATGGCGGGCAGCCGCATCCGTGGATTTGTAGGGATCGCGGCGTTCGTCGATCCACCAGTCGGCCTTGAGGCCATAAAGACGGCCCGTGCCTTTCATGAACTGCCACATTCCGCCTGCACCGGCCCACGAATAAGCCCGGACGTTGTATCCTGACTCAGTGAACGGCAGCAGTACGAGATCCTGCGGCAGGCCGTACTTGGTGAAGACACGGCGGACATGGGGCAGATACGGCTGAGACCGTTCCAGCCAGCGCGTCATGGTCTTGCGCGCCTTGTGAGTGAAATAGGTAAAATATCTTTCAACTTCCTTGGTCTCGTGGGCTTCGAGATCAAAGAGAAGACCGAACCGGGCGTTCAGCACCGCCTGCTCGGTTACAGTCAGGTCGTCATCGGCGTCGGGAGTAGCCGCAACCTCCGGCTCAAGGGCCTCGGCGTCAGCAGGAACCTCGCTTTCAACGGGTTCGGACAGAGTGGTGTCAACCGGCTTCTTGTAACAACCGGCCAGCATGCCGGCCGCCAGTACGGCGACAAAAAACAGGCGCAACGATTTGAATACTTCCAAATTTTCCTCCGGCTTCCTGCATCTCATTATCAAAAAATAGCGAACGTGGGAAGTCTAGAAAAAGTCTTAATGTCTAAAAATGGTGTGCTTATCAGCTATCCCACCTTGCGGCGGATTGCAATAGCGCGCTAAAACCCCTACATAGGCGCTTCGCAAAACGCAACCATGTGCAGGTTGCCGACAACGACCCGATTGTGTCACTTTCTTCAAAAGCCATTTCGCCGCGCCCGTAACCGTTCGCCGAGCCTGCTTTTTTTACTGGACCTCACACTCAAACTCGGCGTCACAACCTGCAAAATGAATATCTTTCAACCCTGAGCATGTGCAGTTTCCTGCTGCACTTTTACACAAGGAATCACGATGCAGAACAACAACCGGGGCAAAAAAGACGGAAAAATCTATGTCGTCGGCAACAAGCCGGTCATAGAACTCCTCAGAGACGACCCTTCACGAGTGGACTTCGTCGCATTCAGAAAAGGAAAGCACGACAAACACCTCGAAGAGGTGCTGGCCCTGTGCAAGACACAGAACGTCCCGTTCAAATCCGTTTCCACCAAGGACCTCGACTTCATGTACCGGGGCAATCATCAGGGCATTGCCGCACGATGCGCCGCCCTGTCATACACCCCGCTGGAGACCATGCTTGAGACCGCGCCCGATGCGCCGCTGCCGCTCATCATCGCGCTCGACCAGGTGCAGGACACTGGCAATGTCGGCGTGCTCGCCCGCACCCTCTACGCCCTCGGCGGCGCAGGCCTGATCGTCTGCCAGCACCACGGCGCATACCTCGGCGCAGGGGCCGTCCGCTCCAGTGCAGGCGCGCTCAACAAGCTGCCGGTTGCCAAGGTCGGCAACATGGCCAACGCCATCAAGGACGCCGTGAACTATGACTATACAGTATACTGCGCCCGCGCCGGACAGAACTCGCTCGACGCCTATACTGCGGATCTCGAGACCCCGGCGGTGCTCATCCTCGGCAACGAGGAAAAGGGTATTCGTCCCGGCGTAGCCAAGTTCTCCCACCACAGCGTCCAGATTCCCTTCCTGCGTGAATTCGATTCCCTCAACGTGGCACAGGCCGGTGCCATCCTCGTCTCGGAATTTGCAAAACGACTGTAAAACTAGCGGCACGCACACCGCATTAGCTGACATTGAAGAAACGCCCTTCGGATAACCGGAGGGCGTTTCTTTTTTCGGCAAAATTTTTCCTCCCTCCGCCTTTTTCTCATCCAGACCATTCCGCCCTTTTACCCCGATTGTATTGCCCGCCCCACCCGCGGGTGCAAAATCATGGTAAAGAAATTCCATTATGTCTATTTAGACATATTACTAAACATATCAATACAATAGGTTACAAAATACGGCCCGAAAAAGGGCTGTGCAAGACCTGCAAAAAGACCGGGTTTTTTGCCTGTTTACCTAAGAGCGTCCATAAAAAGGACAACAGAACAAATGTAAGAGGTACGCTTATGCGCAAATTCAACAACCATAGCTCGACTGTTTCCACGGCCCCTGTACTGCCCTTTTCCGGGCTGGGGTTTGCCATGGAGCCCGCCAGCGCCGCAGCGCAGGAGATGACTGCCGTCTACTTCCGTCATGATGACGAAGGCGACGTCTTTTCCGCGATGCCGGAGCTTGTCGTGCAGCCGAGCGGCTACTTACTGCTTGTGGCACTGGGCCGCGAGATTCGCGGGCGATGACCCGCAATTAACATCAGGAGGTCGAATGCATACCAATCGTAGAAACTTCCTCAAGCTCTCCGCTGTCGCGGCCACGGCCACGGCTTTCGGCGGACTCGGGCTTGGCTGCACCCCCAAGGCGAAGATCGCCGACCGGGCCGCCGCCATGTCGCCGAAATGGAGCAAACAGACCACCAGCGCATGCTGCTACTGTGCAGTAGGCTGCGGTCTCGTCGTCAACACGTCCCTCAAGGACAACCGGGCCATCAACGTCGAAGGCGACCCGGACCATCCCGTCAACGAAGGCTCCCTGTGTGCCAAGGGCGCGTCCATCTGGCAGCTCGCCGAGAATGACCGCCGCCCGGATTCCGTGCTGTACCGCGCACCCTATTCTTCCAAATTCCAGAAAATCTCCCTGCACAAGGCACTGGAGATGATCGCTGAACGGGTCAAGAAAACCCGCGACGAGACCTTCACCCGCACCAATGCAAAGGGTCAGGTCGTCAACCGCTGCGACGGCATCGCCTCGCTCGGTTCCGCCGCTCTCGACAACGAGGAGTGCTGGGCCTTCCAGACAATGCTCCGCAGCCTCGGCCTGGTGTACATAGAGCATCAGGCGCGTATCTGACACAGCGCAACTGTTGCGGCTCTGGCAGAGTCGTTCGGACGCGGTGCGATGACCAATCACTGGATTGATATCCAAAATGCTGATTGCATTCTCATAATGGGCAGTAACGCTGCCGAAAACCATCCCATTTCCTTCAAGTGGGTGACCAAGGCGCAGGAAAAGGGCGCAACCCTTATCCACGTCGACCCCCGTTTCACCAGAACATCGGCCAAGGCCGACATGCACGCGAACATCCGCTCCGGATCGGACATTGCGGTCCTCGGCGGCATGATCAAGTACATTCTGGACAAGGACCTTATTTTCAAGGAATACGTGGTCAACTACACCAACGCCTCCTTCATCATCGGTGACGATTATGAATTCAACGACGGTGTGTTCGCAGGCTACGATCCCAAGACCCAAACCTACGACAAGTCCAAATGGGCATTCGCCATGGATGCCAAGGGCAACCCCAAGAAAGACCCGACCCTCAAGGACCCCAGATGTGTCTACCAGATGCTCAAGCAGCATTACGAACGGTACAATCTGGATGAAGTCTCCAAGATCTCCGGCATGCCCAAGGACGACATCGTCGCCCTGTACGAGACCTACGCAGCCACCGGCAAGTCCAACAAGGCCGGTACCATCATGTACGCAATGGGCTGGACCCAGCACACCGTCGGCGTGCAGAACATCCGCTCCATGGCCATGATCCAGCTGCTGCTCGGCAACATCGGTATCGCTGGCGGCGGTGTCAACGCACTGCGTGGTGAATCCAACGTTCAGGGTTCCACCGACCACTGCCTGCTGTACCACATCCTGCCCGGTTACCTGAAAACCCCCAAGGCATCCCAGCCCACGTTCGATGCCTACAACAAGGCGTATACTCCGGTCTCCAACGACCCGATGTCCGCGAACTGGTGGTCCAACTATCCGAAGTATTCGGCCTCGCTTCTCAAGTCCATGTGGATGGATGAAGACCCGAAGGACTCCTACAACTACCTGCCGCGGCTCGACTCCGGCTCGGCCAAGGAATATTCCTGGCTGACCCTGTTCGACAAGATGAGCAAGGGCCAGTTCAAGGGGCTGTTCGCATGGGGCATGAACCCGGCCTGTTCCGGTGCCAACTCCAACAAGACCAGAGAGGCCATGGCCGAACTGGACTGGCTGGTCAACGTCAACATCTTCCCCAACGAAACCGGCTGGTTCTGGGAAGGTCCCGGCATGGACCCCAAGAAGATCAAGACCGAAGTCTTCTTCCTGCCCTGCGCAGTCTCCATTGAGAAGGAAGGCTCCATCACCAACTCCGGCCGCTGGATGCAGTGGCGCTACAAGGGACCCGACGCACCGCACGGCCTCAAGCCGGACGGCGACCTCATGTACGAGCTGATGAACGAGATTCGCGACCTGTACAAGAAGGAAGGCGGCGTCCATTCAGACCCGATCACCAAGCTGTCGTGGGACGGCATTGCCACCAACGGCATATTCGACCCGCACAAGACCGCCAAGCTCATCAACGGCTTCTTCACCCGCGACATTGAGGTCAAGGGCAAGCAGTTCAAGAAGGGCGATCAGGTGCCGAGTTTTGCATACCTCCAGGCCGACGGTTCCACGACCTCGGGCAACTGGCTGTACTGCAACTCCTACACCGCCAAGGGCAACATGGCCGCACGCCGCAGCCTCGCCCAGACCGAAGAACAGGCGAAGATCGGCCTCTACCCGAACTTCTCATGGTGCTGGCCCGTCAACCGCCGCATCCTGTACAACAGAGCGTCCGTTGACCTTCAGGGCAAGCCATGGAACCCGGAAAAGCCTGTCATCGAATGGACCGGCCCCAAGACCAAGTGGAAAGGCGACGTGCCCGACGGCGGCTGGGCTCCGGGCACCAAGTACGCATTCATCATGCGCAAACACGGCTTCGGCCAGCTGTTCGGCCCCGGCCGCGCAGACGGTCCGCTGCCTGAATACTACGAACCGCTGGAATGTCCGGTGAAGTCACATCCGTTCTCCAGCACTCTGCACAACCCCACCGCTCTTTCCTTCGATGATGAAGAAAAGGCCGTGTGCAATCCCAAGTTCCCGTTCATCGGCACCACCTACCGTGTCACCGAACACTGGCAGACCGGTCTGATGACCCGTAACTGCGACTGGCTCACCGAGTGTGAACCGCAGGTGTTTGTGGAAATGAGCCCGGAACTTGCGGAACTCAGGGGAATCGAAAACGGTGAAAAGGTCATGGTTGATTCAGTCCGCGGCTCCATCTGGGCCAAGGCCATCGTGACCAAGCGGCTGAGGCCGTTCACCATTCAGGGTGCGACCGTCCATCAGATCGGCCTGCCCTGGCACTTCGGCTGGACATGGCCCAAGGACGGCGGCGACTCTGCCAATATCCTGACCCCGTCCGTCGGTGATCCGAACACCGGCATCCCTGAAACCAAGGCCTTCATGGTCAACGTCCGCAAGGCGTAAAGGAGGAATGACACATGAGTAAGACATTCTTCATCGACCTGACCAAATGTACGGCCTGCCGCGGTTGTCAGGTTGCCTGCAAGCAATGGAAAAAACTCCCTGCCGAGAAGACAGAGAACTGGGGTTCCCACCAGAATCCCAAGGACCTCTCCGGCAAGACCCTGAAACTCGTCCGCTTCAACGAAGTTGAAAAGGACGGCAAGATGAACTGGCTGTTCTTCCCGGAACAGTGCCGCCACTGCGTTGAACCGCCGTGCCTCGATTCCATGACCGTGCCCGGTTCCATCGTGCACGATCAGGAAACCGGTGCCGTCGTCTACACCAGCCTGACCGCCAAGGAGCCTGACAAGGAATCCTTCCGCAACGGCTGCCCGTATGACATCCCGCGCATCAACGAGGAAACCGGAGAAATCGTCAAGTGCGACATGTGCATCGACCGCGTAAAGATCGGCATGCTGCCCGCATGCGTGCAGACCTGTCCCACCGGAGCCATGAACTTCGGTGACCGCGACGAAATGCTCGCCCTGGCCGAAGCCAGCCTGGAAAAGGCACAGGTCAAGTTCCCGGACGCCGAACTCATCGACCCGGACGAAGTGCGCGTCATCTACCTCGTACAGATGGCCTCGGAAGACTACTACGAGTACCTCTCCGCTGACGCGTCCTCGAAACAGGTAGGACCCATGAGCAGAAAGCAGTTTCTTGCCCAGATCGGTCGCCCGATCAAAAGCATGAAAGGCTAGAAAACCTCAACTCCCCGGCGCGGGCCATCCAGTCCGCGCCGGGCCTCTTCTTTATCTCCCGGCCCGTTCACCATGTTCGCCGTCCCCACTGGAATGATTGCCCAGTCGACACGAACGGCGGTCATGGTCAACCAACCGGGAACACCTCCGTAAGCACGCGGCCGGACCTGCCGTGAATGCTACGGAGTTCTCACGGCCCCGGTAATTGCTATTACGCCGGGGCCGTTTTTGATCTTCATTCAAGGAAAAATCAGAACCCAGCTCTCTGACCGACGGATATATCTCAGGAATCTGCCCCATTCACCCCGAAAGTCGAAGGACAGAGCCATGCCACCACGCATGCCGTAATCACGGCTCCGACCAGACTCATCAGAACAAAAACAGACGCGAATTCCCATCCGAACGAGGCGAAAAGGACCGGGAAAAGAGCAGGCTTGACCGCTCGGCAGCCGATAAAGTTGGCAACGATGAAAACGGAAGCGCCCTTGTCCCTGAGGCTCTTGAAGAGCGGATACCAGGCATAGACAGGCCCCATGGACAGAATGCCTGCGAGAGAGGACAGCAGAAGTCCTTTCAGGCCGACACCCGTACTCAGGAAACGCGCGACCAGAGCGGGTGACAGAAATCGGTTGAGCAGCACCATCATGGCCACGGCAATACAGATGGGCAGGGCCAGTTGCCCGAACATGCTTCCGGATATGTGCAGGGCGCGCCCCGTCTGCTCAGGTGCGTACAGCAGGCCGATGCCGTAAAGGCACCCCACTCCCAGAGGAAAAAGCCATGGCCGGATCAGTCGCACAAAAACGGACGTTTCTTCCTGTTTCATGCCAGCCCTCCTGCCCACAGGCCAACGCACAAAGCCATGAGCACCGCCACGACAAAACCGACTCCGTTGCGAAGCAGTGTAAAACGCCAACCCAGAGCCGCGGCCTCGGCAGGCATCTGAATCACGCCCACGTTGACCCATGTCAGCATCAGGGCCATTGCCCCTGCCACTCCCACACCGAACTTCAGGAGGCTCTCACCGATGACGTAACTGTTCACGGGGTTTCCGGCCAGTATGCTGCCCACTGCGCCTCCCCAAAGCGAATCTTCGAGAATCGAGCCGGAAAAAAGTGAAAGCAGATTTTCACGAGACACGAACCCTCTGGACAGTCCCAGCAGCAAAATCACGCCGACAAGCCGAGGCAAAAGGGAATGAAACTGGCGCAGGCTCTTCTTTATCGCCTCCCGCCACTCTTCCCATGAAAGGCCCTCGGAGCGTGCGTCTCCTTCATCGTTCACACCGCCTTCTTCACGAGACTCCAGATAGTCGGCCACGGCCTCGGCAGCTGTGCCCGAGACGCCTGTGATGACATCTATCGACTGTTTCTGCATGGCATTGATGAGATGCGGCGCAATATGCCCCACAAGGAGCGCCTGCGCCCCTTTGCTCACGGCAATGGAAACAGCGGCGACCCCGGCTCCGGGACCGGATGAACGGGGCGGCCCGTCCAAGGCCTCAAAGGACATATCGTCGGTTTCGACTATCAGCAGATGGGCGGCAGTTCCCAGTTTGTGTTCCACCGTACCGTCCAGATCGGGGCGGGAAGTCGGAATGGCTATTTTCATGGCATATCAAGAGTTGAAATTCAGTTCCCTCACCAATCAATCTGACGCGATTCCAAATCAATGTACAGCCTGAAAAAATATAACCGCCTCAGTTCAACGGCATGCTTGGTGCAAAAATGCCTCACTGATAATATGGGTTGCCTTGAATACGGATTTGACCGAATATGAGAAAAGTTATCCTTATGCATTTTCTATGTTGATAAAAAACGAATATCTAAGCCCCGACTGACGGGTCTTTTCAAGGAGACGCCATGCAACGGACAGCAACCATTATATTGATAATCTGCGCCCTGTTCACTCTGACCTCCGCAGCATTTGCCGGCACACCGTTCCCGGATGTCGAACTCAAAGGCCAACTGACTGCCGAACAGAAGGAATATCTCGGCGTGACGACCGATACGTTCAAGGTATCGGACATCAAGGCGGACTACCTGTTCGTCGAAGCCTTCAGCATGTATTGCCCCATCTGCCAGCGGGATGCGCCAAAAATAAACGAACTGTTTGAAATAGTATTAAAAATTGATACAAGCAAATCAATCAAGTTCATCGGACTTGCCACAGGCAACACCGGATTTGAAACCGCGTTCTACCAAAAGAAATACGGCGTTCAATTTCCGCTCTTCGAAGATGCGGACTACGTCATCCACGGAGCGCTTGACGAGATCGGCACGCCTTCGTTCTATGTCGTCCGGAAAACCGGCTCAACCCTTGAGACACTCTTTTTCAAGGAAGGGGAAGCCAAGGACAAGGACGTCCTGCTGCAAGCCATCAAACAGGCCACAGGGCTGAAATAACGGAGAGACCTTCATGCGATTATCCATTCTGACCACACTTGCGCTCACCCTGCTTGTCTCAACGGCTTTTGCCGGAAAGGTGGAGACCTACGACGCCGGGAAACTCAAGCCCACGGACTCCACGCTCAAGGTCGGAGTGGGCGACACGGCTCCGGACTTTGAACTGCCCGCGGTTCAGGGCGGCACGGTGCGCCTGAGCGACTATCGAGGCAAAAAGTCCGTTGTCCTTTCCTTTGTACCCGCCGCATGGACTCCGGTCTGCTCGGACCAGTGGCCCGGATACAACATTGCGCAGGAGATGTTCACGGTTCACGACGCCGTCATCATCGGCATCTCAGTGGACAACATCCCGTCCCAGCATGCATGGTCCGAGGCAATGAACACCATCACCTTCCCGGTGCTCTCGGATTTCTGGCCACATGGCGCGGTCGCCGACTCCTACGGCGTCCTCCGCACCGACGGCATGGCGGAACGCGCCCTTTTCATCATCGATAAAAAAGGCATCATCCGTTACATCGACGTCCACGACATAAACAAACGGCCCGACCTCGGCCTGCTGCTGGAAGAAGTGGAAAAGGCCGCACAGTAGCCACCACTACCGCATCAAAAAAAGAGTCCCGAAAGCACAGGCTTCCGGGACTCTTCATTCATATCAAACTAAAAGCTAGACCACGCGGTGAACCGGGTCCACAACCCAGAACTGAACCTGGAATTTCTCTGCCAGACCAGCCTGAAGGCGCTTGAAGTCGGGCTTTTCCATGTCGCGGATGCGAATATAAACGTCCTTCATATCCACGGTCTCGGGCACGTTGCGAGTCAGGATGGACATGATGCGTGCGTTGTTGTCCCGCAGGAAATCGAGCACAGGCAGCAGGGAGCCGGGGGCATTGGATATCTGCAGGCAGACCTGTGTGCCACCCTCGTTGACGCCGGTGATGTCCACCAGCACCTTGAACACGTCCGTATCAGTAAGAATACCGACGGGGCGTTTTTCTTCATCTACTACCGGCAGACCGCCGAAGTTGCCTTCCAGCATGAGAACCGCAGCTTTCTCAACGGTTTCATCTTCCCGGATGGTCGTGACCTTCTTGGTCATGATATCCTTGATCTTGATTTCGGACAGCAGATAATACAGCTCATGCATGTCAAGCGTGGTCGCCTTGGACGGCGAGGCATCCTTGATGTCACGGTCGGAAATGATTCCGATGATGCGGCCTTCGCCATCAACCACGGGCACACGGCTGATACCCTTGTCCTTCATGACCTTCGAGGCCTTCATCATGGACCTGTCCGCCGTGATGGTCACTACTTCCTTGCTCATCCAGTTACTCACCAGCATGTGTATCCCTCCTGTGTAGTCTCCGCGCTGAAGCGTGTGCATTCATAAGTTTTCAATTCCATATATCCATAACTCCGCGTTTTGGCTAGTACTTGAGACCACGGAATGAAACAGCCGCCCGCATGTCCTTTTCCGGGGCACAACCGTGGGGAAAACAAACCACCTTGTTTTTTCAGGACACAGGCAGTACGAAAAACAAGTGTTATCCTATTCAGGGAAATACTGAAACTTTGGAGCCTGCTGTGCACATCGTTTTCCGGCTGCTGACCATATTGGGCCTGATTCTGACCCTGACCGCCTGCAATTCTTCGGATAACATCCATGGAAACCGTTGGAGTGCGCCCGGTGTATCCGACACGGAAATCCGGCTCGGCTCATCATTGGCGCTCACCGGACATGCAGGCTATCTGGGCACCCAGACCCTGCGCGGTGCCGAAGCCTACCTGCGCCACATCAACGACCTCGGCGGCATATTCGGACGAAAAATACACGTAGATGCCAAAGACGATTTTTACGATCCGCCGCACTGCCTCGCCAACACCCAGCGCTTCATCATAGACAACGAAGTGTTTGCCCTGTTCTGCTATGTGGGCACCCCGACCACGGTCAAAGTGCTGCCTCTGGTGGAGGAAGCGCACATCCCGCTCATCGGCATGTTCACCGGGGCCAATGCATTGCGCCAGCCCTTCAACCGCTATGTCATCAACATCCGGGCTTCCTACTATCAGGAAACCGAAGCCACTGTCCGTCATCTCGTGGAAGACCTCGGCATTCGGCGCATTGCGGTCTTTTATCAGTACGATGCCTACGGATTCGACGGACTGATCGGCACGGAGCTGGCCCTCAAGGACTTCGGCATCGAACCCGTTGCCCGAGGGTCATACACCCGGGGCACGCTGGATGTCGAAGAAGGGCTGGACCGCATCCAGAAATCCGGTGCCGAAGCCGTGGTCATGGTCGGAACGTATGGTGCCTGCGCCCGGTTCATCACACTTTCCCACGACAAGGGGTATGACCCCATTTTCTACAACGTTTCGTTTGTCGGCGCGGAAGAACTGGCCCGGCGAATCGGACCGGACAGCAATGCCACGGTACTCATGTCGCAAGTCGTTCCGCAGCCCGAGTCCAAAGAAACAGAAGAAGGCAGTGCCGCAGGACAATATGTAACCCTGCTCAAACAATATTTCCCGGATGACACCCCCAGCTTTGTCGGCCTGGAAGGCTACCTCAACGCACGCATTCTCGTTGAGGGACTGAAAAAAGCCGGTCCGAACCTGACACGCGAAAGATTCATCGACGCCATTGAATCCATCCGGGACTTCAAGCTCGGCCCCGGCATGTCCATCACCTATGGGCCGCAGGACCGGCAGGGACTGGAACAAGTTCATTTCACCCGCCTTGACCATGGCCGGTTCATGCCTTTCTCGGACTGGGAAAGCCTCAAGGAAAAGAAAGGAGACACGCAATGAGTCTCCGCGAAAAAGCCCTCGCCCGTTTCGCCCTCATGGGCATCAGGGAGAAACTGCTTTTCTCCATGCTCGTGGCCGTGCTCTTCATCAGCGCCGCCATCGCGCTTCTGGCCCGATACATTCTCATCAGTTCGCTCACGCACGAACTGGAGATGCGCGGCAAGGCCATTGCCCATTCCGTGGCCGAACGGGGCGGCAGCTTTATTCTCGACAACAACGTCCCGCGTCTTCTGACACTCATTTTCGATGAGACCCGCATCCACCAGCGCAAGCATCTCATCTCGTACATATTCATTCAGGATCATTCCGGAAAAGTCCTTGCCCATACCATGATCCGCAATCTTCCCGAGAGGCTGCTCGACAACGAGCTCCCACCGGGCCAGCAAGACTGCATCAAACTGATTTCACTGGACGGCCAGCCCGTGTACGACGTGGCCGCCGCCATCAACGAAGGGCTCTACCGCATCGGCACGGTCCATGTCGGCCTGAACAAAAGCCATATCGACGCCCTGGTCGGCAAATTGCGCGTGGCCTTTCTCGGATTCATCTCCGCCGTGGTCCTTATCACCATTTTCCTCAGTTCATGGCTGACCCGATACATCACGCGACCCATTCGCGACCTGACGAGGGTCTCGGATGAAATCAGCCGGGGCAACTTCGATATCCCACCCTCGCTCTGCCCGGATGAGGACTGGGACACTTCACGGTGTCCGGCGTTTACCAATACGGATCTGCCGTGCTGGCACTTTGACGAATCCCGCACCACTCCTGCCAGCGAAGACGTGGACGGGGAAGTCCACCGCAAGTGCGCCCAATGTGCGTTCTACCGCAAGCACGAAGGCGATGAAGTGGTTCAGCTCGGAGACTCATTCCGAAACATGGTCTGGTCCATCAAGCTCTACCGCCGTCGCCTGCGGGAATCCGAGGAAAAATACCGCTCCCTGTTCGATTCAGGCCCAGACCCGATCTTTGTCGTGGACTGCGAGACCGGAGCCATCCGCGATGCCAACCCGCGAGCACGGGAACTGTACAAGCACACCAAGGAAGAACTGATCGGGAAAAGTTTTGTCGATCTCGGCCCGGATCACAATGCAGACTGCCTGAACCTCTTCAACGACGGCGGCAGTAGTTGCATCTATTTTCCGAAGCTCCTGCACTACAAGAAAGGCAACGAGCCGTTCTTCGTCAACATGCACGCCTGCCCCATCTCCTACCGTGGACGGCATGCCATCATCATTGCGGTTGCGGACATAACCGAGATCATCGAAAAGGACGCCCAGCTCATTCAGGCCGGAAAGATGAAATCCCTGGGTGAAATGAGCGCGGGTGTGGCCCACGAGATCAACCAGCCGCTCAACGCCATCAAAATGGGCAGCGAATTCCTCAGCCTGATGCAGGAAGAGGGCAGAACCGTACCTAAAGAACAATTCGTGGAAGTGGTTCAGGAAATATCGACGCAGGTTGACCGCGCAGCAGAAATCATCAACACCCTGCGCTCCTTTGGACGCAAATCGGACATCATTGAAGAACAGGTCAACCTCAACCAGCCAATTGCAGCGGTCCTGTCCATGGTTCGCCGACAATTTGAACTCGACAACATACGCTTCAACCTTGAATTATCAGATAATATACCGGAAATCACAGCGCACTCCAACAGACTGCAACAGGTTGTTTTCAATCTAGTTGCCAATGCAAGGGACGCAATCAACGACAAATGCTCCCCCCATGAATCCGACTGTATCCGCCGGATCTCCATCCGCACGGGAAGCGAAGAACAACTGGTATTTGCCGAGATCGAAGACTCGGGGGCAGGCATTGCGGAAGGCGATCTCCACAAGGTGTTCGAGCCTTTCTTCACCACCAAGGAAACAGGACAGGGAATGGGGCTCGGCCTTGCCATTACCTACGGCATTGTGAAAGACTACGGCGGGGAAATCCGCATTCAAAGTGAAAAAGACAAAGGTACTGTGTTCCGCATGGAATTTCCTGTTGCGGGGCCACGAGGAGGTTCCACCAAATGACGGAACAAAAAGAGAAAATACTGGTCATTGACGACGAGCGCCCCACGCTGAAAATGTTCACCCTGCTGCTCTCGGCATATGGCTACGAAATACTGACAGCAGAAAACGGACGGGACGGGCTGGAACTGTTCAAGAAGGAACGTCCGGGCCTCATCCTTACCGACATCAAGATGCCCCTCATGGACGGCATTGAAGTTCTCAAGGAAATCAAGCAGTTGTCTCCGAATGCCGAGGTCATCGTGATTACCGGACATGGCGACATGGACCTTGCCATACAGGCCCTCAACCTCGATGCGACAGACTTCATCAACAAGCCGCTCCAGCGAGAAGCACTTGAGCACGCACTTGAACGCGCCACCGAACGCCTCGCCATCGCCAAAAGCGAAGAAGGACAGGTAACCGTGGAAGCCCGTCCTGCCGCCGTGGTCGTGGGCGTGCGAGGCAACGTCACGGGCAACACCATCCCCCACCTGACCGAGGCCTTTGCCGAGGCAAAAGGAATAGGCAAGGACGTCATACTCATCGATTTCGAAGAAAATGCATCCATCAACGGCGCAGGCATCACCGGCCTGTCCGACCTGCTCAAGGAGAACCGCGAGGCAGGCATACGCGTGGTACTGGCAGGCCTTTCAAGCAACTTCCGCACCGTATTCGAGATGATCGGCATCACCAAACTCGCCGATCTTTTCGACAATGAAGATGAAGCACTGCGAGCACAGTAAAGAAAACCCAAATCGCCTTACCGATTGTAAATCGTGAAGTTAGCGATTTTATATCCAGCTATATTCTAGAAGCATATAACTGACGAAGTGCGCTTACCGAATCGTTGCGCTCGTTTGTTTTAACGCTGGACACACGCATGATCCATCGTGAAAAAACCTTCCTCTCCCTCTTAAGTCTTTTTCAAAAAGGGCCGAATAGACAGTGACCCAACCAGAGTCAGGGAGCAATCATGGGAAGTGTTGTCGCGCTGGATCATTTCCGGCAATCCGTCAGGGAAAAAAGCAAGAAGCTGCACATACCGCCTCGACCGGAGATTTCCGGCGGCGAAATATGGGGCCGCGATTACCGCGAAGTCGAAGCGATCGTCTTCGGCCTGCTCAAGGTGCGGGCCATGGTAGCCCACCACGCAGAAGAACACGACAAGACATTTGACCACTTCTGTGTCGAAGCCCTTGATGCGGCCTACCACATCCTTGATGTCGGGCACGCTCGACTCAAAGCATCCATCAAACCGCTCAAGGAATGGATCCTCGACGCCATGACCGAGGACAACAAGCGCGACATGTCCTGGTGTCTGGTCATCCTCGACCTTATCGAAAAATCTCCCGCCAAATAAGTATCGATAAGCGTCTACTTATTTTTCCCGCGCATTTACAAGACATTAAAGACTGACGATAGCTGACGACCCGAAACGAATCCGGGTCGTCTTTTTCATTATTCAGGCGGAAGAATCACCTGAATAAACTTTCCACGCCTCCCTTGCGAAGCTTTCTGTATACTCTCCGCTCCCTGCCGCTCACCCGGCTAATTCCCCCCTTCCCCGAAATTCTCATTGCTCCCGGCGCACACTCCCGTATTAATAAGGACATGAGTGCGGACCCCACGGCCCAAAGCGGCCCCCTGATCCTGCTCTCGGCAGGCAGCCTGTTCCACCTTCCCCTGAAGCTCATTGCGCGCATCGGTCGGGACGCTGGCTTTGCTGGTATGGAACTCATCATGAATTCCCCCAAACTCACCCCTGAATCCGGCCTGCAAGCCATCGACGACGTACTGCCCATACGAAGCCTGCATGCGCCGTTTCGTGACTGGGCGGACTGGGGCGGACATCTCGCCTCATGGAAGGCCACCACCGCGCTTGCCAACTTCCTGCCTCAGGCGGATCACATCACCATGCACCCGCCCGGATCACGCCTTGCCAACATGATCCAGAACCGATGGTTCGAAAAAGCCTGCGACCTCCCGCTCCTCCTTGATGCCAAGGGACGCATCCAGTTCTCGCTGGAGAACATGCCGTGGGCCGAGCACTCCCCCTTTGGCAAAGACCCGCTGGACCGGCTCATGGCGCAATGCCGCGACAAGAACGTGGGCCTCACGTATGACGTCTGCCATATGGGCGTATCAGGCCGCGATGTCATGGAGGCCATACGCAGGGTCCCCACAGACCTGCTCTACAACATCCACTATTCAGACGCCAAAGGGTACACCGAGCACCTCACACCGGGAAACGGTGACCTGCCGCTGAACGAATTCCTGCGCCACCTCGGCTCGATAGGCTATGACCGCTACGTCACTCTGGAACTCGAACCGGCGGCCTTCCCGGACGATCTTGACGGCACTGTGGAGATCCTTGCCGCCATCCGGCAGGATATGAAAAAGCAACTGGAAGCCGGACGCCTCACGGCATGATTTCCGGGCAGACAGAGCATTATAAAAAGAGATCAATTTACCTTTTTGGCAAAAAAAGGCTTGCCTCATTGAGACTATCTGTATAGACCGCACTCTCCCGCGATATATGCGCCGCAAGGCCTTCATCGCGGCACCCCTTATCGGGGAAAATGAGGAACTATGAAGAAACTTCTCGTAATAATTACTCTTATTCTCGCGGCCAGCATGTCCGGCGGCTGTGCCGTGATCCCGGCCATCGTAACCACGGGCGCGTCCATGGCCGTACCGCAGACCGCATCCCTCGCCATCACTGCCGTCGGCACTGCACACAAGACCGTTCTTGTGGCCGCAGACGAACGGCACATGGACGACATGCTCTCCGACAAAATCACCACAATAACGGCGCAGGCTGTCATCATGGCCGAAACCGGCACCGACATGGAAGCCACCTGTCTCAACGGCGATCTCTATGTCGTCGGAGAATATGCCACCCCGGCTGACCGCGACAGCGTCATCGACGAACTCCAGCGCATCAAGGGCGTCAACTCCGTCAAGGGCGTGCTCAAGCAGATGCCCACCTCCCTTGTGGCGCTTGTCGAGCCGACCATCAACGACCGTCATGCCGAAACCGTCATCGAATCGGGTCTCATTGCCAAGCTGCACATCAAGTCCGCCAATGTGGATGTCGAGGTGGTTCAAGGCGAGGCCGTCATCGTCGGCGTTGTCGAAAATGCCGAAGAAGCACAGGCGGTCACCCGGTTGGTGGAAGAACTCCGCCCACAGACCGCACATCCGGTCAAGGTCACTTCTCTTCTCGCGGTACAGGATGCCTTTGACACGGGCGCACCGCAGCCCAATGAAATGTTCGCCCTGATGACCAGCAGCCAGATGCTCGCAGCAAACACGCCCGAGGCAGACAAACCGGCTGTCATGTCCGTAGCGTCCAACGAGCGCACCCCGGCAACCGAACCTGTCATCAATGAGAAACCGTCCATGGAGAGCCTGCTCGCCGTGTACGAACCGAACAGTCGTTCCCCCTGGCAGAAAGCCCGATTGAACATGAAGCACCGCATTCTGAACATCGCAAAGGCGGAATCCGATCCGGCTGCCAAAAAGGAACTCATCACGCTGTCCACCCGCGTACTCAAGGACAAGCAGATATCCATCGAGAGCCGTCTGGTGCGCACCCTGAACAGAACCAGCAATCTGGCGGTCAAGGTTCATGTGGACAGCATCCTTCAGGATGTCGCCCCCAAACGGACGCATCGCATCCGCACTCTGGCCATGAACTGATCGCGATTCATTCTGCCAATTATTCATAAAAAAGCCCCGGAAGCACATGCTTCCGGGGCTTTTCGATTTCATGCACAACGGCCTGACGATTACTCTGCCACGACCGCCTTGCAGACTTCCACGGCCCTGCCTATATTTTCAGGAGTGGATGGAGTCGCACCCTTTTCAAACCCTTCATCCGTCAGGCGCACACTTGCGGTCCAGTCAATGCCCGCCGCAGCAAGGGTCTTGCTCGCACAGTCCAGAGGACACGCATTGATGACAAACACCATGTCCGCGTCCTTTGCCATCTGCACCTTCTTCTCAATCCCCGCCGCCATGGACGCAAGACAGAAAATCTTGCCCACACCGTCCCGCGTCAACTGACGCGCAGTACGATCTGCCAGTTCACCAACGTCCGAACCGCCGGAACAGGAGAAAATGAGCTTTTTCGGAGCCTCTTTCTTCGACATATCAATATCCTACCTACAGTTAACAATTGAATACTTATTCACTTGTACACATCACACCCGCCATCGTCCAGAATCAGACTTTCACGGTTGGGTTCCATCCCGGTATTCCACACCTTGCCCATGCCAATCAAATGCTTATGATTTGAGAACACCCAAAGGAGATTCATCATGACCGCTGAAAACCGACTCATCGTCTGCTCGAACTGCCGCGCCATCAACCGTGTCCATCAGGGCCGCGAGGCCGAAGCCACATGCGGCAAATGCAATTCAAGAGTATTCGAATCGACTCCGACAGAACTGGTCGGCGCAACCTTTGACCGCCACATCACCAAAGGCGATCTGCCCATACTCGTCGATTTCTACTCGCCCAGTTGCGGTCCCTGTCTCATGATGGGTCCCCAGTTCGCTGAAGCCGCCAAGCAACTCTATCCCGCCATGCGGCTTGCGAAAATCGACACCACTGCCGAGACCGCCATCTCCGCACGCTTCCACATTCAGGCCGTGCCCACCCTCGTCATCTTCAAGAACGGACAGGAAATCGCCCGACAGCCCGGTGCCATGAGCACCCCCGACATCGTCAAATGGGCCAAGCAGTTCGCTTAGGCGAAGTGCCTCCGGCGGCCAGAGGGAAGGGGAGAGGGAAACCCTTCGTGAAGGGTTCTCCCTCTCCCCTTCCCTCTGGACTCCCATCCCCTCTCCTTTCCGAAGCTTTTTGTATGCGCTAAGCGCGCGTGGGGTGGGTAAATGAAAGCTTGTGCCTCTTAGTGTTATTGCTTGCACCTCTGATAAAACGACAAAGAAAAGAACAAATCTGTTTGGATTAATGTACGAAACGCCGCAAGGGCGATTTCCCAAGCTACTCCCGCAACGCACACGCGGCGTGGGCACTGTTCGGAGAGAATCGCGCCGGACAGCTTGATCGCGCGCCGAAGATGTCCGGTGCGATTCTCTCCGAACGCAGTCTTCCACCCCAACACACCAATCCCCCCAAACCAACGCACCCGCCGAAGGCGCACCAAAAAGCTTAGGAGATTCCTAAGAACCTTTCTCGAAAGGTTCTTAGGCCGCCGGAGGCATCCCCTACTTCACCCGCTTGACCGTCGCTCCACTCTCCCTGTCGGGCCGCAACTCGAAAATACGGTCCGCAGCCTCGGCAAAGAGGTCGAGGGGATGATGGCTGATAACGAGCAACTGCAACCCGAGCCGCTGTGCTATCTCGTTGATAAGCTGCATGAATTTGGGGATAAGCGCGGGCTTGAGCCAGCAGTCCTGCTCATCGAGGACCAGAAACGGGCGGTGATGCTCCTCTGGCAACTGGGACAATGCGATCAACCGCAACCCGACTGAAAGGATGTTGCAGACCGAGCCGCCCTGTCCGGTAAGAATGTCCTCGATTTCCTTTTCATTCCCGCGATTCTGGATTTGGAAATCAATATGCAGACGGTTGTTCTTGATCTCGCGGCTGGTGGAAACAACGCGATCCTGCCCAAGCACTTCGCGGATGGCGTGGGTGAGATTCGCCTCCACCTGATCGAGCACCTTGCCGAAAAGCGCGGTGGATAGTTCCTCAAGGGTGTCGCGTGCTTTGGGCGCGAGAACGAGGAAATCCCGAACTTCGGCAAGCTGCCCGAGCAACCGCTCATGCTCGCCATGCCGAGCCTCGGCAAAGGCGGAAAGACGATCCAGACGCCGCTCTATGGCGCGCATGTCAGGCAAAGGGCGGTCAGCGTCCACTATCTGTCTCCGTCCACAGCGTTTTCCACAGCCGCGAGGTCGGCCTGTATCTTTTGGACATGCTCGCGGTACTCTGACACAACACGCTCGTTTTCCTGGCGTTTTTGATTCAGAAGCGCTTGGAGTTCTTCGGGGTTGTCTGTACCGTACTCGGCTTTGGCCTGCGCCTTGAGTCCTTCCAGCTGACTGGAAAGATTGGCTATGTCCTGCTCGGTGCGGACCTTTTGGTCGCGGAGTTGTTCATACTGACGACGAAGTCCGTTAAGTTCCTGTTCCAATTGGGAATCTTGCGTTGTCCCTGTTCCGTTGTGGTTATTCATCACCGTGGATGACCTCCTCGTATAATTCCCAGATAAGTCCGCCTTCGGGCGTCTCTCTGGTCAAATTGACTTCAAGAAACTGTTTTAATCCGGTCCCTTCGTGCGTCCGCTGCCATGCGAGCCGCTCCAATCCCGTGATGAATTCCGACTCGCTGTCAGCTTCCATCTCTTCTTCGACGGGCAGTTCCTGATCCGGAAAAACGACGTCAAAAGATTCGAACGGCACCACCCATTTTTCCAATTCTTCGCAACCGGGCGTCCAGATAGCGGCCGCGGGTTCCCTCTCTTTGGACCGATGTGTAAAGGTCAGCCGGGTCAGGTTGCCGGGGTTGGCCCATGTGGTCTGGCCCTTGGTTATGGTGGGCTGGGGACGATGAATATGGCCGTTCACCAGCCAGTCAATGCCGGGAAGCTCTTTTATGGAATAGGCCCGGTCGATGAATTCGGGGAATTGAATGTTGTGATGGGTGAGCCAAATGACAGTTTCCGGATCACCGTCCTGCCGGTCATATGATTTGGGCAGCGGCGTGCCGTCCGGACTGGCGCAAACCAACACACGTTCCTCGTTGGCCTCCAGAATGAACTGCGGGCCGTCTTCCTTCATCAGATTGAGCACTCCGGCGATCTCCAACACCGCAATGGAGATGTCCTCGGAAAAGCGGGACTGGTATTTGTCGTGGTTGCCCACAAGCGCCCACACTTTCCGGTTTCCGATGCGGGAGCCAAAGAGCCGGATGAGTTCCACAAGCATCTTGTTGGAGTTGTCACGCGGCCAGTGAAAGAGGTCGCCAAGAAAAACCGGCACCATGCCGAGTTCGTCCGCACGGTCAAGACACGCCTCTATCTTGGTCATGATCTGATCGAGATAACCATCAAGGCGCTGACCAGGCGGAGTGTCCGCCAGATGGGGATCAGCCATGAAAAACAGGCCGTTTGCTCGCAGGGTATCAAGCGTCATGGACATGCTCCCGATCAAGGAATTCATCTGCATTGAAGTTACCGCCGCAGGTCGGGCACCTGCCGATCTCGCGGACACGCGATTCAATGCCTTCTTTCAAGGACTGCAACTCGGTCTCCAATCCATTCAGACGAAGCTGGGCATCCTGCATGGCTGCGGACAGTCGGGCCATATCTCCAAGAAACGAGCCCAACCGGACATCAGAAACAACATCCGGCGGTTCAGCAACATCCTGCAACGCATTGCCCCACCGGGCCATACGGTCATGCCGCCGCCGGGTAGCAACCATTTCTTGAATAAGACCGGATAAATGAGTTGTGTTTTCCGGTTCTGGCGGAGCTGTTATTCCGGCAGCCACCTGTCCCTTTTGCTGCGCTGTCTCCAACACCTGTCCGACACGTTGCAGTTGCCCGCAGAGGGTTGCCATCCGGCCCGTATCAAAGATGATAGGAGGCGGTGCTACAGGGGCCAGAGCGGCGTCGGTTTTCCGGGCTTTTCCAAGCGCCTTTCCAATCCAGTCGACCTGCCGGACGACTTCAGCTATCCCGCTGACATCTTTCAGCTTTGGTGGGTCAAGCACACCATTAAGGATGGTTGCGGTGTCCGTTCTGGCCGTCAATTTGGATTCAAAGCCGCCACGCATCTCAAGCAGCTTTTCAAGAACAGGAATTTCCCCTTGCAGTTTTTTTGAAGACTGCTCAAGTTCCCGGCCTGTTTCAACAGCGAGTGCAATGTCCGGCAACGGGGCAAGCACGTCCATTTCATCCCGGACCGTGCCCAGACGCCCTTCAAGATCGCGTTCACGACGCTTGGCATCCTGTGTCCGGCGCTTGAGGACATTCTGCATGGCGAGCAGGTGGGCCGACTCGGTGGAGGCGGCAAAAAAGGCAGCCGCATTGGAACCGGGCTGGTTGAGCAGAAAGACAGGCTCGCGCTGATTGCCCACATGCACGTCAACGGCATCCCCGGTTTCCAGCTCGACCAGATCAAGGCGCAGAGCATTGAGTATATCTTCCGGTGGCTTACGCCCGAATTTCCAGTATTCTTCCGGTTCTTCCGCGCCGGGATGCCATAACTCATAACCAGATGAACGCTTCTTGCGGATCCAGACGATACGCGTCCCATCCTCAAGCTCCACCGATACCCGCGCCTCCTTGGCACCATGGCGGATATAATGCTTGGGCACCGGATTGGTGGCCAGACAGCGAAGCCCCTCGACAATGGCGGATTTGCCTGTGTTGTTGGGTCCGGTCAGGGCATTCACGCCCGGCCCAAGTTCCAGCTCGGTCCGCTCGTGCGCCATGAAATTTTCAAGAACTATCTTCGCAATCATATTGCTATCGGCACCCGCTTTTTCCGTTCAATATCAAACAAATAATGCTTACCGTTAATCTATCGACGCCCTAAGGATACCGAGGTTTGTCCTTGCATCCTTCAAACCATGCGTCCACACCTATATCGCGCATCTTCTCGTTGTTCTCCTGCCACCGCTGGGCCAGCCCCTCGGGCATACCGTGCCGATCACAGGGGAACTCCCCGCACTGATGGCAATAGTCCACACCGTTCTCCAACACACAGGACGGTACTTTGCAGTCCTTGAACAGACAACCCGTTTCCCTGCATCCCGAGCAGGTTCCCTGAGAAAGATAATCGAGCAGCTTGCGGAAAGAAGCATATTCCCTGAAGACCGGATTCATGCCTGCAAACCGCTGGGCATACACCCCGAAATTGTCGCCCAGCTCACTGGCCAGTCTGCCACTCAGTTGCCGGATCGGCCCATCCGCATACGCAAGGCACTTGCCGCACGACAGGCCGCAGGGGGCCAGCCGCGACTTGATGAAGTCCTCATGCGAAGGCACATACCCGTTTTCACGCAGCAGTTCGAGAGACGTTTCAACGGCAAACGTCGAATATTCGAGGCACTTGCGACGAAGATTTTCCTTTTTGAAACGGACCTTGCCTTCCTGTGTGGCAAAATCACACCCGATCAGCTCGAAACAGTTGAGCGAGCCGAACCTCTCCGCAAATCGCGTGATGAACTCCTGTGTCAGCGCATATGCCGCTTCATAGTCTCCGTCGATACGGGAACGCCCCGCGAACAAGCCGATCCCCATGACAGCACCGGACACTGCGCCGCATTGCCCCTTGGTCCGCGAAGCACCGCTGCAAAATCCCGTTGCCATTCGAATGAAGTCGTCCGATTCCTTGCCGCCGGCCTCGCAAATGACCTTCAGCACGGATTCCGCGCACAGAAATTTTCCCTCGGCAAAAAGGTCGGTTATCCGATTTTTCACGTAATCGCTCATGACAGATTCCACCTCACTCATCCCCGGCATTGCACCCCAGAAAAGGGCAGTACTCCAAAGTCTGTTCCGTCAGCCTCGTCTCGCGCCCCTGCCCTTCGTGCAGGATGAGCGGCGGCTCGACCTTCATGCCCGCCCCGGCAGCCTTGACCGCCTCGATCATGACCATGCGGGCGGTCTCGTCGGCTCGGCCATGAACCATGGACAGCCGCTTCGGCTCCAGCTTCGCCGCGTGCAACCCGTCCATCAGTTCTGCCAACCGTTCCGGCAGATGCACGAAAATGAATTTGCCGCGCGTCTTGAGCGACAGGGCGGCGCACCGGGCAAAATGTGCAAACTCGGCCTTTGACTCGAAACGGGCGGTCGCACGCTCTTCCCCCTGACTCACCCGTCCTTTTCCCAATCTCCGGTACGGCGGGTTGGAAACCACGAAATCAACCACCTTTTCTGGCCGCCACTCCGTGACATCGCCGCTCACCGCACTGAACTGGTTGGCATAATGCAGATTGACCGCGTTTTCATTGGCAACGCGCACGCTCTCCGGTTCGACATCCACGCCTGTCAACGTCAGACCGGGCTGCCTCAGCAGCAGGGCCAGCGAGATCACACCGCACCCGCAACCGAGGTCGATGCCGACGTGCCGCCTGCCCGGATTGGCAAAACAGGCGAGCAGCAATGAGTCGAGTGAGAACCGATACCCGCCTTCAGGCTGAATCAGACCACGCGGAAAAAAATCACGCCGTTTCAGAATTGCTTCAGTATCCACGCTGGTCATCAGCCCTGCCCCGCCTTTTTCCGCCGAACGCGGGATTGAATCAGTTCCACGACCATTCGCGCCTCGTCCATGCGCAGCGCAAAGGCCATGCCGACATACACGACCACCCACACCGGGATGAGCAGCAGCCACCATGGATGCCATGAAGCCGTTACGTAAGCCCCGCCTCCAATGCAGAGGCTGAGCAGCAGCGTCTTTGCGGCAGACACGATGGACACGGGCGAAGCCCCGCGCCGCCGCGCCAAAAACACATGCAGGCAAACAAAATTCAAGGCCGAGGAGACGCTCACTGCCAGAGCCAGACCGACATGCGCCATGGACTGCATCAGCCACAGCCCGAGGCCGATATTTGCCGCAAGGCAAACCACCGCGATCTTGACCGGAGTTTTCGTGTCCTCAAGGGCATAAAACCCTGCCACCAACGGACGCGACAACGCAATGAACGGCAGTCCGACCGAATAGGCGACAAGCGCCCGCGCCGTGGCATCGACCGCTTCCGGGGTAAACGCCCCGCGCTCGAACAACAGTGAAATGACCGGTTCACTCAGGCCGATCAGTCCGGCAGCGGCAGGCAGCGCGATAAACAGAGTCAATCCAAGCGCGGCGGACAGGGCCTTGTCATACTCTTCCATTTCACCCTTGGCAGCGAGACGCGCCAGACTCGGCAGGGCCGCAGTGCTCACGGCAATGCCGAACACACCGAGCGGGAACTGGACCAGACGGTCCGCATAATAGAGATAGGAGACAGACCCGACCGGCAGATAGGAGGCAAGCAATGTTCCGAGCAGAATATTCAACTGATACACCGCAGCACCGAACACGGTGGGCAGCATAAGCAGCCCCATCCGTGCAACGCCGCGATTCTTCCACGACCAGGCCCCACGCCATGAAAATCCCACGGAAGCGAGAAACGGCTGTTGCAGAAGCCACTGCCCCGCACCGCCGATGAGTACACCGTAAGCCATTGAATACGCGACATTCAGACCGAAAAAGTGGCCGACAAGGGCCGAACCTATTAGAGCGACATTCAGGACCGTGGGCGCCAAGGCCGGAGCGAGAAAATGGTCGCGGGCATTGAGGATTCCCATGCACAGGGCCACACCGCAAATAAAGATGACATAGGGAAAGCAGATTCGGATGAGATCGACCGTCACATTGAACTGCTCGATATTCTTGGTAAAACCGGGAGCAATTGCCATGGTCAGCGGTCCGGCGAGCAATTCGGCAAGCAGTGTGATGCCGACCAGAATGATACCGAGCCAGATCATGGCGGAACGAGCCATGGCCTGCGCGGCCTCTTCGCCATCTTCCTCCATAACCCGTGAATATACCGGAATAAATGCCATGGTCAGCGAACCTTCGCCAAACAGACGGCGCAGGAGATTCGGAATACGGAAAGCCACGAAAAACGCATCGGCAAACAATCCGGCACCCAGCGCAAAGGCCACAATGACGTCTCTAACAAACCCCAACACGCGGGAAAGGAGTGTCGCGCCCGCCACGACGGCAGCATTTTTTACTATGCTTTTTCCATGCTCACTCACTGAAAAGTCCTTTTTTGCGCCATTTTTCCAACTACCTGAAATTTCATAGCACCAATTTTCTAGTGTTTTGTTAGACTTTTTCTAATATCTTGACTTGCATTGATAAATTAAATCTTTCTCCACAAAAGGAACAGCGCATGTTCGTTTCTTTCCACGATCTGTTCAAAAATACTGGAACATCTTAATTTAATTGTAATTTTATCACGAATTCTGCTTTTTCCCACCATCTAAACAACATCAAAGCAAAAAACAGCCTCTCCCCGTCAGAAAAATTCACTTCCACACTTGATTTTTACGTACATTTCCACAACCAACGTTCGCAGACGGTTGCGGATGCGTCTTCAGCGTCCTTTGGGTTGGCATTTTGAACAGAATGTGGATGTCCTGCCAGCCACTTTTTCGGCCTTGAGCACGGTTTTACACACTGTGCACAACTCGCCTTTCTTCCCGTAAACATTGAAACTATTTTGAAAAGCACCCGCATCGCCATCCGCGTTGACATAATCACGAATGGAACTGCCGTTTTCGGCAATGGCCTGCTTGAGAACATCCTGCAATTCAGCAAAAAGCTTTGTCCGCCGAGCCCGACTTATCTGATGCGCCCGCGTTTCCGGATGAATGCCCGCACGGAACAACGATTCGTCCGCGTAGATATTCCCCACGCCCGCGACAACCGACTGATCGAGCAGCAATGCCTTGATGCGCGCCTTTCGGCCCTCGATCCTGTCGGCAAGCACGGCGGCCGCGGTCTCCAGCGGTTCGGGACCACATCTTTTCAGGAAGTCCCACTGCTCCAGCTCGTCCGGTGTAAAGGTCCGCACATAGCCGAACCGGCGCATGTCCGAAAAGCAGAGCAGCGTCCTGTCGTCAAGCGCGAACAGAATCCTGTCGTGCCGTTCACGAGGCCGCACAGGCCCATGAACCACACGTCCTGTCATCTTTAGATGGAAAGCCATCGTCAAGCCATTATCAAGCTGAATAAAAAGGACTTTTGCCCGACGATACACCTTTTTGATTGTCCGCCCCTCGACCTTGGGAACGAGCGATTCCGCAGACTCGCTCAGACGCGTCATATCCACAGGATCAACCGACACGACAGTGCGCCCGGCAAGGGTCGAATGCAGGCCACGGGCAATGACTTCCACTTCAGGCAGTTCAGGCATGCCATCCTGAGTACCTGAATTCCGGTGCAGTGAAAAGGACGACAGCGAGAGGCTGCCACGGTGTTATTCACGGAATCAAACAAGAGAGCCGATAGCGGCAAGCAGGAGCGGAATGCCGAAAAAACCCAGCAGCCAGAAAAGTGCACCAAACATCGCGACCTTTATCACGAATTGCAACAATTCGAAGAATTCGGCAAATAACCCCACACGCACTCCCGATACAGAAGGGACAAAATGATTTTATTCCCTAGAACCGATATCCCAACCGTACACCCACGTTGTCCATCCCCTCGTTGGGATTGCAGATGTAAGCGTTGGACATGTGCTCGTACTGGATCGAAATATTGACCTTTTCAGTAAGATTATACCCCAATGCACCGCCCACACGAAAGAGAACCGGCGACCCGAGAGACTTACGATCATCCTTGTTCGTGTTTCGGTAGCCGTTGTTGGCAGACAGGCCGAGGTTCAGGTCCACAAAAAAATCAGCGGGCAGGTCATATTCCCAGGTCAAACCACCATAAGCATGGGAGGTATTGCCATTCATATTGACGGTGACTCCCACATGGGGGCGGGGCGACCAGACTGCCTCAAGGAAATCAGGCGACACAAAGAGCACTTCACCATTGATGTCCGCACCGTCCTCGCGATGAAAACTCCAGAAGCTGACATCATGGGCATACACTCCGCCCCGGACTTCGGACACGATCTTGTCCTCGGCACAAACTACGGATGCGGTCAGCAGAATCAACACAACAACGGCGGCAAGGCGGGCTTTCATGCAATACTCCTTATATATATGTCATAGCCCATACATGCTCTTCCCTTTTTGTGTCAACGAGGAGAGCCTGCTGCCCACCTATTTGCAAAAAGCCTGCAACATGACTGCCTCGTCATCAGGATTCACGCTGATCCAAAACGCGAGATCATCCTTGAACCAGATGAGGTGAGCCTGTCCCATGCCTTCGAACCGATACACCGGCAGACCGGCATACTCGATCCGGCGGGGATTGCGAAATGGCGATTTCGGATTCTCGTACATCATGTGCACCATGAGCCCGGTCTGGCGACGAGCTTCCTTGGCCGACTCCACCCGTGACACCCACACCTCGGCTGGACGCTTCTTGGCTACATCTTTCGGAGAGGCATACCGGGCCACGGCACTGGCCTCAGCCGGCAGCGTCTTGCCATGCAGCCTGTCCACCGCATCCTGCGCCTCATCGCCGACAAGCAGCTGAATACGGGCCATGTCGCCGACGTGCTCGGGCATGTACTCAGACAAATCACCGGCCCAGGCTGAACCCGTTATAAGCAAAGACAAAACAAGCGATGCAATAAGTTTGCGATACATTATCGATTTTCTCCGTTATCAGATATATTTTCGGCCTCTGGCCCGGACTTTTCAACGCCCTTTCGCGCTTCGGGTGCGGCTCCCTTTTTCGGCTTTCTCGCCCCGAGTTTTCCGACATTGGCGCTAAAAGTCTCCCCGCCTCGGCGGACCGTGAATACAAGCTCTTCATTCGCCTTATACACCTTGCTTCCGGCCATATGCAGGCTGAACAGATAATCAAGCTTTATGCCCGACGCTTCTAGAAGCATATCGCCGGGCCGAAGCCCCGCCCTTGCCGCGCGCGATTCCCGCTCCACACTTTCCACCAACAGCCCACCGGAACCGGTAGCGGTCAGCAGTGCGCCCATCTTCGACATGTAGCTGTCCGGACTGTAGAAAAAGGCATCCGCAAGATCTCCGTCAAACTCTCCCCCGCGCCACGGCATGAGGATGAGGATTTTCGCCGCAGGGTCGAACCGCCTGATTCTTCTGGCAATTCCCCAGCCGCTTTCCACATGCCCGCTCCCGGCAACGATGAAGACCGGCCAGTCATACTTCTTCCGAAGTCGAACAGCCTCCTCGGCCATCTTCGAATCCCAGATGGACTGGACCAGATGAAACCGTTCACGCTGCGTAACGTCATTCGCGTCCTTTGCCTCATGCTGTTCAAAAATCAGATCCAGCAACGGCACCTGCGCGTTGGAAGGCGGCACGATCTCCGCAGGCAGGAATTCCCGTTCATCTTCACCGAGAGCATCAAGCCCTTCTTTGGATATTTTCTTGGTAATACGCGTTGGCACATTCAGCCCAGCCACTGGCAGACTGTTGCGGTTGGCAATCTCAAAGAGCCCCTCAAAAAGGGAAAAGGAATATCCCCATTTCGTATTCCATTGCAGTTCTTCTTGCAGGGCGTCCACTTCCACCAGCCCTTTTCCGAAATCATCAAGCACGGGCTGCATGTCCACGGCCACCATCTCAAGACCGACCGCAGGCGGCTTTTCCGCCTTTGAAAACGCATCGAGAAGGCGTTGCTGAACATTGTGGTCAGTAACATTCTTGTGCCCTTCGCCCACAAGGATATAGTCCTTACCCTCTGACATCCTTATGATCTCGGAAAACGGAAGGCGATCACCATATTTGGAGATGAAGTCACCTCTTTGCGGAAGGAACGTCACATCAAGCTGCGGGTGTACCGTCTTCTTCACACACGCCCCCATACTCATCGCCACGCACAGAAGCAGCAGGACCGCCCACCGGCGCAGGGGAAACAGATAGTTATTGCAGTTCTTCATAGTCCCTCAAACTTCATTCGAAATGTCGTGATACCAGACCGCCATCCGCAACCCTCTTCCATCAATCTCCGGAGGGTCCGGCATCGGCGTCAACCGCCCTTGCCCCTTCCAGGCCGTGACAGCCAGAATGAACGCATCCAGCATGTCATCCGCCTCTACAACCGATCGGGGATACAATGCCCGGGATCCGGTCAATAGACTCTCTATTTCAGGAACAAAATTTCTTATTATTCTGAGCCGTTCCAGTCCACCAAAAAAGTCCTTCTTGGCATATTCCATGGGACTCCCGACCATCTTGGCAAAACACAGTTCAGGATGCGACTCAAGCACGATTTCACGCGCGCCTGCCGTTTCCAAAAGGAACGAATCGACTTCCTTTATCTTCTTAGCAATACCCAGAGATTGTTCAGACAACGACTTTCCGATAAGCCTCTGATTTATCGATCTCGCTTCTGCCTTTGACGAGGCATACACAGCACGCCTGACCGGCGCATTGAAGACACTGCTCTTCCTTTTGCCGAGAACAGACCGCATCTGCCTGTCCGCCGCCCGATCCGCATCTTCAGCCAATCCCACCGGGATGTCCACCAAGATACACCGTGCATCAGAATGGGCCGCCCACAGCGTTCGAAAATCGGCATACCGCAAAGAACTCCAATGCCCGTCCTCGATCCAGAACGCGAACCAACCGCCCCTGCATCCGTCTACGCCTACATATTTCATCATGGCACCATACAATCCGCCCTACCCCGACGCAATCAACTTCCACTTTTTGCACAGCAGAGGCAGGAAGAGGCCTCCGGCGGCCCAAGAACCTTTCGAGAAAGGTTCTTGGGAATCTCCAAAGCTTTTTGGTACGCCTTCGGCGGGTGCGCTTGTTGAAGAGCTTGGCGTGTAGGTCGGGAGACTGCGTTCGGAGAGAATCGCACCGGACATCTTCGGCACGCAATCAAGCTGTCCGGCGCGATTCTCTCCGAACAGTGCCCACGCCGCGCGTTCTTTTCGGAAATAATTTGAAAAAACGCCCTTGCGGCGTGTCGAGGTTTAATAAAAATCCATATTTTTTCTTCATGGATTAACCATAACCGAAATCAATCAGACACAAGACACTCCTCTATCTTTTCCCACCACACACGCGCTTAGCGCATACAAAAAGCTTAGGAAAGGAGAGGGGATGGGAGTCCAGAGGGAAGGGGAGAGGGAAAATCCTTCACGAAGGGTTTCCCTCTCCCCTTCCCTCTGGCCGCCGGAGGCACAAAAAAAATCCCCCATGCGCATCGCGCACGGGGGATTTCAATATATCTAGAACAACGCGCCTAGTCCCAGGTGCGCTTGTCTTCGATGGGTCGGATCTGCGGAGGCAGGGTACCGGGTGCGAGGATCTTGAGGATCGGACGCAATTTGATCTTTTCGCGGAAGAGGTGGAGCAGTTCATCTTCCTGAGTGAACTGACCGGCCTCGATGGAGAGGATCATTTCGTCGATGCCGCCGGGGTTGGTGACTTCGATCTGCCAACGCTTGACGTCTTCGAAGCGGGCCATGACCTGCTCGACCTGATGCGGGTAGACGAACATGCCCTTGATGCGGGCGGTGGTGTCCACACGGCCGACGATGCCGCCGAGACGCGGGCTGGTACGGCCGCAGGCGCAAGGCGAACGGTCGAGGTAGCCGAGATCGCCGGTAGCGAGACGGATGAGCGGGTAGGTCTTGTTGAAGGCGGTGACAACGATTTCGCCGACTTCGCCGTCCTTGAGTGGGATACCGGTATCGGGATGGCAGATTTCGACGAAAGCGCGGTTGGAGAGATGCAGCCCGTTCTTGTGGAAACACTCGTAACCGATGCAGCCGACGTCGGCAGTGCCGTAACCCTGGCGCATGATGCAGTCGAACTTCTTTTCGAGCGTGGAACGCATCTTCTCGGAGAACTTCTCGCCAGTGACGAAAGCGACTTCGAGGAAGAGATCCTTACGCAAGGAAAGGCCCATTTCCTCGGCCTTCTGAGCGAGATGCATGAGGTAGCTGGGGGTGCCGACATAGCCGGTCACACGCAGCTTCTGCATGATTTCGATCTGGGAATTCGTGTTGCCGGGACCGGCGGGAACAACGGCACAGGCGAGATTGCGCAGCGGCTCTTCAAACATGAGGCCGGCAGGCGCGAGATGGTAGTTGAAGGTAATCTGAGAGAGATCGCCGGAGCGGAAGCCTGCGGCGTAGAAGCCTTCGGTCCATCCCCAGTAGTCCTCGGAACGGTCTTCGGGATCAAAGATCGGTCCGGGAGACAGGAACACACGCTGGAGTTCGCCCAAGTCCTTAGTGAGCAAGCCGCCGAGGCGGGGGCCCATGGACTGGAGGAAGATGAGTTCCTTCTTCTTAATGATAGGGATATGCTTGAGGTCGTTCAGCGAGCGGAACTTCTCCACATTGAACTGAGCGCGGTCAAAACGTTTTTTGACATCCTCGGAATAGCGGTAGGCATAGGAGAGCAGCTCCTTGAGCTGGAGCTGACAATACTGCCTGCGCTCGGACTCGTCGAGAACCTCGCGGCGGGAATAAATCCCCTCGGTGCGGTCTTTTCTGGTCATATGTATACTCCTGTATGGATTTTTTGCCGTATTCGACAGGGAGCGGAAACATAACATAATGAAACATTTTTGCAAGAAAAAAATGAAATCTATAACGATTCTAGACTGTTACAATAAATTTTTTTGTTTATCACGATGTAAAATTTCCGCTTGACAGCTTCCGGGCAAATAGATAGACATACCTTCCTTGAACGGATGGGTCGTTAACTCAGTTGGTAGAGTATCTGCCTTTTAAGCAGAGAGTCACTGGTTCGAGCCCAGTACGACCCACCAATCCGTCCCCATCGTCTAGTGGCCTAGGACTCCGGCCTCTCACGCCGGCAACAGGGGTTCAAACCCCCTTGGGGACGCCATGAAATTTTAACGGGTTACATCGAAAGATGTAACCCGTTTTTTGGTTTTGTGGCTCGCAAGCGACTCAATTCTAGCTACTTTTATTCCGCCATATGCGTTAGCATTTTAACGCACACACTCTTCAGTGTTTCGCGCTCCGTATTGGATAGCACGGCGAACAGTCGATGATCCTCATCGCTGAGTTCCTCCATCACTTGCGTTAGGATGTCTTCCCCGCTTTGTGTCAGTTGGACCAGAGAACTTCGTTTGTCCTCTGGGTTCTCCATTCGTTTTACCAGTCCTTTGTTCGTCAAACGATGCAAGATTTTGGTAAGGCCGCCGGAGGTCAGATTTAGAGAGGAATACAGATCCGTGGGGGAAAGAACTTTTTCCTGATTATAGCAACGCAAGTGAAGCAGTGTTCTAAAATCGCTACAGTGTAAGTCATATCTTGAAGCAATGGCCTCTTCCATCTCTTGCAGCCCTTCATAGACACCGAACAGCATGAACACTTCTGGGACCACTTTTAGTTTGTATTCAGGCCAGTTCTTCTCTAACTGCTCCAGCATTTTCAGGCTGCAGTTGCTTGACTTACCCATCTGATTTCCTTGGCTTTAAATGTGTGACGGTGACTTTTTAGCATTGTAATACCGTTTTTGTCTTGCCAGCAAGACAAAAAGCCCTTATTTATCTTTCTGGAAAGATAAATAAGGGCGCCATCATTATTTGATGGACAAATAGGAGTAACCAAAATGAAGAAATCAATATCCAGACGCGCATTCATCGCAACGGGCATCGGCGTAACAGCATCGTAAGCCTTTCCGACAATTGCTCAATGCGCATCAAGGCCTGCTTCCAAACCCAAATCTGTCGCAATAAATAGGCTTTCATCCAGAATGGTCTGAACCTAGGGAGATTACTATGAGTAGTGTTAAAATCCACGGTGATCCTGAAACAGAGAAAAAAGAAATGCGTTGGGCACTTGTTGCCCTTGCATCGTTCTTGATCTGGTCCTTCGGCATTTTCCCATGGGTGTATGGAGCGTGGCTTGAACCTATCCTGTTTTAAGGGGGGCATTCTGTCATGCAGAAATCTGAAGAAGTAGTATAGTCCGTGGCTCGCATGTGGCTCGAACCGTGTTGAACGTGTTTTTCATGCGATCTGTGCTAAGGTTAACTGGTTGAAATAACGTTAGTAAGCGGCACCCCATCATTTGTTACATGGCCTCGCACGCCGGCAACAGGGGTTCACCCCCCCTTGGGGACGCCATGAGAAAGCAAAGGACTTACGAAAAATCGTAGGTCCTTTTTTGTTGTTGCATACAATTTCCGTACATATGTTCTTGTGAGCAACCGGATGGTTATTTTCGTTCGGGCTTTCTCTCCCGGACAAAAGGGATATATGCATGCAAACCAACAACGTGGATACTGCCCTGCCCCCGGATTATGTTCCGGGCTTATGGCAGTCTGCACTCTTTCTGCTGTGCAGGTCTGATAGTATTGTATTCTTGCTGCCAGTTCTCAATCACCACCTGAGCTTCTTTCAACGAATAGAAGCTCTCTCCGTTCAGCAGATCATCCCGCAACTTTCCGTTGAAGCTTTCGCTACATCCATTCTCCCATGGGCTGTTTGGTTCGATGAAAGCCGTGTGCATCCTGAAATCGAAAAGGGAAATCCTTTCAATTTGGGGGGAAATTTGGCATGGATGCTTCCTGTGTAGAGCGTGACTGTAACTCACTCAAGAGGATTTCATATGACAATATTAGGAACAGCCAAAACTGCATCAGCAAAGAAAATGATGCTTCTTGGCGGTGGCGAACTGGGTAAGGAAGTTGTGATTGAAGCGCAGCGTCTGGGCGTCGAGGTCATTGTGGTTGACCGCTATGAAGACACCCCTGCCATGCAGGTGGCGCACCGCTCGTATACCATGTCCATGCTGGATGGTGATGCACTTCGTCGAGTCATCACGGAAGAGAAGCCAGACTATATTGTGCCTGAGATCGAGGCCATTGCCACGTCTACTCTGGTCGAGCTTGAAAAAGAGGGATTTAATGTTGTCCCTACTGCCAATGCGACCAAGCTGACAATGGATCGTGAAGGCATTCGGCGTCTTGCCGCCGAGGAGGTCGGCCTGACCACATCGCCCTACCGCTTCGCCGACACAGAAGAAGAATACCGTGCGGCAGTGGCTGAAATCGGTATCCCCTGCGTGATCAAGCCCGTCATGAGTTCTTCCGGAAAAGGGCAGTCCACTGTAAAAAGTGAGGCTGACATCCAAAAGGCTTGGGATTATTCCCAGTCCGGCGGCCGTACTGGTGAAGGGCGTATCATCATCGAAAAATTCGTACCTTTTGATTATGAGATTACCCTCTTAACTGTGCGTCACGTTGATGGGACAACATTCTGCGAACCGATCGGGCATCGGCAGGAAGATGGGGATTACCGTGAATCATGGCAGCCGCAGCCCATGAGTGAGGCGGCCCTTGCGAAAGCGCAGGAGTATGCACGCAAGATCACGGATGCCTTGGGCGGACGCGGCCTTTTCGGGGTTGAACTGTTTGTGAAAGATAATGATGTCATCTTCAGTGAAGTCTCCCCCCGCCCGCACGATACTGGACTCGTGACTGTCATCTCTCAGGATTTGAGCGAATTCGCCCTACATGTCAGAGCTGTTCTGGGCTTGCCTATTCCGGGTATTCGTCAATACGGCCCCGCCGCCTCGAGTGTGATTTTATCTAACGGCACATCAGACAAGCCCGCTTTTGAAGGCGTTGATGTTGCGCTTCGTGAGGCAGACACGAAAGTCTTGATTTTCGGAAAAGGCGAATGCGCCGGAGTCCGTCGCCTTGGCGTTGCCTTGGCCCTTGCTGACGACGTTGAGAGCGCTGTAGACAAGGCAAAAAGAGTTTCTTCTGCTGTAACTGTTTCGTATTAGGAGCACTTTGACCCGATCGCATGATTAATGAGAATCTATAGAGCGGAAGTTTTGCGCTCGTTTCTTTCCCCATACAATTAAATCGTTTGTTACACGTAACAAAGCCGAGTGCGTATGACCGCACTCGGCTTTTTTGTGTCCCAAGGTGTGTTCTTGAAACCCTGTCACGAGTCCAAGTTATGCCTTTTTCGCCCGTTTTGATTCGCCACGTCCTGTGGCTCACCGCTTCGCGGCGTCGGTAAAGAACCGACGTCCAAATCCGCTGTCCTGCGGATTTGTGGGGTCTTTCGATTTCGCCCCCGTCTCAACCCTGTCAAGCATCCAAGTTATGCTTTTTTCGCCCGTTTTGGGGGCTTTTTCGCCCGTTTTCGTCTGGGGCCGAAAACCGGGGTTATGCTTTTCGCCACATTCTGGCGATGTCCTTTTCGGGCAAAATCACCCGCCGGAAAATGGAGGATTATAGTATGACTCTTCCTTACAAATTGAAATTGGAGCATGACCCGCAAGGACGCATCTCCAAGAAAACTGAAACCGTGGCGGACGAAACCGTCACATGGACCTACGCTTATGATAAGGCGGGCCGCCTTGCCAAATGCGAACGCAACGGCTGGCCCGTTTGCGACTGCTGGTATGACCGCGTCGGACGCCGCGCAGGCGACAGCTTCCCCAAATCCGTGGAAGGCGACCTTCGCCGCTACGAATACGACATGGACAACCGTCTCTCGCGTGCCGGGAAGAACAGCTACATGCACGACGACAACGGCTTTCGCAGCATGTGGAACCACAAAGGGAAGTATATACACTCTATGAATATGCCCCGGATTATCGCCTGCTCAAGGCCGACCAGAAGGACGAGGGCCGCACTTACACCTTCCGTCACGACGAACAGGGACGCCGTATCGCCAAGTATTGCAACGGCGAGCTGACCGAGGCCTATAAGTGGCTCGATTTCCTCCGCCTTGCCGGATACTGGAGCAACGACCACGCCTATGAATTCGCCTACGAAGACAACGAACGCACGCCCTTTGCCATGCGCCGCGATGACGGTTTCGCCGTCTATCTCTTCTACGATCAGGTCGGTAGCCTCCGCGTTGTTGCCGACACAAGCGGCAACGTGATAAAGGAAGTCCAGTACGACCCGTTCGGTGGGATCATCACGGACAGCAACCCCGACTTTGTCATCCCGCTCGGCTTCGCAGGCGGCCTGCATGACCGCGACCTCGGCTTCGTGAGATTCGGCTTCCGCGATTACGACACCTACACCAGCCGTTGGACCGCGCCCGATCCCATCGGCGATGCAGGCGGCGACCCGGATTGGTATGGCTATTGCCTCGATGATCCGGTGAACGGAGTTGATGTTACGGGACTAAATCCAGCAATTGCATGGACACAATACATCCCCGCAGTCAATAATGTGGGCAAGTGGCTGTCTGAAGACGTTATGACAGGAGGGCCGGGTTTTCTTGATGCGATGGAAAAAGGAATAAAAAAACTCCCTGAAGCAGGAAAGTGGTATATTGATACTGTAGATTCAAATTTGGAAAAAATGCGAAAAAGAAAAAAGAAATAAAGCAGATAGTGAGAGCTAGATTAAATTCTGGCTCTCACTGTATTCTTACATAATATATTGAGGATATAATTTGAAAATTTCCAACACGTTGAACACGCTATATGCCAACAAGCACAATTTGGCGTTTGCGATATGTCTAAGTGTCGTTGTTATGATTCTATTTAGGAGTTTAACGTTTTCAGTGGTAGCCGTAGCGTTTATTACATCGCCGCACTTGATTTTAATACTGAAAAACGACAACCAAGAGTGCCTTTTTTCTCGTACAAACATCATGTCGATGAGCGTTCTTTATTATTCACTCGGTTCTTTAGTTCCTTTAGTTATAGCTATGATTCCATCGTATATAGTTTCATTATTTTTGAAGGACGGGACAACACTTAAAATCGCTATGATTATTTTTTATTCAGGGCTATACAGTTTGTCTGCACCCTATCTATACAAAATTGCCACAGGCAATCTCGGAAAAAAATACACGATATACCAGTGGACTTTAACGGCGGTTACCCTTGGAGGGACGGAATCGGTTATTTATGTCCTTCACCAACTGGTTAAAGCACAGCCTATGGCCTCTTTTGTTGCTGCCCCATTAGTTTGTTTCAGCTACGTTATAGCCCTTTATCTTATTACGATCATTAATTTGCAGAATAATCACAAGCAGAAAAATCAATAACTTATTGCAAAAGAGTGTCACCAGCCCTGCTCCAATCGACTCAAGAAGAACATAAGACAACGAGTTAAAAGATTGGGCAAGACGCGGGAAAAAGCCGAACAACGTCTCACGAATCTTTAAAAAACTGTCGATCGAAAGCCGCGCTAGCCCGATCCCATCGGCGACGCGGGCGGCGACCCGGATTGGTATGGCTATTGTTTGGATGATCCGGTGAATGCGAATGACCCGATGGGATTATTTTTGCTCACTGGTTTAGGAATTGCTACGGCGTTAGCCGCCGGCGGAACGTTAGGAGCGGGACTTATGGCTGACGGTTTTGGCGCACTGGCAGGAAAAAACAAGGAAGATCCACTCAAGGCAACCAGAGGGGCCATGAAGGGTATGGCCGGGGCCGCAGGGATCAACGCAGGAATCGCCGGAGCCGCAGGCTTGGCCGAAGCCGCTCCGGCAGTTGCAGGAGCGGCTATGCAACACCCTGACAAACTGGCGGCGGGAGCTAAAGCTGTAGGAGATTTTGCTTCAGGCTATTTTGACGAAGGCCCTCCGCCAGCCTCTGGAGCGGGATATTTGGGAGGATTCGTTGGTAAAGGCCGCTCTTGGTATAATGAAAGGAAAAGAAAATGAGAATAAAGTCCTTTGAAATAATCATAAGTTTGACGATGATCACAACGAGCATATTAAGTTTAAATTCTGATCAATCATATTTCAAAGGGTTTCCTGTGTATCATTGGGTTGAGTATGTTATCCTTGCTGTAGGATTTCTTCTTCCTATTTGTGCATGGTTACTTCGAACATCAAAGAAGGATGTGACCGCAGAACAGGAAAAAACAAATGACATGCGTGTCTTTATTTGCCCTCAATGCGAAACGGCCTCGTCGTTCGCTGAAGTACGAAACAAAATTGCCCTCAATGTAATATCAAAATGGAACCGCTTGACGGATTTTATGACCGCCATCCTGAAATGAAATAAAAAGACATAGCGTAACAAGCTCCGGCCAATGGTCGGAGCTGTTTTCTACTCCCATGAAGCGAGGCTAGCCCGCTTAATTTTCAAATATCGCCCAACCCGATTCCCCACAACCACAAAGTCCCTCCCGAACTTCCGCCACGCCAACGAGTCCGCCACCTCTTGAGCAGCTTCATCAGGCTTGCTGAAAAACAAGTCCTTGCCCATGTCCTTGATCTTCCCGCCAGAGGCAAGCGTGTAAAGCACGTTCCCTTGCTTATCCACGCGGTAGCTCATGCCTTCAAAACATTGTCCTGCGGCATATCTTTTCGATCTATGGTGACTTTCTTGTTCTTTGACCGGAGGATAGTCAAGGCAACTCCGCCCCCCCCACTTCTGCTTTCATCGCGATGAAATTTAACCAGTTACAGCAGCAAACTTCCTACCCACACTCCCTCTCGGCAAAGCCGAAAAGACTCATTGCACCAATTTATAACCGGAAAAGGTTGACACTGATTACCCAATCAACCTATAGGGGATTCAGGCATTGATTGCACAATCAATCGATCCTGAAAAAATATGGAGAATCAAGGCATGGATAAAAAGACAGCGATACTCAAAGCCGCGCAAGAAGCTTTCGGACAGCGAGGCTTCACCGCCGCCACAGTCAAAGACGTGGCAGGGCGCGCCGGGGTATCGTTCGGCCTTGTTTCCCACTACTTCGGCAGCAAGCAGGAGCTTTTCCTCGCGGCCGGTTTCGATATGGCAGACCGCCTCATCGTGGAACTGCATGCCGCCACCGAAGGTGAAATGACCGGCCTGGAAGCTATCCAGAGCTACATGACCGCATATTTCAAATTTACAGAAGAAAACAGGGAGCGCTTCCCCATCCTGTTCAGATGCTCCCCGTTCAGCCACAACGAACCCGGTGTTGATGTCGCCAAAGTAGCCGACAAATTCAGCGTATTCATTGAAGTGCTGGAACGTTGCGTCGAACAGGGCATAAAGGACGGCTCAGTCCGTGCCGTCTCTCCGGAGGACACCGCGTTGATCCTTTACGGCAACATTGTCGGCAGCGTCCGTACCACTCTCCTCACCCCGTTCAAGTCACGGGGAATATTCGAGGAGACAATCAACCATGTGACGCGCAGCCTCGCAATCAGCCCCGGCCAGGACGGCTGTTGATAAAATGTCTGGCACGGCAGCGGTGATGTTTTCATGCAACACGCAAGCACGCAGACCACGGAGTCAGTAATGTTTTCAAATGTGAATATAACAAAAATCATGGATATTATCATAGGACGCCAATGCTGGCATCCATACATAGAATCCTGGAAGTCCTGGGCACAGGACTGGAACAGGAATTCTCACTCTTAGCCCGGACCAGTAGAGTCACCTCCAACGGCAAAAAAGGATTGGACCGCAACCCACACCTGATCGTCCGTTCAATTGGTTCGGACCCCGGGGCACCGGGGGCTGGTAGGGAGTCGCTTCGGCGGCTCCCTTTCCTTTTGTCTGCACCACGCCTTCATACATCGGCTTCTGCTCCGCACATTCGCCCTTCATAGACACCGTCGCATTGCGACACTTGCGACACTTGCGACACACCACCACTGTCGCATGCGACGCTTTTTGCGACACATCAAAAACACCCCTGAAAATTTAGACTTTCTTTAACGTCTGGATTTATTGGAATATAACGAAAATAATACCAAGTTGGCACGCTGGTTGCTGTAAGGCAAACAAGGATTACGACACCGAAAACGCACCAAAACCATGTGGAGGGCCATATGTTTGACAAGAACGTGACCAAAGTTGTGCAGGACTGCATTCTCGACAGTGGTATTCAGGCAAAAGTTGTGGCTGAAAAAATCAACAAGCCCTATTCAACCCTGATGCGCGAAATCAATCCGTTTGACGCCAGCGCCAAGCTCGGTGCCGAAACCCTTCTTGAAATCATGAAAGTCACCCATGACGTCCGCCCGCTGAAATTCATGGCAACCGAAATGGGCTATTCCATCGACGGCGCACACGCATAGTCCGCGCCGCACATACGAACCCAAAGGCAGGCCGGGAACATTCCCGGCCTGCCTTTTTCATGTCCGCTCCCAGAGAAACATGCCGGGAACCAGACAAGATTCCTTGCGAAATCTCCCCGAAGGGCATATACAATGGACTAAGATTGCAACCCGCAGAATACCATGGCGCATACGAAGAGAACCACACATACCACCCGCTCCCTCAGCCGCAGGGCCGCTCTGGTCCAGACCACGATCATCGCCGTAGTCATTCTGGTCTTTTCTCTCGCCATAGTTTCATTCAACACCTACCGCCTCCACTCTCAGCTTGAAAGCAGGGTGGACAACATCGCCCGACTGGCTGAAACCAGCCTGACGTCAGCGGTCTGGCAGGTAGACCATGCCTCGGCCCGCGACTTCATCGAAGCCGTACTTCAGGACGATTCGGTAGCCTTTGCACAGCTTGTCACAGGGCGGGAGGTTCTGGCCTCCAGAAACCGGATGGAGTATGCAAGCAAGCCTTTCAGCTATTTCAAGGAAAACAAGCGATTCATAGCCAGAACCGTGGAAATCAGAAAGTTCGGCGACTGGATCGGCACATTCAATTTCGCGGTATCCACATCTCCTATCAGGGAAGAGGTGCTGATCAACGCAGGGGTGACGCTTCTGCTCGCCATTGTCCTGATTCTCACCATATCCCAAACCACTCTCTACTTCTCCCGCAAGCGGATTTTCGCCCCACTCAAACAGTTGGAAGAATCCGCCACGGCCGTGGCAGACGGGGACCTCGACGCCTTTGTCAACACGTCCCTGCCCGGAGAACTCGGCAATCTTGCCCGAGCCTTTGACGACATGCGCGAATCAGTCCGCCATCTCATCGGCGACCTCCAGACGGCCAACACGAAGCTGAAAAATCATCGCAACGACCTCGAAGAAACCGTCAGACAGCGCACCGACGAACTCAGGCATAAAAACGATACGCTCAATCAGGCATTGGAAGATGTCCGGGCCGCCCAGAAAAGCGCCGAGGTGGCGAATCTGGCAAAAAGCCGGTTTCTTGCAAGCATGAGCCATGAAATCCGAACGCCCATGAACGCCATCCTCGGTATGGCCGACATTCTGTGGGAAACCGATCTTTCCGACGCACAGTCACGCTATGTGCAGGTCTTCAAGAGCGCCGGAGAAAGCCTGCTTGAAATCCTCAACGACATACTGGACCTTTCCAAGATCGAAGCAGGCCATCTGGAACTGGAACAGACCGGATTCAGTCTTGCCGAAACAGTGGACAAGGCCTGTTCGGTCATTGAACCACGGACTCAGGACAAGGAGCTGGAGTTCTCCTGCAACATCGCCGCCGATGTGCCCGACTGGCTTGAGGGTGACCCGAACCGCCTGCGCCAGATCCTGCTCAACCTGCTGGGCAATGCAGTCAAATTCACGAAAAACGGTGCCATCAACCTTTTTGTGGAACGCGCTCCCAGCCGAACCGGCGGGATTACCGTACAGTTTTCGGTATCCGACACCGGCCCCGGCATTCCCACGAACAAACTCGGCTCGATCTTCGATTCCTTTACGCAGGCAGACAGTTCCACCACGCGGGAATACGGTGGAACAGGTCTTGGTTTGGCCATCAGCAAGCAGCTCGTTCAGATGATGGACGGCAAGATCTGGGCGGAGAGTTCTCCCGGAACGGGCAGCACCTTCCACTTTACGGCCACATTCTCCTCGCCCGACACCATCCAGCCATCCGAGGCCGAAACACAGGCAGAAGCTGAGCAGGTGGAATTGCCTCCGGCAAACATCCTGCTGATGGAAGATTCAAAATACAACGCCTTTGTTATCCAGACATATTTGAAGGACACGCCCTGCCGACTCACTGTCGCTCAAAATGGAGCGGAAGGATTCGAGCTTTTCAAAAAAGGGCAGTATGACCTTGTATTCACTGACATCCAGATGCCGGGCATGGATGGACACGAAACGACACGCGCCATCCGGGAATGGGAAACGGCCTGCGCCCAGCCAAGAACCCCCATTGTCGCAATGACCGCCTACGCCCTGACCGGCGACGCCGAAAAATGTTTGCAGGCAGGGGCCGACAGCCATCTGCCCAAGCCGGTAAAAAAGAGTTCTCTCTTTACACTCATCAGCTCCATGCTGGGCGAAAACAGACCCTCGGCCGAAACGGCATTCCCTGCATCCGGCACAGACACTGACACAGACACGGAAGAAACGACGGTCCTGCGACAAAACATCGATGCAGCGGCCGCCGCCCTCGAAAGAGAAGATTTCCCGTCCATCAGGGCACTGGGAACAGCCATTTCCCAAAACGGACTCGAACTGAGCATTTCCTCTCTCATTGGGTACGGTGATGCCTTGCGGGAGGCAGCGGACAACGAACCGGACACTGCACAAATCAGCCAGATTCTCAGCATTCTTACGGAATACGTTGAACGTTTGAATTCTATGTAATATAGGAACAAAAAAAGATTTTCTTCAGGAGTTCAAAAATGTCCACTCCGCGTCTGATCTGGTGCCACGGCTCACTGAGCCAGCCATGGGGCACCAAAAGCCGCCATCTCGCCAAGATGGCGGAATCTGCAGGGCTGACCATGGACGCCCTCGACTTTCAGGACCAGACCGCCCCGGATGACCGGGTTTCCCGACTGAAGGCCACGCTTGCCGAATCCGACACGCCGACCATTCTCTGCGGCTCCAGCATGGGAGGCTACGTGGCAAGCGCAGCAGCAAAGGACTCAAACATCCTCGGGCTGTTCCTTCTGGCCCCGGCGTTCTATCTTTCCGGCTACGCCACGCACGTCTTTTCCGGCCTGCCCCGAACCATCTCCGTAATTCACGGCTGGAATGACGACGTAGTCCCCGTGGACAATTCCATCCGGTTCGCCGGACAGCACAGGGCCGAACTCCACGTCGTGCCGGACGACCACAGGCTCTCGAACAGCCTGGACATGATCGGCCGTGAATTCTCCCGGTTCCTTGAACTCACACAGGACGGAGAATAAACATGCAGCGACGCTTCTCCTCCCCCCTGCCAATTGTCATAGCCA
>Ga0209475_10000505_pt1 | contig 78221 bp, 64 predicted proteins | sample tdDd471_FD_187128 | JGI IMG/M metagenome (GOLD analysis project Ga0209475, IMG submission 187128) | Marine sediment microbial communities from the Atlantic coast under amendment with organic carbon and nitrate - tdDd47.1 (SPAdes)... | ecosystem: Environmental > Aquatic > Marine > Coastal >... | reverse complement strand
TTTTAACAGCATTAATTTTAAAATCTCTGCTGAATACTCTGCGTTTTTTCATCTCGTGTTCCTTTTTAATTGTAAGTTAAGTATTTTACACCGTTAACTCACTGTCCAGCTTTTTGGGTACACTCCACAATAACTCTGAAAATAAACCACTAGAAGATTTATTTAAAGGTGCAGTTGAAAATATACCAAATGATTTTTCTAAACCAACTTCTCACCTTGATGATTTCGATGAATATGGAAAACACAAAGACAATGCACACCATGAAGTAAACACTAAGGAACTTCCTAATGAAGGTGTGGAATGGCATTATTTACAAAAAATAAAATGTTTTGATATTGCTTCATCATTAATAGACAAAATCGAAACAATACTAAAGGAAAATAACATTAATGAAAAAACTGTATTCCCATTAGGCAAGAAATGGTAGTATTAATATGATAGCCCTACTAGATTACAATAGCTTTTACGCTTCGTGCGGAATTCAAAGAATACAAAAAGTGAGGCAAAATATGATGTTATTTAATCCGATGTTGGTTATACTCTTTAACTAATATAACAACCAATTATAGTCTTGTGAATATTTTTCTATTGCTTATATAAATATTTTATGTATATTTGCTATATTAATAATTATCAATATAGGAATAACCAGTGAAAAAAATATCATTAATTGACCAATATATTGCAGAAATCATTGTTGAAATTGCTACAAAAACATTTAAAAAATTCAATTCATCTCATGACTTGCAACAATTAAAAGATGCAGCAGATATTAATATTTGGAATTTATTTAATAATAATGCTAAAGCTGTTATTAGAGAAAGTAGGCTAGGAAGTGTAGTTGTTGAACAAAAGAAACACATATTCCAAATTAGAGACCATTATTTTACTTTTAACAAGTTTAATGAAGAAATTCAAAGGTCATGTCCCGTAAGCCAACTTACTTTAAACTTTATTGGTGGAGACTACGATACAACGATTAAGGAAAGTAATAAACACTTTGAAATTGGCTATATCATAAAGAATAATATAGTCAGTATTTATATCAACATGTCAGGGGAGACAGAGTTGCTCGTAGAATTAGGTAGAGAAAAACTGATTCAGAGTAACTATGAACAAAATAATGAATTATCAGATGTTATATTCACAGTAAAAAAACCTTCTAATAATACGGAAGTAAAGAAACATGGATAACTATAATTTTAGAATGCTAACTATTGCAAGAGAATCTAGGAAAATGTCCCAATCAATCTTTGCTAACGTTGCTGGTTATTCTCAAGCTAACATTTCTAAACTTGAAAATGGATTGATAAACATAACAAATAATGTAATATCTAAATACATGGAAGTATTAAATTACAATGAGTCATTTTTCAAACGAAAATATGAACCTAATTTCACACTTGTTAATTATAGGAAAAACAGCAAGTTAGGAATTAAAAAGCAAACTCATATTGAAGCAATTTTTAATATAATAATATCAAATATTAAGATTATACTCAGAGAAGTAGATATTACCTACAAAAATTTGAAAATACCTACCGACGTTGACAATACACCTATAGAAATTGCAAATCAAATTAGAGACATGCTTAATATACCAATAGGTCCAGTTGTTAATTTAACTAACTATTTAGAAAATGTTGGGATATTTATTGTTGAACTAGATTTAGATATGAATTTCAATGGTGCAATGAAGCAATTGGATGATCTGAATATTATATTTATCAATAAAAATTTGCCTGCAGACAGGTATAGATTTACTGTTGCACATGAATTAGGTCATTTAGTAATGCACGATTATCAAGGTAGTGATGCGGAGGAACAAGCTAATGATTTTGCATCAGAACTTCTAATGCCTTCAAGAGTTATCAAACAAGAGTTAAATGCTTATAATAGACTTGGAACTCGCCAACTGGAAGAGTTGAAATACAGATGGATGACATCAATGATGTCAATAATCTTTAGAGCAAAAAGTTTAGATATTATTGACAAAGAAGAAACAGGAAAGTTATATAGAATGTTATACGCTAACAAAAGGATTCATAATAAAGTAGAAGTTTTACAACTACAAAAAGAGAAACCTAAACTATTGAGTATATTATACAAATACTTCATTAATAATCTTGAATATTCTGATAATGATTTAGAGAAATTATTTGGAATTTCTACGAAAGAATTGACTACACTTTTCAATATTAAAAAGGAAACTAAAGTATTTAAAATGAGAGAATAATCGTTAGTATGGAACGACATAGTAAACCATACACATTATAAACTTCCTCAAGGAATATTTATGGCAAAATCAAAGACAAGCGTCTATAAATCAGCTATTACAGGAAGGTTTGTAACCAGTAGTTATGCGAAAACACATCCCAAAACTACTGTGAAACAAACCATCGAGAGATGAGCTTAAGCTCCACTGAGGCACTCTATCTAAACCATAGGGTGCTTCATCTTTTACAAATATACAACATTTGAATTAAATAATGTGTTTCTACCTATCCATATCGAAAAAAACACAAAATCTTGAATCTCAATACAAAATAAAGAAAGAATTAATGAGGTTTTTCGCTCAAGACAGCGACGCATTCAGCGAAGAAGAGAAGCGAGAATTTGAGAAAGGTTTAAGGAATATTTATAATGATACTATATTCCTCTAAAAACCTGAAAAATTAACAATTACAAACGAAGAAATTATTGATAATTTAAAAGGAGAGATTATTAGAATTGCTGTTGGAAGCTATTGTTTTAGATAAGGAAGTGCCTTATAGTTTAAAGAAAAGGTTATAATAATAACTATATTTTCTTAACTTTGTATCATGACAAGTATTAGGAAATATTTATGATTAGTGAGAAATTTTATATAAAAAACTATATAAATGGTGAATTATTAGAACCTGTTTCTGAGGAATATATTGATAATTATGACCCAAGCAAGGGTGAAGTTTATTCTTATATACCAGATTCGGACTGTAGAGATGTTGATTTGGCAGTTTGGGCAACGAAAAATGCTCAAGAGAAATGGGGCAACTCATCGATTGAATTTCGTTATAATATAATAATGAAGATTGTAAGGCTGATAGAGAAAAATTTAGATATTTTAGCAAAAGCCGAATCGATGGATAACGGCAAACCTATATCATTAGCAGAAAAGATAGATATTCCAAGGGCTGCAAGTAATTTTAGATTTTTTGCAACTGGAATTATGCACTATGCTTCTTCGTCTCACCAGATGAATGGTGTTGGGATAAATTATACTTTACGTCAGCCAATAGGTACGGTAGGATGTATTTCTCCATGGAATTTACCATTGTATTTGTTTACTTGGAAGATTGCTCCTGCTCTTGCGGCTGGTAACTGCGTAATAGCCAAGCCTTCGGAGGTTACTCCTATGACTGCTTATTTGCTCTCGAAACTTTGTATAGAGGCTGGGTTGCCAAAAGGAGTATTGAACATAGTACATGGGCTAGGACATAAAGTCGGTTCTGCTATAACTGAGAATATAAATATTAAAGCAATCTCGTTTACAGGTGGGACTACGACTGGGCAAACTATAGCACGAATTGCTGCGCCTATGTTTAAGAAATTATCATTGGAATTGGGTGGTAAAAATCCTAATATTATTTTTGCTGATTGTGATTATGATGTTATGCTTGAGACAACTGTTCGTTCATCATTTGCTAACCAGGGGCAGATTTGTTTATGTGGTTCGAGGATATTTGTTGAAAAATCAATTTATGATAAGTTCAAAAAAGATTTTGTAGAAAGAGTAAAAAACTTAAAAGTTGGAATACCAAGCGATGACACAACTGACATCGGAGCAATCGTATCGAAAGAGCACAGAGATAAAATACTATCTTATGTTGAATTAGCTAAAGAAGAGGGTGGGACTGTCCTTTGCGGTGGTAAAGAAGTTAGAATGAGTGATTTGGATTATAAAAATGGGTATTATTTAGAGCCATCAGTTATAGAGGGTTTGAGTTATGATTGCCGAACAAATCAAGAAGAGATATTTGGGCCTGTGGTAACGATAACTCCTTTTGAAAGCGAAGAAGAGGTATTGATGTTTGCAAATAGTACAAGATATGGATTATCTGCAACAATTTGGACTTCAGAATTGAACAAAGCTCATAGGTTAGCAGAGAAGATTCATGCTGGTATTGTATGGATAAATACTTGGTTATTGAGAGATTTGAGAACTCCATTTGGTGGAGTAAAAGATTCGGGAGTTGGTAGAGAAGGTGGTTTTGAGGCATTGAATTTTTTCACAGAGCCAAAAAATGTATGTATAAAATATCATAAATAAGTTGAGATAGATTAATTTTAAAATAAAATAATGAGAAAAAATGAGTAATAAAGATAAAATAGATTCGAGTAAGGCACCATTGCCTGTTGGGCTGTATCCACACGCGAGGAAAGTTGGGAATTTATTATTTCTTTCTGGAGTGGGACCGAGAGCAAGAGGAAAGAAAGAAATTCCGGGAGTAGAATTAGATGAGCAAGGCAATATAGTTTCGTATGATATAGAAGCACAATGTCATTCTGTTTTTAACAATGTCCGTTATGTATTGGAAGACTCTGGTTCATCTTGGAACGATATAGTAGATGTTACAGTATTTCTAACCAATATGAAAGATGATTTTAAGACGTATAATAAAGTTTACGCAGACTATTTCAAAGATAATTTGCCATGTAGAACAACCGTAGAGATAAATTGTTTGCCAACGCCTATTGCAATTGAATTGAAGGTTATAGCGGTTATAAAGTGATAAATATAATATTGTCTTTTACTGGATGGTGATTTTATGATTACCTTTAATAAGGTTTAAATATTGTTATTTTTCTGATAGATTAGTTTCAATATTTCTAATATAAAGGGGAAACTCAATTATGACAGTTTTTACTTTAATTTCATCTATAATGTTAAAAGCAAGTCTTTTATCTTCTCTACACTGAGAATAGCTTTGTCAAAATATAAAATAAAAAAAAAGGTAAGTCTTAGACTTACCTTTTTTAATTATGCTGAATATTTATTCAAAATTTAATATTCAAATTAATCACATTTTCTTTTAAAATAATCGAAGAGTAGCCTTACTCCAACACCTGTACCACCAGTTCCTCGATAGGAATCTGCTTTGTGTAAGAAAGCGGAACCAGCTATATCGATGTGGATATAAGGATAATCTGTGAACTCTTCTAAAAATTTACCGGCTGTAATTGAACCTGCTTCTACTGGACCAACATTTTTCATATCGGCGATTGTAGATTTGATTAATTCAGAATATTCTTCCCAGAATGGAAACTCAACAACTCTTTCGTAAGTTTTATCTCCGCTATATCTTAATTGGTCAAATTCTGATTTATCTGCATTACCCATAATAACTATACCTTGCTGACCAATTGCTCGTGCAGCAGAGCCAGTTAGGGTTGCACAGTCTATTACTAATTCGGGGTCATAGTTTGAAGCATAAGATAGTGCGTCAGCAAGAATCATTCTTCCCTCTGCATCTGTGTTAAGTACTTCAACAGTTTTACCATTTCTCATGTTTACAACATCTCCGGGAACGTAAGCATCTTGCCCTGGTCTGTTGTCAGTAGCAGGAACTAATGCTATGACGTGAACTGGTAATTTGGCTTTAGCAATGGCATATAATGCGTTGGACATTGTTGCACCACCGCCCATATCTGACTTCATAAAGTCCATACTCATTGATGTTGGTTTTAGACTGACTCCACCAGTATCGAATACAACACCTTTTCCAACAAGTACATAAGGTTTTTTGTTGATTGGTTTTGCAGGTTTATATTCCATTATGCTAAATGTAGGGTCGTGCATACTTCCGCGATTTACAGCAAGTAATCCGCCCATATTTTCTTTTTCTATTTGCTTTTTAGAAAGAACTTTAACTGTAAACCCAGCATCTTTACCCATTTCTTTAAATTCTTTTGAGAACTGCTCTGCATCAAGGAATGATAAAGGCTCATTTACAAGTCTTCTTGCATTATAAACGGCATCTACTACGATTTGCATTTCATTGATACGCTCTTTAGTAAGCTCTTTGCTATTAATTCCAATTTTAGAAAGAGAGTTTTCTTTCTTTTTAGCATCTTTTGTAAAATACTTTAGGAATTGATAGTTAGAAAGAGCGAGGGATTCTGCGAATGCTAATGTCCAAGTTGGATTGTTAGCACAGTCAATTACGTCGATATTTTTGATTTTAAGGCTGTTTAACTTACAGGAAAGTTTATTTGCTGCGGTTCTATATTTCTCTGTAATGATGTGGCAAGGTTTCCCATCATCTTTGAAGTAATGAATGAAAACATATCTATTAAGTTGATTAAATTGGATTGGTGTTACTTCATCTTTAATCTGTTTTTTAATAAATTTGACTTCATCAGCAGAAAAATCATATAAAGAAAAATCAGTTTTATCATCAGCGAGGAGGATTAAACTATTCTTTTTGGAGAGTGAACTAATTTTTGAGAGTGTCATAATTAAAACCTATTTGAAATTTATTCATAAATTTAATTATACAAAGTTAAAAATTAAAAACTTAAAATAAGAATGGAAATCTAATTGATTATAAATTTGGAATAGTAGTTATTGTCATCTGCAATAATTTTAATAAAATATGAACTTGGGGTTAATTTCAAATCAATTTTTAGTTCTTTTTGAAAATGATTTTGCATTTTATAATAATACTCTATTTTCCCTTGTGGATCATATATGAATAATTCTCGAACTGGTGAATTAATTTTTTCTAAGTTTATTGAAAATTTTCCATTGTTTGGGTTGGGATAAATTATATTACTTTCATTGAATTTTTTGTAGTTACTTACATTAAATTCTGTTTCTGCAGAACAAAACTCCCAAGACAAGATATTATGAGTTTCAACAGAGTTACCTGTTGCAGAGGTAAGTCCAACAAATGCTTCAAAGTAGTCATTTAATATGATTTTATCTGGTATATTAACATCAATATTTAAGACTAAGTTTTCTTCTTCATTTTCTTTGTTAAGAAATATGTAAAGCTGCTTATTTTTATAGGAAATTTTACATTTATAAATTGTATCTTGATGAATAATTGGAATATCTGATGTTTCGCCAAGTAACGCTTTGCTTTTGTGGTCGGCTTTATTAAAATCTGTTCCGTTGCAAAATACTGCAATGTGATTTCCATTTGGGTCTTCGTACCCTTTAGCAAAGTTTTTATAAGTGTCAATTTCAATTGCTAAGGAGTTTGGAATTCCAGCGAAGCCGATATCACCACCAATTCCGCCACTATTCAAACTATCATTCGCTTGGATAACAAATGCAATACCGTCTGCACCTGGCAATGAACCGTCTATTATTTTATAGTTATTTCCATCTGTGAATTTGAATAAGAATTCTGTTACAAATCCGTTTTTAATTCCAACTTTGTTTTTGAACCAAGCTGAGCCTTTTCTACCCATTTCTTTGTTTGTTAGTTGGATTGTATTGTCTATAAATTTTGCATTATTTTTAAGGTTTAGATTTATTGAGTCTTGTGATTGCTTGTATGTGAAGTTGTAAAAACAAGTATCAAAAGGAGAAGGTTTTTTTATGCCTTCGCCAAATAATGAAACTTCTAAAGGCTCTATCTGATTTTTATGATAAAATGCTAAACGCCCGCTAGTTCTACCAACAAAGCTAGGTTTGAAAGTTACATTCAAATCTATTCTCGAATTAGGATTAATCTCAATATTATATGGGATAAAATCTTCATCGAAGGTAAAGTCAACATTATTTGGACCTAAGAAAATAATAGAGTCGATAGTAATAATATCTTTGCTTTTATTGAATATTATATTTTTAATAAGGCTATCTTTGTTATAATTAACATAAACAGAGTCAAAGTCAATATTTTTTTTCTCAATAGCTAACATTTCTTCAATTCCAAGACCTTTAATATTATAAATTAGAGTGTCTGCTTGAGTTTTTATATAAATCAATGATTCGATTTGACCAACTTTTTTAGGTTGAAATCTTATTTCAATGTTTTTATTGGAATCAACTCTGAAAGGAGGAATACCAGAAATTAGACTAAATGAATCGCCATTATCATTATCAAACCAGATAGAATCCACTGCAAAAGGATATATACCTTCGTTTTTGATATAGTTTGAAATTACAGAATCTTTAGACGAACCTAATTTTGCGATACTCATGTCTATGTCATTTGCAGAGGCTATTGGTTTAACTATTGAGAATACTGCGTCTGAGGTATCTGATTGGAATTTAGAATTTTGACCTTTAATTCTATATGTTGTAGTATTTACATATTGATTGGGGCCATCTCCAAACCCTGAAAGTATAATATCATTATCATCAATAATTTCGACAGCAAAAGCTAAGTCTCTTCCTGCAGTTCCGTAATCGCCATACCATTTCATATTTCCAGAACTATCAACTCTGAAAGCAACAGCTTGATTCCCAAGTGTATCGGTATATTTATATCCACCTAATAATATATCTCCATTAGAAAATAATTTACTTGATTCGATTGATACAATATCGTCATGAGAGTATACTTTTTCCCATAACTTTTCACCTTCTTTATTAAATTTGAGTAAACAACCTGCATATACTATCACTATACCATTAGGAATAGACCATGATTCTAAGAATTTTTCACCAGAAATATAAAATTCTTCTGATTTTTTTACTTTTAAAATAGTGTAAGGTCTTATGAAGGTTTCATTGTCTTCATGAAGCATTTTAGTCCATTCTATTTCACCATAATAGTCTAATTTCATTATATATAACGCATACTCCTCAAAAGAATAATTGGACTGGTTGAAGTCTTTAGATGTTGTTCTACCAGATATAATAAACCCTCCATCTTTGGTTTGTATAATTGCATTTAATTTGTCAATACCTGTACCACCAAAAGTCTTACTCCACAATAATTCTCCTTCGGTATTTATTTTGAAAACCCAAGCTTCATCTCTGCCATGATTTGTTTTAATATCTTCATCTTTTGAGTAAGTAAGACCACAAATTACAAAACTATTGTCATAAGTTTCGATTATTTCGTAAGCATAATCGTCTTTAGTCCCACCAAACCATTTCTGCCAAATTAGATTGCCTTCCTTGTCTAATTTTACAACCCATGCTTTTGAGACATATCTTTTTATGGTATCATTATATGATATTCCCGTAGCTATAATATCCCCATTGGAAGTTTCTATAATTGAATTAAACCTTTGTTCCCTGTGTCCTAATATTTGTTTAAGCCAAATTATTTCTCCCAAAGCATCTATTTTCATTATATAACCATCATTATCATCATCTTTGCCATTGGTATATCCTGCAAGTAGTAGATTATTATCTTTTGTTCTTTCAACATCAATTATAGCATCGTGATAATTTGAGCCATGATTTAGATTCCAAATTACATCGCCTTGTTTTTTATCTTCAAAAGTTTTTTGTATAATTCTGACTAAAGCAGAATCTGTTTTTACGTTTGGTACTTTCCATTTTTGTTCATAGTTAATTGCAGATTCGGAAGTCATTTTCCAATTTTTACCATTATTAGAACTAAATTCTATATTAATTTTATCATTTTTTGAAACTCCAGTCCAATTTATAGTTGTATCAGAACCTGCTACGAAAACTTCTCCACCGTTTGGGTTCACTAATTCTAATGTTTTGCTTGTATCTATACTTTTTTCTTCGAAACCGCTTAAAATAGATATAGATTCTTCGCAGTTATCATTTAGAAATTTGATACTGGTATATTTATTACTACTATCTGTTGGTGAGTATTTAATATTAATCTTTATACTTTCATTTTGTTCTAAAGTAAATGCTTTTGGTGTTGTACTGAATTCTGGATTAGTTGATTCAATATTATTAATATTAAATTTTGAATTTTTTGCTGTTACTGTTATTGAAGTATCAATAGTAGAACCGGGTGCGATATTCATCATCCCTAAATGTTTCGGTTCGAGTTTTAAATGAACTGTTTGATAGTTATCTATACTATATGAAAATTTTTGTGATAGATTATATTTTTCATAATTGAAATCTAAATCAATTAATGAGGAACATGACTTGCTTTGCCACTCAAACTCACATGCTTCATGCCCATAGGCTATTGAGTTAATTTGATTATAAACATTTTTTGCTTGATCAATTGTTGTAACATTTTCAAAAAAATAACCACCTGTTCTTTTTGCTATTTCCCTAAGGCTTTCAGGACATTTTAATCCGAGCGTTACACAAAATATCTTACAATCTAATTGATTAGCTAATAAAACTATTTCTTCAATTTTTGGTGGGTCTGCATAACCATCTGTTAGGAAAACTATTACTTTTTTATTGATTCCATTTCTTGCAATTTGAAGTCCACCTGCGTTTAAGTCTATCAACCCTGCATCATAATTAGTTCCTCCTCTGTATGGATTCAACTTATAGAGTGCATTTTTCAACGATGAAATATCATTTGTAAAATCTTGATATAAATAATTCTTATTGTCAAAACCTGTAATCGCACATTCACTATTACTATCAGGCAAAGCGTCTATCCACGCCCTTCCTGCTTCTCTTGCAAGTTCAATATTTTTACCAACCATTGACCCAGAAACATCAAATACTAAAACTGAAGAAATATCTATTTTTTCTGGTGGTTGTGGGCAAAATATTTTTTTTACAACTAATTCGTTTTCATTTTCAAAGATTTTTAAATCTGTTTCATTATAATCTCTTATTTGCTTCCCATTTTTATCGGTTGCATAAAACTTTGCTTTCATTTGGGGATAATTTGTGGTATCTACATCAAAAACACTAAATGATTGTGAATTCAGATTTGAGATAGAGATTACTAATATAATCAGAATAATAGCTTTAAAATTTTTCATAGGATTTGTAGTGATTAGTGATAAAAGAGATTTAATTATATTCTATTTCGCCTCATAAGTTTCATCAAATACTTTTGATGCTGTTGCTACTATTGATGCTAAGTCAGTCATGTTTTGTGGGATAATCATCGTGTTGTTTACTTTGGCAAGGTTTCCGAATTCTTTGATGTATTGCTGAGCTACTTGCAGGTTTACGGCTTCTTTTCCGCCAGGTGCGTTGATAGCTTGAGAGATTTTAGCTATTCCATTTGCTGTGGCAGTAGCAATACTTTCGATTTCGGCCGCTTTACCTTCTGCTTCGTTGATTTGTTTCATTTTCTGCCCTTCGGAGTGTGCTATTAGCTCTTGTTTTTGTCCTTCGGCGCGGTTTATTTTTGACTGCATATCACCTTGAGATTCTGCTATTTGAGCTCTTTTTTCTCTCTCGGCACGCATTTGTTTCTCCATTGCATCTTTTACTGACTGAGGGGGGTGAATATTTTTAACTTCGTATCTTGTTACCTTTACTCCCCATGGGTCAGAAGCTTTATCAACCGCATCGACTATGACTGAGTTCATTGACTCTCTTTCTTCGAATGTTTTGTCGAGGTCGAGTTTACCGACTACTGAACGCATTGTGGTTTGTGAAAGTTGGGTTACAGCAAACCTAAAGTTTTCGATACCGTAAGATGCTTTCGCCGGGTCGATTACTTGAATATATAAAATACCGTCTACTTCGACTGAGATATTGTCTTTTGTGATACAAACTTGAGGAGGAACGTCCACAGCAATTTCTTTAAGTGAATGTTTATATGCAACTTTATCGAGGAAAGGGATTAGAATATGAAAACCGGCACTTAGTGTTTTGCTGTGCTTCCCTAATCTTTCTACGATAAAAGCTGAACGGTTTGGAACGATTCTTATTAATTTGAATAAGAATATAATTCCGAATAATGCGAGACCTATTAGTGCAAATGTCATGATAAAACTCCTATAAATGATTTATATAAAATTAAAAGTCTGTTTTGGAAACTTTAAGTGTTAAATTTTTTCTTTCGATTATAATTACCTTCTCCCCTATTTCAATTTTTTCTTCCGAGATGGCGTTCCAATTTGTTCCATTTAGTTCGATTTTGCCTTTGCTATTGGGTTCAATTGTTTTTTTTACTTCAACTACTTTCCCTAAGTAATCATCGCTATTTTTATAAATTTTAATATTGCCAAAGAAAGTATTTTTAAATTTTGAGCGAAGTGTGAACAATGAAATAAAGGAGCTTAATATAAAGATAATTAGCTGATATGTAAGTGGTATATCTGTGAAAGCTGTGATGATAGATACGACTAAAGCGCCGATACCAAAAAATAATAGTACGACACCTGGGGCTATCAATTCACTTACGAATAATAAGATAGCGACGATAAACCAAATCAAATAATCGTTCATAATATAATAATTAAAAAAAAAGAAGTTAATTAAAAGAAATTATATAACCAAATAAAAACTATTAATTGGTTGTATTGACCAAAAAAAGAAACAAAAGGTTAGAAAATACGTAGGGACTTAGCAGATAGCTTCTTACGTAATTTTATTTTGTCCGAAAAATTCCGTAATTTTGCAACTTATAAAATAAAAATAAAAAAGGCAAGGAAAATATTATGGCAAAATCATTGAGCGTTTTATTTACAGCGAGTGAGATTTATCCATTTGTAAAAGATGCGGGATTAGCTGATGTTGCATACTCTCTACCCTTAGCACTAAAAGATTTGGGGAATGACGTTAGGGTAATGTTGCCAAAATATGGAAATATTTCGGAAAGAAAAAATAGAATCCACGATATTAATAGATTAAGAGATATGCCTGTGCCTATTAATGGAGATACTGTATTTGCTACGATAAAGTCTTCGTCTATTCAAAATAGCAGAACAAAAGTTCAGTCATATATTACAACAAATACTAATTATTTTGATGCACTGAAGGGTGTATGTTGCGACCCAAAGACTTGGGAGGAGTATGAAAACAATGATGAAAGATTTATTTTCTTTTGCCGTTCTGTAGTTGAGACGTGCGTACTGCTTAATTGGTTCCCGGATATAATTCATGCTAATGATTGGCAAACAGCGTTAATACCTGCTTTGGCAAAGGTATTATATCCTAAGCAATTTGCTAAAACAAAATTTGTATTGACTATTCATAGTTTGGAACATCAAGGTGAATTTCCTTGGTCTAAAGTGAAATTATTAGGAATTCCTGAGGAAGAGGAAACTGATTTTAAATTTAAAAATAAATTAAATTTTGTAAAAGCAGGAATTAAATATGCAGATTATGTAACTGCTTCAAGTGAGACTTTTGCAAATGATTTGATGAATGATAAGGATATTTCAGCAGGATTGAATACTGTATTTAAATCTAAAAGAAAAGAATTTAAAGGTATATTAAGTGGGATTGACAAGTGGACCTGGAATCCTGAGAAAGATAGTTTAATCAAGGCAAAGTATGAGTCTGATTTTGATGAATATAAATATCATAATAAGGTAGAAGTAATTAATTTATTTGGTTTTGAATATCAACCGAAGACACCATTGATTGGGTTCTCATCTGACTTTACTGAAAACAGAGGAATGCCGGAGTTTTTGGATTCATTAGAGGAAATATTGAAAGATGATGTTCAAGTGGCTGTATTGGTTAAAAAATATGGCGATAAGAAACATAAAACTAAGTTAGATAAGTTAGTTGCGGCAAATCCAGAGAAATTAAAAGTTAAGTATGGTTATGATGACATAGTATCCCATCAGATGAAAGCAGGATGTGATATGTTTTTATTTTTGAATGATTATGAGCCGGCTGGAACTGATTTCATGCAGGCAAGTACCTATGGTTCTGTACCTATTGCAAAGATGAGGGGAGGTATTTCAGAATCTATTGAGACTTACTCTGATAAGAATACAGATGGTTTCGTAATAGGTATAGATAAAAAGAAAGGCTCTATAGTGAAGTCAGTTAAAGAAGCAGTGAATTATTTCAAAGACAAGGATACTTGGACTGAAATAGCGAGAAATGGTATGTATGAAGAGTTTAGTTGGGACGAAAACGCAAAAGAGTATGATAATATTTATAGAAATTTATTAAAAACATAAAACAATATGGTGTATATTTTCGTTATTACCTTTTTTTAAACCCAATTCCATAGAAAATGTCAAAAAAAATATTATTGTTGTTTATAATTGTTTCAATTTATAGTTCATTAATACAATCTTGCAATGACCAACCTATAAGTATCCCATTAATTAAAGATACTACGCAATTATATGGATTTAATTCTGATTTGATAGATGGTGCTGTAGAGGATTATAAAACTGAGTCATACCAAGTAAGTTTATATCAAAGACCTAAGATGTTTATTGGTAAATGGGAGGATTATAGTTCAACTACATTATTGAGATTTTATAGAGTTCCTGATTCATTATCATATTTGACTGAGGATGATATTATTTCTGCAAAGTTGATTATAAATCCTGAAGAATATCAATTTGGTGATTTGGATAACCCAAGATTAGAGTTTGATGTAATGAATTTGGTTAAGGAAATGGACCAAGGTTTGGAATGGGGCGATATTTATGCACCTGATGGGAGTTCAAATTATTTTGAAGAATCGAGTAAGGTAAGTTTTGATACTACTATAAGTTATTCGGACTTTTCAGATTCTTCTTCCCTTGATTATGAGATTGATTTGCCTAAAGGAACACTGATAAAATGGTTTTATTTGCAATCAAATTATGCGAAAGATACAAGTTTTAATAGTGATTTAAAAACAAGTTTTCAATTAGCATTGGTGCCAACTGATAATTCTAATATCATACAAAGATTTGCAAATTCTAACGATACGGAAAACAGTAGTTTGACTCCGAGGGTTCAAGTGAAATATATCAATAAAAATGGTGATACGATTTCGCAGAATATATTTAAAGCTATTTCATATACTTTGAGTAATACGACTAAGCCTGAAGAAAATACTTTAACTGTACAGAATGGATATATTTCGAGATTTTATTTGTCTTTTAATTTAGATTCGATACCGAAGAATAAGAGTATAATTAGAACTGAAATTAAATTAACTTTAGATGAGTCGAAGTCTAAATTTGGTTCTTCTGGCAGTGATGATTTGAGGATTAGTGCTGGAACTTATGTTGATATAAGTACTCAACCAACGAGTTGGGTACATAATAGCTCTACTGTAACTGATTTTACTTTTGAGATACCTAAGATTAATTCGCTTATTGAGGATTACCAATTTAGCAGTGATACTTCAATAACTAATTATCCTTTGAAAATATCATTTACAAATGTAAAAGATGGCAATTCTTTAATTAGTACAAATGAATTGTATCTATTTAATAAGTTTGTTTTTTATGGTATAGATGAAATAGATGAATCGTTAAGACCAAAGTTGAAAATAATTTATGCAGACCGAGCAAGTTATTAACTTGGCAGGAAAAGTAAAATATTGAAAATTTTGATAGATTTTGAAACCAATTATTAGCAAAGAGTAGAATAAAGCAAGAACTTTGCTAAAACAAATTAAAGAAGATAAAGATGAGATTTAGAATATATTTAATACTATTAATTACTTTTAACGTTGGGTTATTTGGTCAGGGTGGTACGAACTATACTTATAATGGTATTGGGGAAGTTGAAAATTTTCACAATGCACAGTTTGCGGGTATGGCAGGAACTTCAATTGCAATGCCAATGTATAATGGAATAAACATAAACAACCCTGCTATGTGGACATATAACGAATACACGAAAATGCAGATTGGATATAAATTCAATCAAAATTTGATAGCTAATAATGAGTTAGAAATTGCACAATTTAATGGGAAATTAGATGGCCTTCAAATGATTATGGTTTTAGATACAAGCAGCGGATTTACTCTTGGAATGGGATTATATTCCTATTCTAATGTTAACTTTAGTGTATCGAAGCCTATTTCGTATAGTTTAGATGATGAATTTAGTGTAAGTGGTAAACATAATAAATTGGGCGAAGGTGGAGTATCAACAGCTTATGTCGGTATGAGCTATGAAGTAATAGATAATTTATCATTGGGATTGAGTGCAAATTTGAATTTTGGCAGGATATTGAGTTCGAGCGAATCTCTTTTTGAAGATGATAGAGCATTTGACCAATATGCTATTTTTGATGATGCTGTACTTGGTTCATTTTATAAGGTTGGTTTGGCTTATGAATATGAGAACTTTATCGTAGGTGGATTTTATGAAACTAAGTCTAATACAACCATAAGTAATGAGACTGTATATTTGAAATCTAATAAGATTGCTATGGAGCCAATAATGGATACAACTGAAATTGTTATTCCATCAAAATATGGTTTCGGCTTGTCTTATAATACCAAGAATTATATTATAGGTTTTGATTATATAAGTCAAGACTTTACAGAAATGCAATATAAGAAAGGCACAGATGTAAGTTTTGGTGATAATATGAGTATTTCGCTTGGTGGAATTAGGAAGGGAAGTAGAAGTTATAATTCAAATTTTATAAATAAAATTTCATACATGGCAGGTTTAGGTTATAATAAATATTATTTCAATGTATTGGATAATGATATAACTGAATTTTTTGGTTCGTTTGGTATGAGTATCCCTTTGTCAGATAATACATTGTTCGATGTTTCTGTTGTATTGGGAAGTCGTGGTTCTAAAGATAATGGCTTGATTCAAGAGCAGTTTGCAAAGTTTAATTTTAATATTAGCATTGGTGAGACTTGGTTTAAACCTTATAAATTTGAGTATGAGGAATAATTGTTAGCTGGATTTTAATAGCTGCGATTAGTGTAAAATGATATATAAATATTAACGTCTAAAGAGGTTCGATTTATATATAAAGTATTGAATTTGATTAAAAAAATAAGCATATAAAATGAAAAAAAATAATATTTATCCTGAAATTCGTTCCACTACAGTAGTGGGTGTATTAAAAGATGGTAAAGCGGCGCTGGGCTCAGATGGGCAAGTTAGTCTTGGCAATACAGTAATGAAACATTCTACTCGTAAAGTGAGGAAGCTCTATGGTGGGAAAATTATGGCAGGCTTTGCTGGTGCAACTGCAGATGCGTTTACATTACTTCAAAAGTTTGAGGAGAAATTGGAAGCTCATAATGGTAAGTTAGAACGAGCATCTATAGAATTAGCTAAGGAATGGAGAACTGACCGATATTTGAGGAAATTAGAAGCTATGATGGTTGTAATGGACAAAGATAAAGGCTTATTGATAAGTGGCACAGGAGACGTAATAGAACCTGATGACAATATAATTGCAATAGGTTCAGGCGGTACTTATGCTTTGTCTGCAGCTCGAGCATTAATAAAGCATACAGATATGGATGCGAGTGAAATAGTTAAGGAATCACTTAATATTGCGGGTGATATTTGTATATATACCAATAAAAATATTACTTTAGAAGAATTATAAAAATTTTAAAAACAAAAACTTAGTTTATAAAAATGACAATGATTGAAAATAATAACTTAAATAATAATCAAGCAACAAACATTAGTGAAGAAAATTTGATAAATAATGAGAATAGTTCTGAAAGTAGCCTTACTCCTAAGAAAATAGTTTTAGAGTTGGATAAGTACATAATTGGACAGAATTCTGCAAAAAAGGCAGTGGCAATTGCACTGAGAAACAGGTGGAGACGACAGAATGTGAGCAGTGAAATAAAAGATGAGATTATGCCTAACAATATAATATTGATTGGACCAACTGGGGTTGGAAAAACTGAAATTGCACGAAGATTAGCAAAATTGACCAATGCACCATTTATAAAAGTAGAAGCTACAAAATTTACAGAAGTTGGTTATGTTGGTCGAGATGTTGAGTCAATGATTAGAGACTTGGCTGATAAGTCTGTTGCGATGGTACATGAAGAGCAGATGGAGATAAAGAAAAAAGATGCTGAATTAAATGCTGAAAATAGGATTATTGATATATTAGTTCCACCAGTAAAGTCTGGTCCTTCATTTGAGAGCGATGAAAAAACAGAGCTTGAAAATGAAGAAACAAGGGAAAAGTTTCGAAAAATGCTGAAAGATGGGATGTTAGATGAAAGAATGATTGAGTTAGAATTAACAGTTGATCCGGTACAAGGTATGCAGATATTAGGTCCTATTGGTTTAGATGATATGGGAATGAACCTTTCGGATATGATGGGCAGTATGATGCCGAAAAAGAAAAATAAAAAGAAGATGAAAGTAAAAGATGCATTAAAAACTTTAAAGAAAGAAGAAGGAGAGAAGTTAATTGATAAAGATAATCTACTAAAAGTTGCCCTATCGAGAGTTGAGAACTCAGGGATTGTGTTTATTGATGAGATTGATAAAGTAGCTTCAAAATCTGGTGGTTCTAATCCTGAAGTTTCACGAGAAGGAGTGCAAAGAGATTTACTTCCAATCGTAGAGGGTTCATCTGTGAACACTAAACATGGTATAGTACAGACCGACCATATTTTGTTCATAGCATCAGGTGCTTTCCATGTTTCAAAACCATCTGATTTGATACCAGAATTGCAAGGAAGATTTCCAATCAGAGTTGAATTGAGTTCATTAACAGAAGAGGATTTTGTTAAGATTTTGACAGTACCAGAGAACGCTTTGATTAAACAATATCAGGCATTAATGAAAACTGAGGGAGTAGAAATAATATTTGAAGAATCAGGGATAAATACTATTGCTTCTTATGCTGCACAAGTAAATGAAGAAGTAACAAATATTGGTGCGAGGAGATTGCACACTATTTTGACAACACTTTTAGAAGAGTATTTATTTAATGCACCGGACAATTTAGAAGATAATAAAATTACAATAAATTCAGAAAAAGTGAAACAAAGTTTGAATGATATTGTTCTTTCTACAGACACATCTAAATTTATTTTATAAAGTAATTTTTAGAATTAATCATCGTATAGACAAAATTAGGAATTAGATTATGAATTTGAATAAGAGTTTTATTAAAATCTTAGCATTACCTTTGATAATTGTTGTCTTTGCTTCTTGCAATAAACAATCGGAAGAGGAGAAGAAATTAGGGATTGAAGACGGTCATTATCGAATTCCGTTAAATGTAGATAAACCAGAAAATTTTGATGATAGACTATCATATAGTATGGCTTATGAACTTGCTGAGAATTGGGGTGAGGATTCCTTAAATCTTAGTATTAATTACATTGTCAGAGCAATAGCCGATTCGAAATTAAAAAGAGAACCTTTGTTATCTGAAGAAGAAAGATATACAGCAAAAGCCGAATTTGAAAATTACCAAATTGATATGCAGAAAGTAAGGAAACAAAAAGGTAATAAAATACTTCAGAAAAGAGGTGAAAGTAATAAAATAGAGGAACCTAAGTTTTTAGCTGAGTATAAGGAAAAAACTGGAGTTATTACTACTGAATCTGGATTGATGTATAGAGTGATGGAAGAAGGTAAGGGCGATAGTCCCAAGATGGAGGATTATGTTTCTGTCCACATGACTGGTCAATTTAGAGATGGTATTCAATTTGAGGATACAAAAACTGTAAATGGTGGGGTAACTGTAAAAATTCCGCTTGGGAGAATGAATTTAGAAGGTTGGAAAGAAGCCGTTAGTATGATGAAAAGAGGTTCGAAATGGGAAATAGTTCTTCCGTCTAAACTTGCTTATGGCGAAGAAGGAATGCAACCAACATTTCCTCCCTATTCAACTTTGATTTTTCAGATTGAATTAGTAGATTTTGGCGATAAAGATTTGATAGAATAACTTTTTTAATTCAAATAATTATATTGAAAAAATAGCAAAGAGTAATTATGAAAAGAGTTGCAGTGATTATGGCTGGTGGTTCGGGCGAACGCTTTTGGCCACTAAGCAGAAGAACACATCCAAAGCAATTATTAAGTCTTGGTTTGTCAGAGAAATCAATGATTGAAGAGGCTATCGACAGGGTTTCTAAGTTAATCGCAATTGATGATATATTTATAATTACAAGTGAAGTTTTGCTTGCACCAATTCGTGAAGCAATACCAAATTTGCCAAAAGAAAACGTAGTGGCAGAACCATCTAAAAGGAATACTGCACCTTGTTTGGCTTTGTCATCTGCCTATTTGATTGATAATTTTGGATTGGATGCTAAAGAAATTTCTGTGGCAGTTTTGACTGCTGACCATATAATGACACCAATAGATAAGTTTATTGATACGGTCGAATCTGCTCTATCTTATGTTGAGAAAAATAATGCCATTGCTACGATTGGAATTAAACCAACGAGAGCAGAAACTGGCTATGGTTATGTCGAGTTGGGAGATATTGCTTCAAATAAATATGAGGCAGAAATATCAACAGTAAAACAATTTAAAGAGAAGCCAAGTATTGAGATAGCACAAAAATATGTTGATGCAGGAAATTTTCTTTGGAATAGTGGTATGTTTTTTTATCGACTTGATTATTTTAATAGTCAATTAGAGAAGTATTTGCCAGAGGTAGGTTGCAGGATTAATGATATGAGCATTGCTTATGGTAAGTCGAGAACTCAAAATAGTGGAGCGGAAGAAATCGCAACTATTTTTGAAAATTTTCCAAATATTTCGATAGATTTTGCTTTGATGGAAAAAGCCGATAAAGTTGTATGTGTCAAAGCGTTGTTCGAATGGGACGATATTGGAGATTTGAATTCGCTTGAGCGTACCAAGAGTAGCGATAAAGATGGAAATATTAATTTGGGTAAGGTTTCAGCCGTAAATTCAAAAAATAATATTTTAATAAATGACACAAAAAAAGATTTAATACTTTCAGGTGTAAATATTGAGAATTTGGTTGTTGTTGTTACTGACGATGCGGTGCTTGTTTGCAATCGTGATAATGTCCAAGATGTAAAACTAGCTGTGAAGGACATTTCGAGAAAATCATAGTGAAAAATATTTGTAGTCTATATCAAATAATCAATGTTAAAATTATTTTTTTACTGTAATTTATAGCTATTAATCAATAATAGCTGATTTTTGATAAAAATAGGGGGGGGTAGGCTGAACTATATTTTTAAAATTATTTATTTGCAATAATAATAAAAATTTACTAATTTGACCATGCAAATATGAAAATACCTTTTTAAAAAGTAAATATATTTTAAAATCAGTCAGGTAGCAAAAAGGTATTAGCTTAGGAAAAAGCAAAAAGTGATGATGTAATTAATCACTAAAAATCATAACATCAATATTAGAAAATTAGTTTTCTATTTTTAATCATATCAGTTAGCCATTGGCTATCTGGGTAAGTATTATATTATTCATTTTTTTAGGAATAAGAATATGACTTGACAAAAAAAATAGAAATAAAAATGGCAAAAGAATGAGACTCTTTTGCCAAAATGCGTCTGCTACATTACGTAGTTGTTGCCACCTAAAAGCATACAGTCGCACCGCAAATATACAACAATAAACACAAAAAAACAAAGTATTTGCGGATAGGGATTGATATGTTTTATAAATAAATATATTAAAAAAATCCTTAAAATAAAGGTAAGATTATGAAAAAGATATTTATAAAGGCAGTATTTTTATTATACTTAATACTTATAGACTATAATTATTCAAATGCACAATGTTTGCCAGACTGTATTACTGATAATTGGGTATTTCCAATAACTGAAGAATTTATTTTACCTGATTGTGATCCAGACCCTAATTCAGATTTAGATTGCAAGGTTATAATTACTTGGACATATCGGGATGCTTGTAATGGTCTATATCAAGATTTACAAATATTGAGAATCCAAGTATATCAAGGATGTTATACAGATTGTGAATTAGATGAAATATTCAAAAAGTGTTTAGTTGCTGCTATGAATTATACAATTACTTTGAATGATTGGGAACCGCAACTATATCCAGATTGTTCTTCAAAATGGAGGGTACAATTTTACCAATGTATGGCAGTTTGGGATATTTATGTAATTGGTCCAAATGGAGAAATAATTAGGCATGACAAAATGTTAGGGGAATGTGAAGGTTTTAATTGCTGTACCAGGGAATTGACAGTTTGCAGATTAGCTTCTGGAGCTTTAAATATTACACCTGGAACATTAACACAACCATCAAATCCAGAATGTGAAAATTATTATCAATATAACCCATTAGTAGGTTCAACGTCTCAATGTTTTTCATCCTGCCAACTAACTTATTTAAGTGGAGTTTATTACCCGGGGTATAGAAACACAACAGTTGGTAAGACTATGATAAATCAAAATAATAATTTGAAAATAAAATTAAAGTTTAATAATGATAATGTAAAGATATCAATAGATAGTAATGAAAAATCAAACTCTAAATTCCAAATTATAGATATTAAAGGCTCAGTAATTTCAACAAAATTTATTCAAATATCTGAAGGCACAAACAATTTAGAATATCCGTTAGAAGAGTTTGGAAATGGGACTTACATTTTACAAATATCTTTAAATGGAAAGCAAATAATTGCAAGACAATTTGGAATAGTAAATTAATTAAAATATAGTTCGATGATTTATAATAATCATCGAACTTATTATACACCAATTAAAAAAATTAGGAGAATAATATGAAAAAAATATTATTATTATTAATTATTGCAAATATTCATTTGTTATTGGCTCAAAGTGATTGGAAAAAAATTTTAAATTATGAACATAATAGAGAATTTAATCAAGAAGATGCAATCTTAAATATAACTTGTATTGATTCATTAAATTGTATTTGTACTCAAAAAGACAAATATTTAGAGATAGTTCATAGCACTGATGGTGGTCGGTCTTGGTTTGCAGTAAATGATGAGTTTTATGATTGGGAGAAAGATCCAACACCAAAGGCAATTAGGTCAGTAAATGCAGCTTGGACCTCTAATGAAAATTATTTTGTTCAGTATAACGAAGGATATATCAAAATATCTTCTGATAAAGGCTTATCATTTTATGATACTATTGCATTACCAAATAAACAAGTGCTTGAATGGTTTGAAATGGAAGATAATAATAATGGAATTTGCTATTATTTTAATGAAATTTTTTATACAAATGATGGCTGGGATTCATTTAAATTAATTGAAGGTAGTCTTCCCGGAGTTTTTGCTACTGCAACATTAGTTAATGGCAAAATCAAATTATTCAAGGCAGGTTATGTTGGTTTCAAAAGTAGATATATGGAAACTACTGATTATGGAAAAACTTGGATAAAAGGGGATACGCTAGATTTTCAACCAAATCAAATTTATTTTTATGATGAAAATATTGGTTGGGCTGTGGGTAGTAGAAAGACAGGTATTGGTTCAAAAAACTTTGATATGATTTATAAAACTACAAACGGTGGAAAAAAATGGATAGAGCAAATGAATCAGACTTTAGAACCTATGAGGGGTATCTCAGAAATTTCTTTTATTGACAAAAATTATGGAATTGCAGTTGGGGGTTTTGGTAAATTATATATAACATCAGATGGGGGGAGTTCATGGGAAAGAGAAATATTAGAATATGATGACACAACTTCTCACAATGGTTTTGCTCCAAATATGACTATAGGATGGTCTGCTATAACCCCAATAATTGGTACGGTATGGGGTGGCATTTTTAGGTATGAAGGAAATTTTTTTAAACATGGGTTATCATCTGTTGAAGATGAAATTTTGAATAATAAAATAAAAATGAAGTATAATAATAGTTTTTTGCAAATAAGCATAGAAGACAAAAGCTTCAAAAAATACAAATTTATTATCAGCGATATATTAGGAAACAAAGTAAAAACTGGAGAATTAGATTCTGGGCACGGAGTAGTCTATCAAGCTATTGATATAAGAACTTTGATTTCGGGTTCGTATTATTTATTGTTAAGTGAAAATGGGAATTATGTTAGTAGTGGAAAGTTTTATAAACAAGAGTAGTTTTCTAATAAAAAAAAATTAATGAACATTCATTCAAAAGAATTAAATATAAATATAGAAGCTTTACCAGCTGGCAATTATTTTATAGAAATCCAAACCAAAAACAAAATCATCAACAAAGTATTTGTGAAGGAGTAGGATTTATTTATTTACAATAGGAGAACCATAAATGAAAAAGAGTATTAATTAAGCATTTTACTACTTCATGAATTGCATTAAAGCTCCGAACTTTTAATTACTATTAATTTTTCAGTGGTCATCTCATTGATAGAGTATTTTATTCCTCCTACTCCTATCCCAGAAGAATCTCTGCCTCCAAATGGCATCCAATCAACCCTAAATGCTGTATGGTCATTAATCATAACAGCTGCTGCGTTGAGCCTTTTGCTAATATTTATTGCTTTGTCAATATTTTTAGTAAATACTGATGCTTGAAATGCAAATTCCAAACAGTTTGCTTGGCTAATTGCATTGTTAATATTGTCATAGGAATAAATGCAGATAACTGGTCCAAATATCTCAAATTTGGATACCTTAGAATTAGATGATGGATTTAATAAAATTGTTGGCTGGTAGCAACTATTGCCAATTCTTTTCCCCCCAGATATTAGCTTTGCTCCTTCTCTAATAGCTTCATTTACCCACTGCTCTACTCTATCAACCTCCTTGTTAAGAATTAAAGGACCGACTTGAGTTTCTTGTTCGATTGGGTTGCCAACTATTAGTTTATTTGCACTATGACTTAGTTCATTCACTATATTATCTATATTATCACTATGTATAAAAACTCTTTGAACTGAAACACAAACTTGACCTGCGTGATAAAAACCACCTTTCGTAAGTGCTGGTATTAGTTCGCTAATGTCTGCATCGCGCTCGACTATTACTGGTGCGACTCCACCATGCTCCATCGCACAACGTGTTCCTGCGGGCAATTTAGAACGGAGATACCAACCCACCTTCGCAGAACCTATAAACGATAAATAATTTACCCTGCGGTCTGTTGCGAGTTTTTCCGCTATATCATCTGTGCAAATTATTACCTTGCACCACTCTTTTGGAAGTCCCGCTTCATATAATAAATCTATTAATTTAATGCAAGAGACTGGCGTTGTAAGTGCAGGTTTTATTAGCACTGGGCAACCAGCAGCTATCGCAGTTATTACTTGATGAACTATTAGATTAATAGGATGATTAAATGCACTAATTGATGCTACCACCCCAATTGGTTCTCTTACTGTAAACGCTAATCTGTTCATTGATGATAACGTATGCCCCATTGGGATTTGTTCACCTTTCATATTCCCAATGCTGTCAATGGCAAGTTTAACTCCATTTATTGCTCTATTAACTTCTATTTTAGAGTCTATATAGGGTTTTCCGCCCTCTTCTGCTGCAGTTAGGGTTAGCTCTTCAGCATTTTGTTTCATTAATTCGATTAAGTTTTCAAGTATTTCTATTCGTTTATATGGCGGTATATGTTTTGATATATCTTTATATAAATCATAAGAAATATCAAGTGCATTATCAATTGATTTCCAATCAGAATAAGGAAATTCTTTAATTAAATGATTGTCGAAAGGTGAATATACTTTTAACATTGTTTGATTTTAGATTTTTGTGTTTTTTATTGCTTAAACAAAAATACAAAATTTTTTAGGATATATACGTTTCTATATTAAAATAGAGTAAAGATATGGACTACGAAATATTGATAATAGGAGCAGGAGTGGTAGGTTTGGCATGTGCCGAAGCTATATCTTCAAGCTATGTTCATAATAATCAGAAAGTTAATATATTATTGATTGATAGACATGATAGTTTTGGCCAAGATACAAGTTCGAGAAATAGCGAGGTAATTCACGCAGGTATTTATTATCCTCCCAATTCGTTAAAGGCTGAACTTTGCACGAAAGGGAATTTGAGCATAAGAGAATGGTGCGATAGGTATAACATTGATTATAGATTAGTAGGAAAATATATAATAGCAGTTGACGAGTCTGAATTAGATAATTTGCAGAGAATATATAGTAATGGGGTTTTATCTGGCGCGAAAGATTTAAAAATTATGGAGGGAGCTAAGATAAATGGAAAAGAACCTAACTTAAATGTAATTAGGGGTATATATTCTCCTAATACTGGTATTTTTGATAGCCATAGATTTATGGAAAGTCTTGAGTACATGGCTTCAAAAAATGGGGCTGATATTGTTTATAGACAAAGGATTAAGGCTATAGATTATAATGGAAGTTTTTATGAGTGTATCATAGAAGATAAAAAGGGAAATATAAGCAAAATAAGTACAGAGAAAATTATTAATGCAGCTGGTTTGCATTCGGATAAGGTAGCAGAAATGGTTGGGATAGACATTGAAAAGAATGAATATAAACTTTCATACTGCAAAGGAAATTATTTTAGGATTAAGAGTAATAAATCTAATTTGGTCAATTCATTAATTTACCCAGTGCCTCCGGCTCGTCTTACGAGCTTGGGTATTCATATTACAAATGAATTAAACGGCTCTCTTAGGTTGGGACCAGATGTTGAGTATATGGAGGAAAACTTAGAAGAATATAATATAGATTTATCTTTAGATGTCAAGTTTCATTCAGCTGTTTCTCGCTATTTGAATAATTTAGAAGTGAGTGACCTTTATCCTGATTATTGTGGTATCAGACCAAAGCTTCAGAAAAAAGGTGGTGAATTTAAGGATTTTATTATTAAAGATGAGACAGACAATGGATACAAAGGTTTTATTAATTTGATTGGTATTGATTCGCCTGGGCTTACATCATCACTTGAGATTGGCAAATATGTTAAGGATATAATTAGAAGACTTTAAATTTAGGACGATACAATGAGTAAAAATATTCAAATATTTTTTGTGTATTTGAAGAACAAAATGTATATTGATAGATAGTTTTTAATCTTATTAAATAATCTAAATACAAGTTAAAATGGATAATAAAAAATACTCTTCGATTCATTATCACAATTATTTAAAATTAGATAATGTCCTAAATTCTCAATCCCCTCGTTCTACTGACTTTGGTGATGAAGCTCATGATGAGACTCTATTTATAATAATTCACCAGATTTATGAACTATGGTTCAAAGAAATTATTCATGATTTGAACTCCGTGATGGCGATTTTTCAGCAGGATATTGTGGAGGAAAAAAAATTAGGTGTAGCTGTACATAGGCTTGAGCGAATTATCGAAATTCAAAAGGTATTAGTTGAACAAATTAGGGTTATCGAAACAATTACGCCCTTAGATTTCCTTGATTTCCGTAATTATCTGATGCCAGCAAGCGGTTTCCAATCCTTCCAATTTAGAGTAGTTGAAGTAGCACTTGGCTTGAAATCGAGCGGGAGAATGACTTATAATCAAACAGTATATTCTTCGGTTTTTACTGAGGAGCAGCAAAAACAGCTTAAAGATTTGGAAGAAGGTAGGTCTATGTTGCAATTAATAGAGTCGTGGCTTGAGCGAACTCCTTTTATGAGTGATGATAATTTTGATTTTATAAATAAGTATAAACAGGCTGTTGTAAATATGCTCGAAAGTGAGAAAAAATCAATAAAGGAAACAGATTATATCAGCGAAAGTGAGAAAGACTTGAGGTTGAGAATGATTGGCGATACTGATACATATTTTTCTACCGTATTAGATGAAGATTTGCATAATCAACAATATGCAGAGGGTAAAATTTCGATGTCTTATAAGGCAACTATGAGTGCTTTGCTTATCAATATCTACAGAGATGAGCCAATGTTACGTATGCCTTATATTTTATTAAATAGGTTAGTTGAGATTGACGAACTATTCACAACTTGGCGATTTAGACACGCTCAAATGGTACAACGAATGCTTGGAAAAAAAATAGGAACGGGCGGTTCTTCTGGTTACGATTATTTGAGAGCTACGGCTGAGAAACATAAGATTTTTATAGATTTGCAGTATATTTCTACTTTGCTCATTCCACGTTCGGAGATACCGGAGTTGCCTGAGGGTTTGAGGGAAGAATTAGGATTTCATTTCTCCATGAAGTGATATAATTATAGGTGGGGTGAGGAAGCCCCACCACTTAAACACAGTTCAGCTATGTTTGTTCAACAATCTCTATTTCCTCTTTTGTTAAATTGTATAGTTTATGACTATTCTTAGACTGTCAATTAATTTTTACAATTTACAAATATTTTTGAAATTAATTTTCTTCTAATTGTTTGATAGCTTGGGTGTAGATTTGGTGTTCAATTTTTAGGACTTTTTGAGCAATTTCCTCAGGCGATTTACAATCTCTAATATCAATTCTTTTTTGGAGAATTATTTCCCCCTCATCATAATTTTGATTAACGTAGTGTACTGTTGCTCCGGAGTGAGTTAGTTTGTTTTGCTTTAGTTGCTCGAAGACTGCTTTGTGTACATTCATGCCATACATACCTTCTCCGCCGAAATTTGGAAGAAGAGCAGGATGTATGTTGATAATTATTCCATTGTTTTGCTCTTGGAATTTTTCGATTAATTCTGGTTGGATTTTTTTCATGTATCCAGCAAGTACTATTAGGTCAATATTATATTCATTGAGGTAATGAAACAACGCATCGGATTGGTTTCGGAAACCTTGTAGATTTTTTGAGCTTATGTGAAATGCTGGAATATCTTGATTTTTGGCACGTTTGAGGGCTAAGGAGTCTGAGTTATTGCTAATGACAAGAGTTGGGATTGAAGATATAATAGAGTTATTATAAGCATCAATAATAGCTTGCATATTGGAGCCACCGTGAGATGTAAAAAAGGCGATTTTGAATATTTTTTTTTTCATTTGATGGAATAATATGAGAAAATAATTATATTTGACTGCAAATTAATATTGTTTTTGTTATATTACTAAAGTTTTCTTTGCAAATGGTCGAAAAGCAAGTGGTAGCAAGGTAAAAAATTTGGCACGTATATTGCAAATTTAAACTAAAAAAGCAAAGAAGAAATGCTCTTAAATAGAATAAAACGAAGAAGTAACAGCAATGATGACGAAGGAAGAGACAGGTATTTAATCTCTTATGCAGATTTGCTTACATTACTGTTGGGTTTATTTGTAATATTATATTCGAGCTCACAGGTAGATGGAGCGAAATATAAGGAATTTACTCAAGCGTTTAAAGAAGTATTTGACCAGAATGGAGATGGGGTATTAGACGGTGGCAAAGGAGTTTTAAAAGGGAACCCAAAGCCAATACCACATCCGATAAAAGGTAAACATGAGAAAAATTTAGGAGAAATATCTGAATTTGCGAAAAGTTCTTTAAATTTTCTTATAAAAGATGGTAAATTGCGATTAAGAAATGAGAAAAATTTGTTAATTTTGGAATTGCCAGAGAAGTTGCTTTTTGAGAGTGCGAAAGCCGAGATAAAAAGTGATGGAATGAGGGTTCTTGATACGATAGTAAATGTATTGGGTCAGATAGAAAATCATATAACGATAGATGGTCATACGGACCCAGAACCTATTAAGACGTTTAGGTACGAATCGAATTGGCACTTGTCTGCCGCACGAGCCACTAATGTTGCATATTCGATGATAGGATATGGTTTACGTCAGGAAAATTTAAGTATTCGAGGGTTTGGTTCGCAACGACCATTGAATAAGAACATGACAGAAGATGAGAAAGCGAGAAATCGGAGAGTAGAAATATCAATATCTGAGATGACTGAGAGAACACCGTCATCGGAGGGTTACCGACCGATTGAAGATAGTTTAAAAAAGGAATAGGATGTATCATTTTTTTGGTATAATAAATGTCAGCTAAAGGCAATAGGAAGATAACAACGATTCATTTTGGGGAGTTAGAGATAACTCCGGAGCTTATCTATGTATTCCCAGAGGGATTATTGGGATTTGAAGGAATGAATGAGTTTGTATTGGTTAGCGAAGAGGAGACGGAGCCATTTAAGTGGTTAATCTCTTTAGATGAACCAAACATAGGCTTTCCGTTATTAAATCCTTGGTTTATAAATATAAAATATAATCCTGGGAAGAAGTTCAATGCGGATAAGGAAGTAATATTTTCTGTGGTAACTTTGGGTAATGGAAGCTCGGATATGACAGCGAATTTGAAGGCACCAATAATATTGGATATTGACGAGCGCAAAGGTCGTCAAATAATTTTGCCATCTGATAAATATTCGCCTAATTATATAATCAGTCCGAATAAAGAAAAAACAAGTTGATTTATTCAGTTATTTTATTTAACTTACGTGAAGATAGTTAATTTAAAATATTTTTTGTAGTAATACTTATTAAATAGTAACGGTAGTATGTTAGTTCTGTCAAGAAAAATAGGAGAAGTCATTACGGTAGGAAACTCCGTAAAGGTTACGGTACTTTCGTTTGATAGGGGAATAGTAAGGTTGGGCATAGAAGCTCCGAAGTCTATTCCAGTACATAGGAAGGAAGTACACGACAAGATAGTCGAGATGAACCAAATGGCTTCAAAAACGGAGTTTCAAACATTAAAAACGGCACTTAACAGTAGTTCTGTACAGTTTAATGTAAATAATTCTGGCGAATTAGAAGCACCAACTTTAAATAAAAAAAAGAAAATAGAAGAAAAATAAAATGCCTGAATATTCAGTACTTATAATAGATGATGACGTTTGGATGCAAAGGATTTTGTCCAAAACGTTGCAATCTTATGGTTTTAAGAAAACTTATTTAGCGTCTAATGGTTTTGATGGTGTGGCGAAAGCAGTAGAATTCAGACCAAATTTAATAATATTAGATATATTGATGCCAGAACTTTCTGGACACCTTACTTTGAAGGTACTTAAATCTATTAAATTAGTAAAAGACGTGCCAGTTATTATGGTTTCGGCTTTGTCGGACGTAGAGAATTTAGGTAGGGCAGTAAAAAGTGGAACTGCTGGTTTTATTTCAAAACCATTTACACGTGCTACTGTATATGAGAAATTATTAGATTTATATGGTAAAGAAAAATTAGACTTAATCCAGAAAGGTCTTGACATTGATGACAAGAGTAATTTGGATTATATTGTTGATTTTAGTACTGGAGGCAGGTCTTCTGACGGAGATTCGGGTTCGATACCTGGGTACGAGTCTAGCTTTAATTTGCCTGACTTTTCTAAGGAAAGTGCTGAAAAAGAAGAAAGCTCTTCTGGAGGAAAAGACAAGCTATCTGGTCATTATCAAGAAGATGATGAGAAGAAATCAATTGAGTCAATAAAAGAACTTTTGATGAAATCACGGAAATAAAGCTCTATATTCTATACAAAATTTAAAATAAAAAACTCCAGCATTTAAGATGTTGGAGTTTTTTTATTAATTAGTAATGAGCTCTTTGGGTTAAACAAATTAAAACCATTTGACTGTAACTTTATGTAACCAAAAGTTAACGTTATTCTTATTTTCTGTATTAAAATCGTTACCAATTAGTATTAATGTATCAAGTGTACCATTTAATTTTTCTATTTCTTTTGGTAATTCTGTTAATTGGTTGTCTTCTAAGTTTAGAATTTTAAGACTTGATAAGTCTCCAATTTCTGGTGGAATTGATGTTAATTCATTTTGATTAAGAATTAGTTCCTCTAAGCTTGTCATTCCGCCGATAGTTGAAGGCAATGTGCCAAGGGAATTAAAATCACCTTGTAAAACTTTTAATTTTGACAAATTGCCTATTCCGTCTGGTAATTGAGTTAAATCATTTGTAGATATGTTTAGATATACTAATCCTTTAAGATTGCCGAAACAAGACGGAAGTTCGGAGAGATCTGTGAAGTTCAAATCTAAACTATCGGTAAGTGAGCTGTATGTAGTAGAATTAATTTCGCAATAAAGAACAACTTCTGTTGTATCGTTATTGTTATCATTGTCGTTGTTGTTAGTGTCGTCATCAGAGCAGGAGGAAGCGAGGAATAGCGAAATTAATAGCAGTGAATAAAAAGTATTTTTCATAATAATTGACCTTAAATGATTAATAATATTTGTAAATATAAGAAAATTATTTAATTTCTATATTAAAAGATTTGTTAATCTATAAAATAGTTTCCTATTTTGTTTCATATCTACTTTATTAAAAATTAAGTATTTAAGCATAATAGTAGCGCTTCAAAAAAAGAATATATGTTAAAAGAATTATTATTACCGGAAATCACACAGCTTTTAGAGAACAAAGATTGGTTATCTTTGAAGGAAGGTATATCGTCTTGGCCTGCTGCTGAAATAGTAGATTTATTAGATGAATTGGAAAATAAAGATAAAATCTTATTATATAGGGTGTTAAACAGAGAGGTTGCAGCAGATGTGTTTGCCGAAATGGATGTAGATGCACAGGAAGAGTTATTGGAAGTATTGACAGATAAGGAAACAAAAGAACTTTTAACTAACCTTTCGCCTGACGACAGAACTGCAGTTTTAGAAGAAATGCCGGCTAAGGCAACAAGGCATTTGCTTAATATGTTAGACGCTGATGACTTGAAGGAAGCGTCCTGGCTTTTGGGTTATCCAGAGGATTCTTGTGGCAGACTTATGACTCCGGACTATGTAGAGTTGAAAGAGAGTTATACTGTAAAAGAGGCTATTGGCCATATAAGAAAGTACGGCAAGGATTCGGAGACATTATACCGGGTTTATGTAATAGATGATAATGGATATTTGATAGATGATATTTTATTAAAAAATTTGATATTGACTGACGAAAATAATCCTATTACTAAAATAATGGATTATAATTTTATAAGTGTTTCGGCTTATGATGACCAAGAGGTTGCCGTTAGGTATATGGAGAGATATGATTTATTTTCACTCCCTGTTATTGATTCCAACGGTGTATTGCTTGGGATTGTTACTGTCGATGATGTGCTTGTGGTTTCGGAAGAAGAAGCAACAGAAGATATTCAGAAGCTGGCAGGTGTGAACCCTGTAGATCAGTCATATATTAGTGCGAGTATGTGGAAGCTAATGATGAAGAGATTCCCTTGGCTTTTGGTATTAGTATTGGTAAATTTCCTGACGGCTACTGCAATAGATTCTTATAAGGAAGTAACATTGACATTAGTTTCACTGGCTTCTTTTATTCCACTACTATTGGGAACTGCTGGAAATTCAGGTACACAGTCTTCAACATTGATAATACGTGCATTGGCTATTGGGGAGGTGAATACTTCCGATTGGTTTAGGGTATTAATCAAAGAAATAACTGTTGGGTTTATTTTAGGGCTAACTTTTGCTGGTATAATATATTTACGGGGAATGTACGAGGGCGAATCAGTTATGGACGTAGCATTAATTGTTAGTTTGAGTATGGTAATACTTATTTTATGGGCTAATATAATTGGTTCACTATTGCCAATGATAATTGCAAAAGTTAACTTAGACCCTGCTGTCATCTCAAGTCCACTTATTGCTACACTAATAGATGTTACTGGTATAATGATATATTATAATGTTGCAATTTGGGTAATAAGATAGTTTTATTTAGAATATTTCTTTTTTTTTTGTATATTGTTTTATTTTTTCAAAGAGCAAAGAAGAATAAAGGATAATTTACTATTCAAATAATTTATAAAGAAGCTTTTATGCCGGATAAAAAATTAAACATATTGATAATAGATGAGGATTTAAAACAATTTGAATTTATATCTCATTTTTTCAATTTAGATGAACATATCTTTGTTCGTAGGGCTAGTAATTTAGGTGATGTCAGCTTATTGGTAAAAGAAAATTCTTATGATTTGATAATTATGGAATTGAAATTAGGTACTCTGTTTGGCGAAGAATTGTTTGATAAGATAAAGGGGATAGTTTTAAATATTCCAATTATTTTATTAATAAATAAAAAAGATGAGAATGTAGCTTTAAAACTACTTTCAAAAGGAGTACAGGATTTTCTCTATAAAGATGAATTATCCTATAAAGTATTAGCGCGTTCGATAAAAGGAGCTTTTTTAAGAGGAAAACATAATAGAGCATTAAATGAGAAATTGGTTTCAAAAGATAGATTTTGTAATATAATCAGCAAAGATATGTTGGTTCCTTTAGATGGCTTCAGAAATTTATCAAACAATTTATATAAAGAGTATGAAAATTTAAGTGAATCGGAGATAAAGGAATTTTTATTTGATTTGAAGATAAACTCGAAAAATATCTTTGAAGTATTTGATAATTTATTGGTTTGGTCAAAAATACAAGCTAATTATCTGAAAGTGGAGTTAGAAGAATGTGATTTGGAGATTTATATTAAAAATGTTATTAAGTTGTTTGACAAGTACTCGAAGAAGAAAGACATAAAGTTCAGTTTGAAACTTGATTCAGAGGTAAATATTTTAAAAACAGATGTAAAAATTTTGAATATTATTCTGAAGAATCTGTTTGATAATGCAATTAAATATTCGGTAGAAGGTGGTATAATTACCGTGAATTTGTCTCAGCACTCAAATTATTTTAAAATTGATGTCATTGACTATGGAGCCGGAATGAGCGAAATGACCCTTAATAATTTATTTAATATTGAGGTTATAAATTCACTTCCAGGAACGAATGATGAGATAGGGCATGGTTTGGGTCTAATAATAAGTAATGAGTTAGTCAAACTGCTTGACGGATATTTTGAAGTTAAGTCAAATTTAAACACTGGAAGTACATTTAGTCTATATTTGCCTATTAAATAAAATTGAAAGTAAAAAATTAATGATTAAAACTAAAAATATATAATGCTTTATAAAAGTATATATAAAGTTATACTATTAGTTCTAATAATGGTGCCTTTACTATCTTTCGACAAATATTCGGAATTTGATACAAAGGCGGCTTTTATTGAAAAAATTAGTCGTTATATTGGTTGGCCTGAAATAAAGGGACTGGAGAAAAAAAATAGAATTAAAATAGGTGTATTGGGAAAAAGTAGGATAATCACTAGTCTTAATAATTATTTTATAAAAGCTAAAATTAAAGATAAAAGAGTTTCCATAGTTGAGATAAGTAATTTTGATGAAATAGAAGAAATGGATATAATATTTATTTCTGAAGATTTAGGTGATGATTTAGAAAAAGTAATTAATAGATGTATTAAATATGGTGTGTTGGTGTTCTCAGATATTAAAGGTTATTCTATAAAAGGTGTTCATATTAATTTCTTTAATGATAATAGTCGTTTAAATCTCGAAGTAAACCTTAAGAGCATCAGAAAATCAAACTTTTATATCGATTCGAAATTGTTGTCAATAGCAAAGGTGGTTGAATGAAAGATTTATTTAAGAGGGTTTCGCTTCAAGTACTTATTATAATTATGGTTTTAGCTGTATTTATAATTACATTAATTATTGGCGGAACATATCTTATTAAATCAGATGAGGATAGATTTAAAGAAGAATTGGTAGAGTATCATTTAACTATTTCGGATTTGTTTGCTAGAGATATTGCATCAAATTTGACTTTCTATTATAAGGAAGGAATTAAAAACACAGTAGAAAAGTTGCGTTCAATTCCATCAATAAATTATGCTGAGGTTTATGGAGAAACTGATACAGTAGTAACAAATTATACAAAAATGGGTAGGAGAAAAATAGAAGTTCCTGTTTTTGCTGATGACTCTTATGTTTTTGCACAAAATATGTTGCATTTAAGGAAAATAATTATTCAAGATGGTGTTTATACTGGTTATTTGTATTTCCAAATAAATATGGAAGCTATGGAATCGCATAAGAGTGATTTGTACAAATCAATGGTTATTACTTTTTTAATTATTTTATTAATGGCGATAGTTTTATCAATATTATTTCAAAAAATAATAACAAAACCAATTTTAGAATTAATGCAAATTACAACCGAAATGGCGGGGAGCAATCAATATGACGATGAGATAGAAGTAAAAGGATATGGAGAAATCCGTAGTCTTTATCTTAGTTTTTCGAAGATGATTTCAGAAATAAATTCATATAATGCACAGACAATTGAAGCCAATAATAAATTAATGAAATATACAGCAGAGTTGGAAGAAAGTAATAAGGAATTAGAAAATTTCGCTTATGTTGCATCGCATGATTTGCAGGAACCATTGAGAAAGATATTAACTTTTTCTTCCCGTATTGATGAAATGGAAAATGTTGACTTTGACGATAGGCTTAGTAAATATCTTGAGATAATTACTCGTTCTTCTTTTAGAATGCAGAGTTTGATAAATGATTTATTGACATTTTCGAGAGTTAAAACAGATGCTAAACACTTCAAGAAAATAGATTTGAGTGTTATATTAAAAGAAGTTTTAGATGATTTGGATTTGATGATATTAAAAACAAATGCCAAAATTAATTCAGACAAATTGCCTAAAATTGAAGGTGAAGAAATACAGTTAAGACAAGTCTTCCAAAATATAATATCAAATTCGATAAAATATGCCAAACCGGGAGTAAGTCCACAAATAAAAATAATTTTATTGAAAAATACGAGCAGAACAGTTGAAATAAGTTTTGAAGATAACGGTATAGGTTTTAAAGAAGAATATGCAGATAAAATTTTTACGATATTTCAGAGATTACATGGAAGGGATAAATATGAAGGAACAGGCTTAGGACTTGCAATTGTCAGGAAAATAGTTCAGAGACATAATGGGAGAATCGTTGCAAAAGGCAAAATAGGAGAAGGGGCGACATTTATTTTGACTTTGCCGAAAAAGCAGGATAACAATATAGTAAGTTGAATATATTAATTTAAAGGTAGTTAGTAAACATTTATAAAAAGAATATTAAATTTATTTTCATTAATTTTGTAGATTATTCAATAACATTTTTTTTATTATATGCAATTTGACAAACTCAATCTTCACGAAAATATACTAAAAGCACTAAACGAATTAGAATACGAAAAACCTACTCCTATACAAAGTCAAGCTATACCAGAGATACTTGCTAAAAAAGATGTTTTGGGCTGTGCTCAAACCGGAACTGGTAAAACCGCTGCTTTTGCAATTCCAATTCTACAACATTTAAGCATATATGATAAAAAAGGTAGTTCAAAAAAAATTAAATCATTGATTTTAGCACCAACTCGTGAATTGGCACTTCAGATAGAGGAAAGTTTTGATGGATATGGTAAACATTTGAAATTGAGACATTTGGCTATATTTGGTGGTGTATCACGTACTAATCAAATCAATATACTAAGAACACGAATTGATATTTTGATAGCTACACCAGGCAGATTATTAGATTTTTTAGATACTGGTATTGTTGATCTGAGCGAATTAGAAATATTTGTTTTAGATGAAGCTGATAAGATGCTTGATATGGGTTTCATTGATGACATTAAACGTGTTGTAGCAAAAATACCTAAGAAAAGACAAACATTATTATTCTCAGCCACTATGCCCAAGGAGATTAAACGTTTAGCTAATGATTTACTCGAATCTCCAGTAAATATTGCTGTCAGTCCAGAATCTTCCACTGTTGAGGAAATTAATCAAGAGTTGTTTTTTGTTGATAGGACGAATAAGAGAAAGTTATTGCAACATATTGTAAAATCATATAATTTCAAATCTATTTTGATTTTCACAAGGACTAAGCATGGTGCAAATAGAATAGTTAGGAATCTAACAAAAACTAAGAAAATAGCTGAAGCAATTCACAGTGATAAATCTCAAAATCAAAGACAAAATGCACTAAAGAATTTCAAAGAAGGAAAAATTAGAATTTTAGTCGCTACAGATATTGCCTCTCGAGGAATTGATATTGAAGAGTTATCTTGTGTCATTAATTATGATTTGCCGGACGTAGCAGAAACCTATGTTCATAGGATTGGCAGAACAGGCAGAGCTGGTTTGGGTGGAGTTGCCATTTCTATTTGCGATAAAGAGGATATGAAAAATCTAAGGAATATACAAGATTTGATAGGAGATGAGTTTAAATACATTAAAAACCATCCTTTCACTAAAAAGAATTTAGCAAAAAGAGAAGCAGTAAATAATAATGGCAATGCTCATGGAAGTTCAGAGAAGAGAGTAAATGAGAAGGATAGGTATAAGAAGATAAATAATGAAAAGTAAGACTATTAAATATATTTTACTTAATCTATATTTATATATTTCTTATATTTGTGAAGTATAAATAAATTCAATTTTAAATTTAGCACTTATTATGTCAGAATATCAAAACTCAATAGATAATAGAGAATTAATCGTAGATACTGTTAAAAGAGTAACAGATGATATAAATGTATATATCCACAGAGAACAAACAACAATTACTGTTCCGATGGACAAATTGGAAGAAGTTGCGAGTGAGTTGAAAAATAATGAAGCTACTTATTTTGATATGTGTGTTGATGTTACCGGTATCGACTGGTTAGATAAAAAAGAGAAAAGGTATGATGTTTTGTACTTTCTTTATTCGCTCAAACATAATCATAGAGTGAGACTTAAAGTAGAAGTAGATGAAGATAGTTGCGAATCACCTACATTAAGTGGTGTCTGGGAGTCTGCTAATTGGTACGAAAGAGAAACTTATGATATGTATGGCATAGTGTTTAAAAATCATCCGGATATGAGAAGATATTATATGCCTGAGGATTATGCTGACCCAGAGACTGGCGAACCATTATATCCATTGAGAAAAGATTTCCCACTTATGGGAATACCTAACTCATTGCCTTTGCCTGCTTATCCTGAAAAATATGGTGAAGTGAAATAAGTTATTAGAATATTCTAAAAGAGTTGCTCCAAATAAAATTTATTTTTTAAATTATTATGATATTTAAGAATGATTAAATATTATGAATAATTATTTTATATAAATGACGAAAATACTAATTACTGGAATTGTCTATAGTAGAGCATTATGCAGCTTAATGATTAAAAATTATTTGTATAATACCCCATATCTACTTATATTTACAAATATCAAATAAAATTATCGAATAAATAAAAAGAGGCTTTTGTATGTTAAAAGCAATTAGTTTTTTACTTGTGTTATTGTCTGTTTCTTTGTTTGCACAGCAAAGCGAAGGATTTATAAAAACTGCATTTAACGCATTGCAAAGTGGCGATAGCAAATCAGCAGTTGAAAATTATTCCAAATCTATTGAAATAAAAAAAGATTATGCTCCTGCTTATTATGGGCGTGGGCTTGCAAAATATAATCTTGAAGATTATGATAGTGCATTAGATGATTTTAGAAAAACTTTAGATTTAGACCCAAATTATTTTGAGTCGTTTTATAGTATTGGGATAATATTAACTAAGCAAAAAGATTATGCAAATGCCATAAAGAATTTGAGTAATTCTATTTCATTAAGCTCTTCTTATCCAGAGGCTTATTATGCGCGTGGAAATGTATATTTCTACCAGAAAAATTGGGAAAGAGCATTGCAGGATTATAATAAATCAATTTCATTGTTACCAACTTATGGTCTGCCATATTACGCCAGAGCTGTTGCTCATAAAGAATTAGGACATAAAAAAGATGCTTTGAAAGATTTCGATAAATACTTGCAACTAAATGGGAACAAAGATAAACTTCAAAAAGAAGTTGAAAGACTAATCAAAGAAATCGAAGAGTCGGATAAAGATTGATTAAATTAATAATATATAATTAAAATTAGGAATTATATGAAAATTGGGACAGTTATTCTATTTACATTGTTTTCTTTTATGTCTGCATATTCGCAAGGCGGACAATTGTCGGGAAATTTTAAAACTGACGGGCAGTATTATTTTGATGATAAAGCAATAGATGCGGAAAAGCCTGAGGAAGTATTTGCAAATAATTCTTTTCTGAATCTAAGATATACTCAAGGTAATTTAGAATTCGGAATGAGATATGAAGCTTATTTACCGCCTTTAGAAGGTTTTTTAAAAGAATATGAAGGTTCTGGTATTGCAAATAGATATATTTCTTATAGAGATGATAAATTAGATTTGACAGTTGGTAATTTTTATGCTCAATTTGGCTCGGGCTTAGCATTAAGAGCTTATAGGGAGCAAGATTTAGGTATTGACAATTCTATAGATGGAATAATGTTTAACTACAGACCATTCAATGGACTACAAATTACTGGTATTTATGGAAACCAAAGAGATTTTTGGAGACTCGGAGATGGAATATTAAGAGCTGGTGATATTGATTTGCAATTAAATTCTTTATCTGAAGAATTGTTTGGAAGTAGCATATTTGGTGAGGATATTCAATATAGCTTAGGAACATCTTTTGTTAGTAAATATGAAAAAGATTTGACTGGTAAACTACCCGAAAATATTATGTCATTCTCTTCTCGATTTGGAATTTCTGGTGATAATTTTTTAGTTGATGGCGAATGGGTACAAAAAATAAACGATCCTTCCTATTTGAATTCTAATAGTTATAACGAGGGATATGGATATATACTAAATACATCTTTTTTTGGAGATGGTTGGGGGCTATCTCTTGGTTATCATAAAGTTGATAATATGGACTTCCGTTCGGAAAGAGGTGCTTCACAAACTTCCCTTACGGTGAACTTTCTGCCACCTATGACTAAGTATCATACTTATGCTTTAGCAGGTATATTTCCTTTTGCGTCGCAGTTAAACGGCGAAGTAGGTTTCCAAGGTGAGTTCACATATAAAATACCTAAATCCTCATTTTTGGGTGGTCTTTATGGTACAGACTTAACTATTGGTTTTTCTAGAATAACAGATATAGACTCAACTCGTAAAGTTTTATTTAATAAAAATTCTGATGGGGTAATTGATACAGTAATTGATAATAATTATTATGATTCTCCGTATTTTGCAGGTGGTAGTGACGAATTATTTTATCAAGATTTTTCAATAGAGGCAAGTACAAAAATCACAAAATCTTGGAAAACAAAATTAAAATATGTTTTTAATCTTTATAATAAAGACAGAATTGAAGGCAAGGTAGATAAATTTGGAGTTGTAACAAATAATCTTATTGTCTGGGAAAATCTGTTTAAATTATCAAAGAAACATGCTATTAGAATAGAAGCACAGATACTGTTGGCAGATGAGGAACATAAAATGAAATTAGATAGTATTGGTACTAAGATTGTTGACGGTAAAGAAACAACATTGTATGAAGAACCACTTGAAACTTCTAATGGTGACTGGCTATTTTTACTTGCAGAATACACAATAGCACCAAGTTTATATATAACAGTCTTTGACCAATGGAATTATGGCAACGCCTATGAAAAATCAAAGTTGCATTATGTAACAACTTCATTGGCATATACTTGGGAATCATCAAGAATTTCGCTTAGTTATGGCAGAGTTAGGGGAGGAATATTATGTTCTGGTGGTATTTGCCGTCCGGTACCTTCTTCTAATGGATTTAGTTTATCACTAAGTTCATCATTCTAATTTTCATATTTAAAAGATTAAAAAAAGGTTATAAAATGAGAATAAAATATTTAAAATTAATTATTTGTTTGATAATAATATCATTGTTTATTTCTTGTGACAGACATTTCAATCCACCAACGGGTGAGAATACTCCTGTAGAAATAGATACGACTAAAAAGAAAGTAATGCTTTTAGAGTTTACTGGGGTTTCTTGTATTAATTGTCCGGAAGCGAGTAAAAAAATGCATGATTTGATTGATAACTATGGTGGTTCAGTAGTTGGAATTGCTTTCCATCCTCTTGGAGACGTAAATGCTAAGCCTTTTTCGGATAGTACTATTATTTGGAATGAATTGGGTAGGGTATTGCATGCAGCTGGAGGCGGACCTGGTTTGCCTGGGGGGTTAGTGGACATTATGCCCCATAGCGGTAATAAAATATTGACCTTTACGAATTGGGAATCAAAAATAATAGAAGCTTCAGGACAAGATGCTGATTTGAAATTAAATATTAGCTCTTCTTATGATGAAACTACATTTGAAGTAAGTGTTGATATTGATATTGAATATGTCAATGAAGCAGGCGAAAATGATTATTTAGCTATTTATTTGGTAGAAGACCACTACATAGCAAAGCAAAAGGATAAAAAAGAGACGTTAGAAAATTATGAGCATAATAATATAGCAAGAGCAGCGTTTGATGATGAATATTGGGGAATAAGTATTTATAATGATATAACAGATATGAAATATCAAAAAACATTTACTTATACTGTGCCACAGGATAATTATTGGAATGAAGAAAACTTAAGGATAGTTGCTATTGTTTATGACTATGAGGGTACGTATTCAGTTAAACAGATTGAGGAAGATTTTTTATTTGATGATTAGTGAGCATAAGCTTTTTAATAATATTCAAATAGTTGATTATTATGTTTTAATTTGAAATACACTAAAAGATATCTTGACAATTAGTCAGATATGCTTTAGAATAAGTATTGCATGAAAGAATGTGATATTATAGTCAAAGATGTCCAATGTTTAATGACTTATAGTAAAATAATTTGAAAGATCTTTGATTATCATATCAGAATAAGGAATTAATATTGATGAATATAACTAAATATTATATATCTATTTTAATATATTTCTTCTTAATTTCATGCGAAGGAAATGAATACTATAGAAGTGATGATGCAGGAGGCCCAGGATTTCAAATATATTTAAACTTTTCTGATACTTTAGCTTATATTGATTATTTTAATGATTATAAACTTGTCAAGGGAGCAAATACACTCCATTGCATTGTTACTTATCTATTATTATAGTGTTTTAATTCTATAATGATTAAATTCTTCTTACATATTTTTTTATTGTTTATCGTACTTGATATTTATTCACAATCAATAGTAATATCAAATATCAACGATAGCAATTTCCCAGAAATGACAGCCGATTTTATCATTTATGATGAAGACGGGCAAAGAATTACCAATTTCTCCTCAAACGACTTTAATATTACCCAATCGAGCTTTTACAATACTATAACTGCCGAAATAATAGATATTTCATGCCCCCCTCTCGAAGATAAAAATGCCATTTCATCAGTCTTAAGTATTGATATTTCACGTTCGATGACAAATGGATTTAACAGACTTCAAATTGCTAAAAATGCTGCAATATTCTGGGTCAATTCGCTTAATCTTAATAAAAGCGAATGTGCAGTTACGTCATTTGATAATAAAAATTACTTAAATCAAGACTTCAGCCAAGATGGACAAGCCCTTATTAACGCAATCAATTCCTTAGGAGTTATTAATTCAACAGACTTCGATAATGCTTTCTTAGGACAACCAGCAGGCTCATTAATTGTGAGCGAAAGAGGAAAAAATCAACCAGTTATAATCTTTCTAACTGATGCCTATACAGGTGCAGGAAATAATGGTGTACAAAAACAAAATGAAATTACTTCTTTAGCACTTCAACAAAACTGTGCAATTAATGTTATAACCATGGGAAATAATACCAATACTTCACTTGCTCAAATTGCAAAAGACACTGGTGGCTCATGGTTCGACAATGTTAATTCTGAAAACGAGATGAAAGAAATTTACAAATCATTACTTAGCAAATATCTTGACGAAACTCCTTGTAAAATCAAATGGGTTTCTGAATATCCTTGCCTACCGTCTGATTACCAACTCAATATCGAATACACCCCCCTTTCTCTCTCATCTTCCACATTTCTTACCTATGATAATGACCAAGTTTCTAAAGTTTCTATTAATCAATCATTTCTCAAATTTGGTGGTGTCGAACCATTAACAACAAAAGATATTTCTACAACTATAACCGCAGAAAATGATGATTTTATAGTATCAGACATAAACACATCAAACCCATTATTTACAATCACTCCCAACAATTTTACACTTCTTCAAGGTCAAAGTATAGAATTAACTGTAACATATTCACCTCAAGATAGCACACCAAATTATACAACATTTTCAATTATTTCTCAAAAATGTAATAAAGAATTATTTGCAAGCGGTGGCTATGCAGGTATTCGTTCAACTAAATCAGATATTAAGGTAGTACATCCAAATGGCGGAGAGCAATTTTTAATTGGTTCCGATACAATTGTTACTTGGCAAGGAATACCTTCAACAGAGCTTATTAATATTCTATTTAGCCCAGACAATGGGAACTCTTGGCAAACTTTGACCAACCAAGGAGAAAATTTATTATTCGATTGGAATAAACTCCCTAATAGTGAAAGTGATAATTGCCTAATTAAAATCGAATCTGTTATTAAAAAAGATGAACTAAAATTTGGTGAACTTATTTCAACTTTTACTTCACAAGATTCTCGCTCAATAGAATTTTCACCTACCAAAAACGAAATAGCTACCGGCAGATTCGACGGTTACATCCACATTCTCGACCCACAAGGCAACATAATTAAAAATTTCGAAGCCTTTCCAGACTTTGATAATGTGTACACAATATCCTATAATAAAGATGGATCACTCCTTGCCTCTAGCTCAGATAAGTCAGTAAAAATATGGGATACCAATACATGGAATTTAATCCAATCTTTCCCAAGTTATTACTTTTATGTACGCTTCAGCCCAGAAGGAAACTTCCTCGCTTCTACCAACAATGATGATGATTTAATAGAAGTCTATGATACTAGTAATTGGAATATTATATTTACTGACAATGTTACTTCTTTCGTATTAGGTTTCAGCCCAGACGAAAAATTTCTTGCAACTGATGATATGAATAATTCGCAAATAAAAATCTACAATACTGTTGATTGGAGTACACAAAGAATTATTCCTAAACTTAATTATAGAATAGATGCAATAGAATTCTCGCCATTTGGTAATTATATGGCTGTTGGATATTTCGGCGGTGCAATTGAAATTTACTCAACTATTTCTTGGAATTTAATTAAAACTTTAAACATACATTCTCATGACATATCTAGTCTAAAATTCAGCCCAGACGGATTTTATTTAGTGAGCTCTTCAAAAGACTATTCTATAAAAATAACCGAGCTTTCAACTTGGGAACAAATAGCCACCTTATCAGGGCATACAAAATATATAAACGATTTAGATATTAGTCCGACAGGGGATAGAATAATTTCCTGTTCCGAAGACCTCACTCTAAAATTATGGAACCTAAGAAATGTAATTATTGACCAAACTGATATTTCAGACGATGTATTCAGCATTGTAAAACCCATAATTAACTCTAAAAATGTTTATATGGGTTCCCAATATATAAATGAAAATAATGAAGAGGTTATATCGGAGTTTATAGAAAATAACTCTATAGACAAAGTAAGAATTGACTCAATAAAGATTTTAAATGACCCAGAACAAAATTTCTCATTAGTATCAAATACCAATGAGTTCTTTATTAACAAAAATGATTCAAAAAATATCGAATTTGCATTCCATCCAACAACTATCGGAGCTAAAAAAGCAGACATAGAAATCTATTCACAATACCAAACATTAAAACAAACCATATCTGGCGATGCAATTAAAGCAGAATATGAACTTATAAGCGAATTTATTGATTTCGGAAATGTATTTTTATGGTCTAACAAAGATTCATTATGCCCACTAATAACAAATATTGGAACTTCCGATGTCGTCATAACTGGAATTGAAGTATCTGGCTTAAACGGAGAAGAATTTATTCCGCTATCTAATTTTTCTTCAACATTTTTGAGACCAAATGACACCTTAAAGCTCCCGATTCGTTTTATGCCAAAAACAATAGGGGGTACCTCCGGTATAGCCAAAATTTATTTTGAACCAAATCCAATCCCAATCATTGTCCCACTCTACGGTACAGGTATAAAACCTGACAGATATGCCATATTTTCTCTCGATACAATAGAAGTAAATACTGGTGAAGAATTTAGAGTAAATCTAAAATTAATAGAACATAAAGGACTAAAAGACACTACTGACTATATAGTCTATTCAAATATGAACTATAATCCAACAGTCATAGTCTCCAAACACGAAAAACCTAATATTGATAATAACCAGATAAAACTAAAAAGAAACTTCGTATTTAATAAACTTACTGTCGATTATCAAACAGACATCAATTTTATTGCTACACTCGGTAATGACTCCACGACAATAATAAAAATGAACATAGATTCAACAACCCAAGACCTACCTGTTTTCATTAACAACGGCTTAGTAAAAATTAAAAATCTTTGCTACGAAGGTGGCACAAGACTAATAAACAATTCACAGCTAGCAGGAATAAACATAACTGTAAATACAAACAATTATATCGAATTAGAAATAACCCACATCGAAGATGGCAAATTATCATTAAGTCTTTTCAATTCAATTGGTCAAAACAACCACCTATTTTCCAACAAATACTTACAAAAAGGGAAATACAAATTCACCCTTGACAAAAAAGAATTCCCATCAGGACAATACTTTGTAATCCTTAAATCCCCAACTATAACAGAAATCAAAAAAATACTAATTCAAAAATAAAAGTTATTTATAATAAATCTTAACACAAAATTAACATTAAACTTATACTACCTTAATTTCAGTTAAATAAATTTGCAGTTATTAAAAAAGTAAAATATTAATTATTAAAATGAAGGATTTATTTATGAATAAACTTGTTGCATTAATACTGGCGACAATGGTTTTAATTGCTTGTAACAAGCAAGATAAATCAAATAAACAAACTGAACAAATGCCTAAAGAAGTTGAATTACTCGGAGCTGGAGCTACATTTCCCTACCCATTCTATTCTAAATTATTTGATGAATATCATAAACTAAAAGGTATAAAAGTAAACTATCAAGCTATAGGTTCCGGCGGTGGAATTAGACAAATCATAAATAATACAGTTGATTTTGGCGGAACTGATGCTTTTATGAATGAAGAAGAAATGAGTAAAATTAACGAAGGAGTAGCTCATATTCCAACCTGTTTGGGTGCAGTTGTGCTGACATATAATCTTGAAGGTAATCCAAATCTACTTCTTACTGGAGAAATTATCTCAGATATATTCTTAGGAAAAATAAAAAAATGGAACGATAATAAAATTAGTGAATTAAACCCAGAAGCAAACCTACCAGACTTATCAATCAGCGTAGTACACCGTTCAGATGGCTCTGGTACTACATTTATTTTCAGCGATTATTTATCTAAAATTTCCAAGGAATGGAATGAAAAAGTAGGTAGAGGAAAATCACTAAATTGGCCAGCTGGAATTGGCGGGAAAGGTAATCAAGGAGTTGCCGGCCTTATCCAACAAACTCCAGGCTCAATTGGTTACGCAGAACTAATTTATGCAACTAGTAATCACATGCCTTTTGCTAAAGTACAAAATAAGTCTGGAAATTTTATTTTACCATCTGAAAAAAGTGTAAGTCTTGCTGCCGATATTGAAATGCCTGATGATACAAGAGTTTCATTAACCAATACAGAAGCCCCAAATGGTTATCCAATTTCAAGTTTTACATGGTTAGTCCTTTATAAAAACATGAGTTTTGATGAAAATAAAGCAAAAACTTTAATAGAAATGGTTGATTGGATGATCCACGACGGCAGAAAATATGCTGAGGCACTTCACTATGCTCCTCTGCCTGATGCAGCCGTATTGAAAGCTGAAAAGATACTTAAAACATTAAAAAATAATGGAAAAGTAATTTTATAAATTTACTTAAAAAAAAGTATTTGATAATCTCCCATATCAATATATACTTTTTAAACTATTAAAAACACCTAATATAATTGGTGTTGATAGCTTCATCACAAAGGGAGAACGTGGTGGAGCTATTATTTTACAATAGCACCATAAAATTATAAATAATATGAATAAAATATTCAACGGCGATAATAACTTCCAAATAATAACTCTCTTTTCAGGGCTTTTAATTCTTACTATCGTCATAGGAATTTTCATCACACTTTTTGTAAACTCCTATGAAGTTCTTCATACCTTTGGCTTAGATTTTATTATAGGTACTGATTGGAATCCCGTTACTCAAGAATTTAATGCGTTCCCATTTTTATTAGGTACATTACTCACTTCATTTATAGCACTTTTCATCGCATTCCCTATTTCATTGTCAATTGCTATATTCTTAGGTGAATTATCTAAAGACGGAATGTTAAATACTTTAATCAACGGAGCAGTAGAACTTTTAGCAGGCATTCCATCAATTATTTATGGATTTTGGGGGCTTTTTGTTTTGACACCTCTTGTTAGAGAGTTGCAATTATTAATTGATATTCCTCCTTATGGAGTAGGTATTTTTACGGCATCTATAGTTTTATCAATTATGATTATTCCTTATGCAGCATCACTCTCCAGAGAAGTAATTTCAATGTCTCCTAATGAAATAAAAGAAGCAGGTTATGCTCTCGGTGCAACAAGATTTGAAGTTATTAAATCAATTATATTACCATTCTCTGGTTCAGGCATCATTGCCGGCGTTCTTCTTGCTCTTGGAAGAGCATTAGGTGAAACTATGGCAGTTACTATGGTCATAGGTAACTCTCACATAATTCCAGATAATATTTTTTCTCCAGGTAACACTATGGCATCACTTATTGCAAATGAGTTTACCGAAGCGACAGAAGAAATATATCTATCTTCACTCATTGCAATTGGGTTAGTCTTACTGATTGTAACCGCTATAGTTAATGTTACTGGCAAGTATATTATTAAAAAATTTATTCCTAATATGAATTAAATATGGATAAAAAATTAAAACATAGAAAAATCAAAGATAATATTTTTACTGCCGTAATCGTAATCATTACAATGCTTTCAACAGTGCCATTAGTACTAATTCTATACTACTTAGCAAAAATGGGAATTTCTTCAATTTCTTGGGAATTTTTCGTAAACTTGCCCAGTCCACCTGGAGAAATAGGAGGAGGAATTTCAAATGCAATCGTAGGTACTATAATTCTTATAGGTTTAGCTATGATAATTTCAATTCCACCAGGCATACTATTAGGTATATACCTCGCAGAAGCAAAATATTCTAAATTTATAGGATTAGTTAGATTTTCAGTCGAAATACTTCAAGCAACCCCTTCTATTGTAATCGGAATTATAGCATATCTTTGGATTGTTACTACCTTAGGAGGCTTTAGTGCCATCTCTGGGTCAATTGCTCTTGGTCTTATGATGTTTCCCTTAGTAGCTAAATCAACAGAAGAAACACTAAAAATGGTACCAAACTCAATCAAAGAAGCATCGTTTGCTCTAGGAGTACCATACTACAAAACTATATTAAAAGTAGTTTTACCTACTGGTTTATCAGGAATAATCAATGGTATCCTCTTAGCAGTTGCCAGAGTTACAGGTGAAACAGCACCTCTACTATTCACTGCCTTTGGAAATCCATTTATGAGTACAGATATTACCAAACCAATTAATTCATTACCACTTTTAATATTCAATTATGCTGGAAGTCCCTATAAAGAATGGCATGAGCTTGCTTGGGGTGCCTCCTTCGTATTGGTTATTATGGTATTATTATTCAACATTAGTGCAAAAACAATAGCAAAAAAATGGAAAATAAAATATTAAAAATAAAAAATTTTAATGCCTATTACGGTGATAACCATGTCCTGAGTAATATTAATCTTAATTTCTCTAAAAACACAGTTACTGCTATAATGGGACCTTCTGGTTGCGGAAAAACAACCCTAATTAGAGCAATAAACCGTATGCACGAATTCGAAAATGGAGCAAGAATTGAAGGTAAAATTGAGCTTTTTGGTGATAATATACTTAAATTAGACCCAATCGAAGTTCGTAAAAAAATAGGTATGGTTTTCCAAAGACCAAACCCTTTCCCTACTATGAGTATATATGATAATGTTATTGCTGGGTATAAATTAAACGGCATAAAACTATCAAAAAATGAAAAGGATTACTTGGTTGAAGAATCTCTTACAAAAGCAGCACTATGGGATGAAGTAAATAACGATTTACACAAAAAAGGAGCATTCCTATCTGGTGGCCAGCAACAACGCCTTTGTATAGCAAGAGCTTTAGCTATGAAACCTGAAATTCTCCTTCTAGATGAACCAACTTCTGCACTCGACCCAAAAGCTACCGACAGAATAGAACATTTAATTGAAGAGCTTAAAAAAGAAATAACAATGGTTATGGTAACTCATAATATTGCTCAGGCAGGTAGAATTTCTGACTACACAGCTTTCTTATATCTCGGTAATCTAATCGAACACGAAAAAACAAAAAAAATGTTCACAACTCCAAAAGATAAACGAACTGAAGAATATCTAAGCGGAAAATTCGGATAATATTTAAACTTAAATTAAGGAAAAAAATAAAATGATTGAAACTCAATTAAAAAACTTAAAAGAAAATACTATTAATTTTGCCCACTTAGTTGAGGACATGCTCACCAGAACATTTTCAGCTGTTATCAATAAAGATGAAGATTTATTAGATGATATTATTAATAAATTAGAACCACAAGCAAATTTAATGGACCTTGAAATTGATAAGCTATGTATAACGACACTTGCCCAATATAGTCCCAAAGCTTCAAATCTTAGAATGGTTATTATGATATTAAAAATTAGCAACGACCTCGAGAGAATGGCTGACCATTGTGTAGGTATTTGTAAATCTTCTATAGAGTATTTAGAAAATAACGATTTTCATATTCAAATTTCTGAAATTTCAGATATTGCTGACCAAGTTGGAACAATGCTCAAAAAAAGTATTATCGCATTTATCGAAAATGATTCAAAACTCGCAAAAAAAGTTTGCAAAAAAGATATAGATATAAACTTATACAGAGACCAAAAAATAAAAGAATATATCACACTAATAAAAGATAAACCAATCAATGCCGAAGTTTATATTTATTTAATTAAAATTTGTGATAGACTTGAAAGAATAGCCGATTTATCTACAAATATAGCCGAAGATGTATTCTTTCTTTCAAAAGGAAAAGTTATCAAACACAAAAAAGAAAAAGCAAAAATCTCTTAATCAAAATAGCCCTATTTAATCTATTTGGGATTTCTTGAGATTAATTATTTACATTAAATCAAATTCCCTATTTGTTATTTTTTTATTAAAATAATTAAGCAAAAGTAAATCCCAATTTTTATTAATTTTCAAAGCGTTAACCAAAATATATTTCAACATAAAATAAATTAATTTGCATATAAAAAAATAATTTTATAGCTTAACTGTGTAATAGTTTACACAGTTTTTATTAAATTTGCAATATATTATGTTTCACAATACGGTTAGCCTTTGATTATAGCTTTACTTATAGGCACTTTAGTCGGGATTGTTATTGCTATGCCACCCGGCCCAGTCGGCGTTACAGCAATAAAATATGGAATCTATAGAAATCCAAAAGAAGGCGGTTTACTTGCCCTTGGCAATGGGTTTATGGACTTCATTTACTGCCTTGTTGCAATTTTTGCTACCTCTGCTCTCCTTAATGCTGTCAATTCATTTATCGAGAGCCATCCGACATTTATGATAATTTTCCAAGTTCTAATCATCTTGGCATTCCTTCTGTTTGGCGTAATTAACCTAAAAGCAACCGAAGACAACTACGATGTTGCTAATCCAATCGATACTACAAACATCAAATTTATTAAAAAATTTAAAGGTCATGGTCCGCTACTACTTGGTATCGCAATCGCTCTTACTAATTTAGCTAACCCAACATTCTTTGGCTCCATAGCATACATTACAATGCAAGTTCAAACTTTTGATTTCATCGACACTACACCAATTTCTCTCATTATGTTCGCTCTTGGTTTCGGACTTGGAAATTTCTTATGGCTCTTTGCCTTAGTAAATGTAGTACACAAATATAAAGACAGAATGTCAGAGAAAATGTTAGTAAGAGTTAAGCAATTTGCAGGTATTTCTTTCATTGGATTTGGAACAGTCTTAAGTTTTAGGCTTATATTCCCTAAACTACCAGAATTTTTAAAATTAGCATTCGTATTTTAAAATTAATTTTAGCATTTACCTACAAGACACCACTACTCTAATTCCACAATCCCAGCACCTTCCCTCAAAATCTCGTAATTATCATCTAACATATTAATTATCGTTGACTCACCCTTGAAATTATAAGAATCAGATACAATAATCAAATCAACCAAATTTCTATAATTCTCTATAATTTCTTCATCATAATAATAAGTCTCGCCCTCAATTTTTGCCGAAATTGAAATTATAGGTTCATCAAGCATTGTTATCAAATGTTGTGCTATTACAGCCTCCGGCACCCTTATCCCAACTGTTTTTTTTGAGGGTGATTGTGCATATTTAGGTACCATCTTACTCGCCGGTAATATAAAAGTAAAAGCATTAGGAATTAAGGATTTGATAAACTTATAAGCCTTATTATTAACCTTTGCATATTCAGAAATATTCGACAGAGAACTGCAAATAAAAGTCAATTCATGCTTTTCAGATAAATTCCTTATCTGCCTAATTCTCCTAATCGCATTTTTATTAGAAAGCTGACAGCCAAGTGTAAACCCAGTATCAGTAGGGTAGAGCAAAACCTTGCCACTTCTCAATTCTTCTACTACTTGAGCTAATTTCCTCTCCTCTGGAGAAGTAGAATGGATATTATAAACTATTGCATTCAAAATTTTATCTAAAGTTACTATAAATTAAATAAAAATATTTACATATCTTTGTATATTATTGTAAGTTACAATACAGTAATATAGTATAAATCAAGCAAATAATTACACAAAATTACAAAAATTATTATGGCAAAAAGAATAACAAACGCAAAACTTAACCCCAAACAGAAAAAAAGCCAAGTAAAATGGGAATTCCCACTCAAAAGAACTAATTTTCTTATTGCAGGTATAGGGCTTGTTGCAATCTTAATTGGTTATGGTCTTATGTCCACTGGATTAGGTGGAGATTACGCAGCCGTTGACGGCACATGGAACAACCCATTAGCAATAGTTGTTGCACCTATAGTTTTAGTTATCGGATATTGCGTTATCATTCCTTTCGCAATTATGAAATATGACAATAAAAGCGAAGAATAATGTCAGCTAAAAATACAAAAGCGGGATTTGTTGCTATCATAGGAAAACCCAATGCAGGCAAATCCACATTGCTTAACTCTATCCTTGGCATAAAACTCTCAATCGTTACACCAAAACCCCAAACTACCCGTAAAAACGTTCTCGGCATTCATTCAACCGGCTACGAGCAAATCATATTTCTAGATACTCCCGGTATCTTAAAACCAAAATATGAAATGCAAAAATCCATGATGTCCTACGTCAATAATTCTATCAATGACGCAGACGCAATACTCGTAATACTCGACCTCGAAAAATATAAATCACTCGACCAGTACTTTGACCAAATACTACTTGATTATCTCAAAAAAACTGAATTACCAAAAATTTTAGTTCTAAACAAAATTGATACATTAAAAGACGTAAAAAATGTACTTCCAATCATATCAAATATTTCAAAACTAAAAATATTCGACGATATCGTTCCAGTTTCAGCCCTAAAATCAGAGAATATTTCTAATCTGTTAAAATCACTAATAAAATATCTGCCAGAATCTGATTTCTTCTATGACCCAGAAATGCTAAGCACACAAAACGAAAGATTTTTTGTCTCAGAGTTAATCAGAGAAGAAGTATTTAAAAGCTACTCCCAAGAACTTCCATATTCCACAGAAATCAACATAACAGATTTCAAAGAAAGAGAAAAAGGCAAATGGTATATCTCCGCCGATATCATAATAGAACGGAAATCACAAAAAATGATAATAATCGGAAAAAAAGGAGATAAACTCAAATCAATAGGTCAAAAAGCGAGAGCAGCAATAGAACAACACTTAGAAAAAGAAATTTACTTGGAACTATTCGTAAAAGTCCGCGAAAACTGGCGAGATAATAAAAATCTGCTTAATTCTTATGGGTATTGATGATCCCCTATAAATTTTTCATAGCTTCCAGTTGGTGCAATGTCTATTTTAAATTTATGAGACTCCATTTTTGTGATTCTTACGCTATCGAATCCCAACTCATCTAATTTTTCAATTGTAGCAAGTTCCCCTTCTTTTAAATGCAAAATATTTCGTAATAACCAATCAGAGATTGCTTTATTTGGATTTGTCATGATTGCCTTACCACCAGCTTGACAAATTTTTGCATTCAATACTTCATTAGTAGGTGTAATAAGTTCAAATTGTTCATCTATTGGAGGGAAAAAGTTTGGATTCTTACTCCTTACAGCTATAGGATGTGGAATATAAACTTCATTAATATCTCTTTTTCTACCACCAGCATTCCATTGATTAATACCACTCCGTTTAAAAACCACACGTCCTCTACCATAAAGTGGTAATATAACAAATTCCTCCTCTTTAAATTGCGACTTAGAAAATTCCATTAATTGAAATAATAAATCAAATGGATCTTCTAAAATTTTAACGGGGAAGGAATAAACATTTTCAGGGACATAGAACTTTCTAAATAAAGTACTTTTAGAATAATTAAAATTATATTCATTTATTTTATCTTCAAAGAATACACCTGTTTTAGTCTTTTTAGTTACCTTTAAATTATTGATATCAATGATATCATAGTTTGTTTCAAACATTAAAATTTCATTCTCCCTCCTTCCTATAATATGATAAACAGAATTATTAATATCATAAAGTCTTCTCGCAAGATTAATTCTTTCATTTCTATAACCAGAAATCTTTTTGATAAAAAGAGTGGCATCTAAATTTTTAAGTGTAGGATAAAGCTTATTGAATTCTGCAATCTTTTCTCTACTATTATCTTTTTTCATTATAAATGTTTTGATTCCAATTCCTAAATGACCTATTTTTGCATCGAAAGCTGAATCACTTCTAGATAAATTTTCAGCATTGTAACATTTGCAGAATAGATTTTCTGCTATCCTATAATGCAAAAAAGGTATGTCGCTTTCCGAAAATAAATTTGAAAGATTGCTGAATATTTTTAGAAATTTTACATAGTTCCTATTCTCCCTCAAATCTTGATTTTCGATTGTTATCATAATAATTTAAGTATTTTCTCTGCAATTCTTTTAATTAACGGAACAGTAACAGAATTCCCCGCTTGCATATACAATTTACTAAGTGGAATTTGAGGTAATACAAAATTATCAGGATAACCTTGAAATCTAAAACATTCTTTAGGAGTTAATTTCCTAATTCCAAAATCATCTCTGATAATTGGGACATTATGTCCACCTGTACCCATATTGGCAGTTAATGTTGGGCATAAATTACTTTTATTTTCTCTAACATATACCCTCCTCCATTGATAAATGGTATCTCTAGATTTGATAGCTTCATTAAGTGTTGGATAATATTTGTGTGACCTTTTATAGTAATAATATTCATCTTGCTCTTTTGAATCAATCAAATCATGTATTGTTGTACTTAGTTTTAACACTTCTGGAAATTCAAAATTATTATAATTACACACTTGAGCAGGGTCAAAACCAACTATAAAAATTCTTTCTCTATTCTGGGGTACATTAGAATGCGTTGATGAATTTAAAACCTTATGATATATTTTGTAGCCTAATTTATTTTCTAATATTTCAATCATTACTTTAAATGTATTACCTTTATCATGCGATTGTAAATTTTTTACATTTTCTAAGAAAATTGCTCTAGGTCTTTTTTTCGAAATTATTTTTTCTAGATCGAAAAATAGAGTACCTCTTGTGTCTTGGAAACCTTTTCTTTCACCAGCGATTGAAAATGCTTGGCAAGGGAAACCCGCACAAAGTATATCAAACTTGTCTGGAATTGCATTGGTAGTTTCGACTTGTGTTATATCGCCATAAGGAAATTCACCATAATTATTAAAATAAGTTTTTTGACTATTTTTATCCCATTCACTAGAAAATACACTTTTTCCACCAATTGATTGCAAAGCAAGTCTGAACCCTCCTATTCCAGCAAATAAATCTATAAATTTGAATGTTGTGTTGTCATTTTGCTTATATGGGAAGCTCTTATCTTTTTGGTATTCGTTCAGATAGTCATTTAATTGTCGTTCTACAGATTTATCTGACAATATTCCATTATTTTCCCTAATAAACATCTCTGCATTTTCTTTATAGTTAGAAGCAACTCCATTTTTTGAGTTATTCAAATAATGAGTAAACCCAGCTCTTAGATTTTCTAATTTATCAAGAGATATATTATTTAAATTTATTTGATTTAATATGCTCATAATTGGATTACAATATACAAAAAAAGCCTCAACTAATAAGTCAAGGCTTTAATAATTTATAAAAATTTAATAATTTATTTGTCCATTATGAAGAACTTATTAAATCAAGTCCCCTCAGAAGGACCTTTAAAAAATCAAGTTCCTTCGTTATAAGCACTCATATAAGCAACTTGCTCTGGAGTTAACTCATCCATACTCATTCCAATAGCCTCAAGCTTAATCTTAGCTATCCACTCATCTTGCTCTACTGGCAAATCAATAACCTCAACTGGGTACTTACCGCCCTCTTTATCTTTATTAACTAATGCCAAATGTGACATGAATTGATTTGCAAAAGACATATCCATTACTTCCGATGGGTGTCCCTCAGCTGCCGCTAAGTTTATTAACCGACCGTCAGCAAGTAAATATACTCTGTTTCCATTCTTTAAAGTATATTCCTCGCAATTTGGACGAATAGTTCGGTTAGAAACAGATACCGATTTCAAATCTTCTATATTAATTTCCGAATCATAATGACCAGTGTTACAAATAATAGCTCCATCACGCATTGACTCAAAATGTCTCTTAACAATTATATCTTTAACACCAGTAGCAGTACAGAATATATCACCTACTTTAGCAGCTTCGTCCATTGTCATAACTTCATGACCATTCAATATTGCTTTCATAGAAGCTACCGCAGATACCTCTGTACAAATAGTGTTAGAACCCATACCCTTAGCTCTCATCGCAACTCCAGAACCACAATGACCATGACCTGCTACTACAAAATTCTTACCAGCTAATAGTACAGATGTTGCTCTAATGATACCATCTAATGTTGATTGTCCAGTTCCATATACATTGTCAAAATCCCACTTAGTCTCAGCATCATTCACCGCAAATACTGGATAGTATAACTCACCAGCTGCTGCTCTCGAATGCAATCTATGTACACCAGTTGTTGTTTCTTCTGTTCCGCCAATTACTTCATTTTGTGCAAATTCTTTATGTTGCTCATGAACTGTATTAATCAAATCGCAACCATCATCTAAAGTAAGTTGTGGTTTTGCATCAATTGTTCTATCAATACACCAGTAAAAATCATCACCATTGCCATACCAAGCATACATTTGTACACCCTCTGCAGCACAAGCTGCTGCTACCGCATCATTGGTAGAAAGTGGATTACATCCAGACCATAAAACTTCCGCTCCAGCTGCTTGTAATACCCTGATTAATACACCAGTTTCTTTGGTTACGTGCAAACAACCTGCAATTTTATAACCCTTAAATGGCTTTGTCTCACTATACATCTCTTTTAGTTTCATCATAACAGGCATTCTCGATTCAGCCCAATCTAATAATAATTTTCCTTCTTCAGCTAGTGATATATCACGTACACAATATTTCCCCGGCACATAAGAAAATTTTCCTTGTTCTTTTTTATCTGGAATTCCGGACATTATTTTTCCTTTTTTATATATTAATTTTATTAAATAATTGTATTTTATAAGAATACAAACTTAACCAACTAATCACAAATTACAAAGTCCCAATTTATTCTAATTAAAAAATTTATCAATTCAATTAACCTAATCACAACATTTAATTACACAGAAGCAAAACTTTAAATTATTATTCCTTATATTGTAACTTTTACAACATACTCCATGTCTATATGTTGTAAACAATACATTTTTAAAAAAAGAAAGTTACAAATGAAACTATTTCAATTCCTACTCCTCATCTCCATACTCCATATTACTACAATCTCTAAACTATCTTCCCATTCCCAAGAATACCACATTAACGAATACCAAAGAAACCAAGAAAATCCTAAAGGCCTCAAAAAAACTCATGATAATGACTTCTCAAATGCCCAGATTATCTTAAATGGTAACAACCAAATTGGCACCTATTCTGATTTAATCAACCTACCAGAAAATTTCGATTTCAAATTTAATAATGCCGAAGTTAATAGATTTAAAGTCTCTAACTCCGGAATTCTAACTTTCGATATTAATACTGATATAATTACTGATAATATAAATGCCAATCTGCCAAGCGATAAAATTCCAAATAATTCGATTTGTATTTGGGGTTTAGAACTCACTGGTTCTAACTCTAACATCTATTCTGAACAAATTGGCGAAGCTCCTAATAGGCAGTTCTGGATTACATTTTCAGATAACAGAACTAATTCTCTTTATACCTCTTGGGCAATAGTCTTAGAAGAGACAACTAATCGATTCTATATTGTTGATCAAGCATATTCTTATTACCAAAATAACGATTTTTTAAATGGTCTTACCATTGGTGTTCAAATTGATTCGGAAGATGCAATTTCAGCAAACGGCTCCCCAAACCTATCAGGATATTCCAAGAGAAGTCTCGGTCCAAGTAATAACCAATTTTACTCTTTCATTCCTTTCCAAAGACCAGAATTTAATGCTGAAATCAATGAATTTATAACTCCCCTTTTTCCTAATTATGAAACTGCACCCTATGAAATAAAATTCAAATTTAAAAACACAGGTGGCGAAATTGCCAAAACTTTAGAAATCAACTATCAAATTGGCGATGGAGAAATTATCACAGAACTTGTAACCGATATTTTTATACCAACTAATGATTATGAAGTGATTTCTTTTGACACCAAATGGCAGCCAAGCACAAATGGTAACTTACAAATTAAAATATGGATTAGCAAAGTCAATAGTAACGATGTCTTTAACCAAGACGAAGCTACACATGTTTCTAATATGAAGATTTCAAACACAATCCCTGATAATATAGACCTTTTTCTAAGCGCAGAACCTATTATTACAAAGATTTCTTCAATCTCCGATGGATTAGACAGCCCTACAGACTTAGACTTCCACCCAGATTATGAATTAAATCAATTATGGGTAATCAACAAGAAAACGAGCAATTCAGGTGGCTCTACTACAACTTATTTTAATGCCGGCTCCGAAAGTCAAACAGTACAAACCCTTAAAGACGGAAATTCATGGCACTTTATGTCATTTCCAACAGGAATAGCATTTAGCGAAAATACAAACTTCGGAACTGCAGCTGGAATTTACGATGCAAATCACAGCGGTGGAGCTAATCAACCATTTACTGGCCCTTCATTATGGTCTAGTGATTTTAATATTTATGCTCAAAATCCAGGAAAAGGTGGAAATGGCTCTCATCTAGATATGCTGCACGAAAGCCCATATTGCCAAGGTATCACTTATGAAAGTGGAAATGCATTCTGGGTCTTCGACGGAAATAGCAATGACATCGTTAGATATGATTTTGTAAAAGGTCATGGTAATGGAAATGACTACCACGAAGACGGTATGATTAGAAGATATTCCGACATAGAAGTAAAAAAAGACCCAAATGAAAACGCAGTTAGCCACTTAGTTTTAGATAATAATCGTGAATGGCTTTATGTAGTTGATAACGGAAATAAGAGACTCCTCCGAATGAATATCAATTCAGGTGAAGTTTCATCTTCGCCTCCAAAATATAACCAAATGGAACAGCTAACCGAATACGTTGCTATTACAGATTACGACATAGAAATATTATTAGAAGAAGGATTGGATAGTCCAGCCGGTATCGATTTAGTGAGCGACAAACTACTTATTTCAGACTATGAAACTGGTACAATTAAAATATACCAAATCGACGAAAATGACAACGAAAATATAATTAAAGAAATTGGTAAAATAGAAACAAATGCAAAAGGTATAAATGGAATTAAAATAGGTCCAAATGGGAATATATGGTATGTGAATACCATAAATAATGAAGTGTATAAAATATCTCCAAATAAAGCCGCAAGTGTTTCAAATAGCCTAATTACTTCTAATTATAATGTTTATCCAAACCCAAGCAAAAGCAATTTTATGATTACTTTCAGTTCTGATACAAATATTGAATTAGAAGCAAACATATACGATTTGCATTCAAAATTAATTAGAAATTTAGGCAGCCAAACCTCAATTAATAACAACTTTAATATTAAATGGGACGGATTGTCAAATAATGGTCAGAAAGTAATTTCAGGTACTTATTATTTAATAATAAACAATAAAGAATTTTCTCAAACAATTAAATTAGTAATAAATTAGAAACATAAAGCAAACCCATAAAATAACTCAAAATAAAAGCTCTTTGTTATTCAACAAGAGCTTTTATTACATTTTAAATGTTCTTACTTTTCATACAAAAAAATCTTAAAATCTTCTACGACTTTTCTTCTTCCTGTCTCGAGAACCTCTCCCCGAATAACCTCTATCACTTTGCTCGGAACTTCTATTAGCCTGCTTTGATACAGCCTTTTCTACAAGTAATGTATCGCCTTTATATTTCTTCCCAGAAAATCCATCAATAATCTCACTCTCATAACGGCTATCAACCTCAAAAAACGAGAATTTCTTTAATATCTCAATCTTTCCTATTTCTACACCTCTTTTTCTAATATTCCCATTAATTATTTCTAATAATTTTCCTGCATTCACATCGTTTTTACTTCCAACATTTATATGAAATCGGCTGAAATCATAATCGCTATTTCTACTGCCTCTGTCTCGTCCTCTTTCTCTTCCACCGCTGAACGAATCATTCCCCCTATCATTTCTATTTCTATCTCTTCCTCTGCCTCTGTCTCCATCTCTGTCTCGTCCTCTGTCATTTCCTTGCTCTCTTCTTCCGCCTCTCGACTCAACGTTCAAATCTTTTGCATCTTTGTAATAATCCAGAAAACTATTAAATTCAACAGATAAAAAATGTTTGATTAATTCTTCTTTGTCTAAATGAGCAAATTTCTCATAAACCTCAGGTAAAAATTCATTTATGTTTTTATCATCTACCTCTATATTCTTTACTTTCTCTATCAAATTAAATAATTGGACTTTACATATTTCACTACCATTCGGTACAGGTTTTCTTTCAAATTGCTGCTTAACTTTACGTTCCAAGGTTTTGATTTTCATCATTTCTCTTGTATGGATTATCGCAATCGATATCCCTTTTTTACCTGCCCTTCCAGTCCTACCAGATCGATGTATATAAGCTTCCAACTCATCAGGTAAATTGTAATTAATTACATGAGTCAAATCATTTACATCTAAACCCCTCGCAGCAACATCAGTAGCAACTAAAATCTGTAAATTTTTAATTCTAAACCTATTCATTACATAATCACGTTGAGCTTGAGACAAATCTCCATGCAAAGCGTCTGCATTATAACCATCACCCATCAATTTCTCAGCAACATCCTTAGTCTCTTTCCTTGTACGACAAAATATTATCCCATATACATCTGGGTTTATGTCGCATATCCTTTTCAATGCCAAATACCTGTCCTTAGCATGTACCATATAGAAATGATGTTCAACTGTATCAGCACCCTTATTGGTTTCGCCAGCACTTATTTGGTCTGGTGAATTCATATATTTTTTTGCAATTCTTGCTATTTCCTTAGGCATAGTAGCAGAAAATAATAAAGTTTGTCTCTCGGCTGGGGTATTCTCCAAAATCGAGTCCAACTCATCTTTAAAACCCATTGTAAGCATCTCATCAGCTTCGTCCAATACCAATGTATTGATATTTTCAACTTTCAAATACTTTCTATTTATCAAGTCATTTACTCTGCCCGGCGTTCCAACTACTATCTGTGCACCCCTTCTCAGTCCAGATACCTGCTTATCCATACTCGTACCACCGTAAACTGCTACCACATTCAATTTCAAATTTTTAGAATATGCTTTTATATCATTGGCAATCTGCAAACATAATTCACGAGTAGGACATAAAACCAATGCTTGTGTTGATTTATTTTTCTCATCTGCTATATGAACTATAGGCAAGCCAAAAGCCGCAGTCTTCCCAGTCCCAGTCTGAGCCAAACCTACCAAGTCCGTATCTTTGGATAGTAAGTGTGGTATTGTTTTCTCTTGAATTGGTGTCGGAGTCTCAAAACCCAATTCAATAATTGCATCTAAAATCTCTTGTTTCAGACCAGTTTCAGCAAAGTTCATATTTTAATGTCTCTATTGTGATAAGTTGTTGAAGAATATAAATGATATGTATTCTCATAAATTATGCGTTTTTTTCTTTGAATAATTATCGCAGAAAAGTATATACGACTATATATATAAATAATTTTAAAATATAAAAAATAAACAGTGCCAATAATCCAAACTAAAATCAATTTCAACAATTATCTGCAACCAATTACTTTGCTTTAAGCCAACCCACAATTCAATAACTCCAAGAATACTATTCAAATATTCTCTCATCTACAACTCCATACTCATCAATCGCTACACCCCTCGACAATACTAACCCAACCAATACAGCCAATGTACAACAAGTAAAGTAGCCCAAGACTATTACCAACTGATATTTAATAGCAATCATTGGATTCGAACCGGCTATTATCTGACCTGTCATTGTGCCGGGTATCCAAATCAAACCAATAGCACCAATATTTGCTAACATAGGATTGAACGAATCCCTCATCGCTTCACGGGTAAAATCAAACAATGCTTCTTTCTTATCCGCACTATTCATCAAATTATAATAATAAACATCTCTTTTTTCCTTCAACATTCTATAAAACGAACGTACCCCAACAACTGCAGTCGATAATGAATTTCCAATTAACATCCCAGAAATTGGTATCATCAATCGGGCAGTAAAATAATCACCCTCTGCAAATGAAACAAAACCAATTAAACTGCTAGATACCACAAAACCTACTAAAAATCCACCTATCAACGGTATAGTCATATAACGAGTATTCAATTCGGCACGTTTAACAACCGTATGCGAACCTATAATTATCATTATTACCACCCAAGCAATATTCAAACTCAAGATATCATATTCTATAAAATACTTCAAATAAAATCCAACAAACAATAACTGAACTACCATCCTAAAGAATGACCATAAAACAGTTTTTGCCAATCCAGTTTTAAAGTAAATAAATACAATTATTGGTATTATAATTATTAATAATGAAAACCCCAAATAAAGCCAAGATATATCAAGATAAGGATTCATTTTACCTCAATAATTTGTTTATTCTTTAATTCGTAAACCACATCACAACACGATAAAAAATAATCATTATGCGACACTGATATAATAGATTTGTTACCGAGTAACTTAATTTCTTTGATAATATTATCTATCGAGTTTTGGTCATTCGCAGAAGTAGGCTCATCTAAAATCATCAAATCACGTTTTAACAACAATGCAATTATAAATGATATTTTTTGCTTCTCACCACCTGATAAATTATTGAAATCTGCTTCTAACAATTCATAACTAAGTTCCAACCTCTCAAACATATTTTTTATAGCTAATATATTCGGTTTCAATTTCTTATTAACCTTATATTCAAAAGGTCTCAAAATAGTCTCAAAAACACTTAAATTACTAATCGAAGAAATAGTCTGTGGTAAATATGCAATCCTCGAACGTATTAAACTCATATTTTCAAAATTATACTCAAGCCCAAAAGTAGATATTTCTCCAGTAAAACCACGCTCAATTCCCATAATGATATTAAGCAATGATGTCTTCCCCAAACCAGATTCTCCCCTTATTCCAGTATGAAATCCCGACTTAAAACTAACATTCAATCCCTCAAATATCAACTTATTATAACTAAGATTCAAATCTTTTATTTCAACAACAAAATCATCCATCTATTTCAACAACAATATTAAAGAAAACATAAAATATTTACAAATCTAACGATAATACTCACTATCATCTTTTGTTTTAATTATCTTCGTATTTACCTTATTTTCAAATACTTGATGCAAAGGGAAAATTATCAATGCCATAAGCATATTTATTACCAGCTTAATTATTGGCTCACCCTGTGAATAATCGTCTGCCCATGGGTCAATTATTACCAAAATGAATTCAAATAACATAATAAATGTTACAAAGACCAATACTCGTCCAATCCAAGCACTTATTTTCATCTTTCCAGAAAGAAACATTATTACACCCAAAAACACAATAAAAATCGCTATCCCTGTATATTGATTTAACATAGTCTTTTTCTTCATTTCTGCATTATTTCTTTCCCTTTCTCTCCTCAATCTTGCCTTCTCTTGATTTTTATATTTTTGTTCGAGAAGCAAAATCTTTTCATTGCTCTGCATTGATATTATCGAATCCTTTAATCCATAATACTTATCCCGATACTCAATAAATAAATTAGCATGACCTTGCTTCCGATAAAGCTCCGATATAGTAAAATATAGCTCTTTTTTTAACTCTATTGCTTCCAATTCTTCTGCTATTGTTTTGGCATAATATAACTGTTTCATTATATCCCTGCTACTTATACCCAGTTTGATTTCTAATTTTGCCATATAATTTATACACGTAGCAATACCAAATTTATGACCCAAGTCCTTAAATATCAATAATGCCTCACGATAATTCTCCAATGCAACTTCATTAGAATCTTGCTTCCTTAAGATATCAGCTATATTAATTAAATTTGAAGCTACACCATTGGTTCTTCCCAATGTCAAATTTATCTCTTTGGCTTTTATATAGTTTACTTTTGCCTGGTCAAAATACCCTTGCATATTATAAACATTCCCCAAATTGGTCAAAGTATTAGCCATCGATGTTTTTTTATTTAATTTATTTGCTACCTGTAATGACTTAGAATAATTCTCTATCGCTTTATCATATAACTTTTGCTTACTATAAATTAATCCAATATTGCTATAATTTACAGCAACTATTCCCTCTCTATTCAATTCTTGATTTATTATCAATGCCTTATTGTAATAAATAAATGCCTGTGATAAATCGCCTCCTGTATAATATAAATTACCAAAAACATTATAGTTATCAGCTTCTCCCTTTCGCCACTTAATTTCAGAATTTACTTCTTTTGATAACCTCGCATAATAAAAAGCCGAATCTAAGTTTATATTCTTATAATTATATGCAATCTTATTTAATAATCTTACTTGATTTGTATCCTTAATTTCTGTTAGACTATTCTTCAAAGAATCAATCAATGATTGTCCTCTCTTCTGTGCGATTAAACAACTAAAATTGACTACCAATACAAACAAAATAATAACTAGAATTATACTTTTTTTTATCATTTATTTATTATAATCCTCTCAGTAAAGTATCCATCTAATGTTTGAAATTTAATAAAATATACTCCAGAACCCAAACCTAAATCCAATGATTTTTTATATTTATTCTCAATTAACATACTGCCAAATTGATCATATACTTGATAACTTAATATTCTTTCATCTGAGTTTATATTTATCTTCCCATTACTCGGATTTGGATAAATAACTGTTCTAATATCATTTTTTTTTACAGAATTTCCCTTCGGTTTTAATTCTATAATCTTATCTGAACCATCACGCTGGTCACCATAAGCATCCCAATTTGAAGTACCAATAAATACTCTTCCGTCTGGTGCAACCAATACATCTCTTAATCTACCAAAATTATTTTTGAAGTATTCATTACTCTCAACAACTTCAAGACCATCATTACTTAGTTTTATTTGTACTAAAGTTGAACTTTTTAGTGTTGCCATTAACACTGAATTTTGCCATTCAGGTAAAAGTTTGTTATTGTAATAATCAATCCCACATACTGCCAATGTACTTTTTTCGTAATATACTGAAAGTGGTTCTTTTACATTGTTATCTTCACAAAATTCTTTTTCTTGGTCAGTGGTGCAAAACCCATTTACATCAGGCCATCCATAATTACGATTTTTTTCAATGATATTAAATTCATCATTAGTATTTGGACCATGCTCCGAAGAGTATAAATAACCATTAGCTTTTACTAAACCTTGAGGATTTCTATGCCCCCATGACCAAATAAAATTATTGCGAGATGACATTCCATAAAATGGATTATCCTCAGGTACCGAACCATCTAAATTCATTCTTAATACTTTACCATTTAAAGAAGTCAAATCTTGAGCTAAATCTCCCTTATAAGTCCCACCACCTAATCTACCATCTCCCATAGTTATATACATTGTCATGTCATCATCAATTAGTAACCTCGCTCCAGCATGAGTGCCTGATCCAACTGGTATCCTTTCCATAATTATCGTCGGATTTATCAAAGTATCATCTTCATAAGTAAACCTTTCAACCACAGCCTCATTCGGATATAAATGATCAGTATGTTTCCATTTCCGTGTATATACTACAAAAACATGAGGAGTATTCTCAAAATCGGGATGCAAAACCATACCCATTAACCCAAGCTCAGAAGTTTCATATACATCAGGTGTTTGCCCAATTAAAAAAACTTCTCCCGACTCCGGATTTACTCTGCTTATTTTCCCAATTCGCTCAGTTACCCATATATAATCATCAGGTCCCCAAATCATTTCCCAAACCGTATCAAATCCTTCAGCAGCTACCCTTTCTTCTAATTCCTGAGAACTTACTACTTGATTGCCGAATGTGAATAAGTATAATATCATAAAAATTAATGATAACGACAATTTTAATGAATACCTTTTCATATTACTCTCATTTATTACTTAATAATATTTAATTTGACAAAACGTCCTAAACAACTCAATAAGTTACAAAAAATATTAATCAAAATGCAATTTAATTTTTCTCCAAATTCATATATATCATTAAAACTCTTACTCTTTTTCCTTTTGATACAAACCGGCTTTGGAAGCACAAAAACACCAGAAGTAAAAACTGAATTAGTTTTTTCTCATACTGAAGTAGAAAAAGGTACAGACTTAATCATTGGTGTCAAATTTGATATGAAAAAACATTGGCACATCTATTGGAAAAACCCAGGTGACTCCGGATTGCCTCCAAAATTAGAATGGGAATTACCAGATGGCATTGTCACAGGAGATATAATTTATCCAAGCCCAGAAAAAATTTATTTTGACGACCTTGCAAACTATTCATATTCAAACTCAATAATATTACCAGTCAAATTTAAAATAGCAAAAAATTATAATGGTAGCATCAATGCCAAACTCAAATTGTCATGGTTAACTTGCAAAGAAATATGCCTTGCCCAAGATACAGTACTAAATTTCAGTCTAAAATTTGGTAAAAGCAAAAAATCTGCTAACTTCAACACCCTCAACCAAATTATTATAAATTCTAATATTCAATTTGATGATTTTGCAAAAGTCAAAAACATAATTAATTCCGATAATCAATTAGAATTGCAATTTATAACTGAAATAATCAATATTCAATCTATAGATTTTTTCCCAGAAGAACAAGGAGTTTTCGTACATGGAAATAAACAAAAGTTTACTCAGACCTATAATAATTACATATTAAACTTACCGTTAGATTCTTATGCAGTCGAAAGACCAACCCATTTAAAGGGCTTATTAATCATTAAAACAAAAAATAAAATTTACACCCTTAATATTAACAAACCAATAGGAAATTCATGAAAAAAATAATAGCAATAATAACAATTGCATTATTCGCAATTGGACTTAAGTCCTTAGAAATAGATGATAAAGCCCCAAGCTTTACACTCAAAGATAGCAATGGAAAAACACATAATCTATCAGACTACAAAGGTAAATACGTAGTCTTAGAATGGATTAATTTTGATTGTCCTTTTATAAAAAAACACTATAGTGAAAATAATATGCAAACACTACAAAAAAAATACAAGGACAAAGGCGTTGTATGGCTATCAATATGTTCATCAGCTGACGGAAAACAAGGAAATTTTAAAGGAGAAGAATTAAACAATAGAATTAAAAAAGAAAAAGCAAACCCAACTGCTTACCTAATAGACGAATCAGGAAAAGTAGGCAAATCTTATGGTGCAAAAACAACCCCACACATGTTTATAATAAATCCAGATGGTAAATTAGTATATTCAGGTGGAATTGACGACACCCCATCAGCTGACCCAGACGACATCAAAGAATCTAAAAACTATATAAGTTCCGCCTTAGACGAAGCACTCTCCGGAAAAGAAATCAAAGTAAAATACGGAAGACCTTACGGATGTGGAGTGAAGTATAAATAAATAGTATAAATGTACAATTCAAAAATGCGTTATATAATAATAAATATGACGCATTTTTATTATTTTTTTATAAACTCAAATCTCTTTTTTTTCCTATCTATTTCTACAATAACAAAATATACACCTGCACTAATATTAGATACATCTATAGTTTTCGAATTGGATTTAATTAACCTTTCGCCAAAAACATTATATATATTTATTTTAAAATTTGTTGATTTATTAATTGAAAAATTCAAATTAAGCAAATCACTAACTGGATTTGGAAAAATAATGATTTGAGTATTCTCAAAAATAGAATTAGGTTTCTTAACCAAAACTACATCGTCCAACCTAGTATCTTCCAATAAATCAATACTATCATTTACTTCACTATAATAACCCTCTTTCTGATAAATAAGCTTGTAATTATCAGGTGCTACCTCAAATTCAAACTCCCCATTAACAGCACTAAACTTTTTGAAAGTATTAGAGTTATTAGTACTCTCTAATGACACTAAAATATTACTATTGTCATTTTCTTCCTCTAACTTCACATTCCCTGTTATCTTTATTAAATCACCTTCTTCTTTCCACTCTCCTACCAAATCTCTCATCGCTTGCATTTTATAATTCCTATCAGGGTTTTTATAATCATCAGTTAGCCCCCAACAGCCAGAACGGGAATACTTACCACTCAATGTAAACTGCATAGCAAGTCCACCGCCCATTTCAAACCAACCATCACCGTAATTTTTAATCAAAATATCCTTCATTTTCTCTGTACGATGAGACAAAATCCCATTATCTAAATTAACAAGACTATTTCCCGCAGGATAATGAGGTCCACCTTCATAAGAAGTGCAACCACCCACTAAATTATAACCATTAGCTTTATTTATATGATTTAATCTATTTGTACTCAACTCCGAATCACTAATTTGTGCATCTATCTGCTCCAACATACCATCATTAATTTCATCTGGAGTTCCAGCTGGATTATTAGTCCCAAAATAAAGTGCAGTAGAAGTAGCATAAATATAATCTCTCGGCTCCCCAATATTGTTTTTAATATATTCAAGCTGAATATCTGAACGCCCATGATATGCTTGCTGACCTGCTAATATTACTCTAATTCTTTTGTTAATTTCTTCCTGTCCAAATACTTGAGCAAACAGATTAGATAATTCCACAGTACGCCGAGCGTAATTTTCATTAAACCCTATACCATATTCGTCCGCCTGTGCCTGATTATACGGACCATGAGTCATGTGTGTCGGAGACCAGACTTCATTAGAATTTTCAACATAAATATTAATACCCGAATTCAAATTAGCTTTCAATATTTTAGCCAATTCAACGACATAATTCGAATCAGCAGAAATGTGAATGCATATCCAAATATCTTTATTTAACAAGTTCGCCAGCTCAATTATATATTCGTAACACCAAGCATCCATTTTTCCGTTTGTATTGCCCATTGGAACTTGCGTTGCGTCTAAAGAGGTTTTACGGTTTTCCCATTTCATTTTTGTTGGATATTGAGGTTCACCACCCCAAATATTCTGAAGTGTATAATATCTATAACAAGCAAAATTAGCTGATTTGCATAATCTAATATACTCATCTGTAAAAATCTTTTCAGTATCTAACTCATATCCCGGTCTATAAATCTTCAAATTTCTAATGCCAGTATTAACCCCTGCACTTTCATTTAATTCCGTATTCTGAAAACCCAATCCCACTATCCCATCTCCAGCTTCAAAAGGTCCAGGAACATTGATTTCAAAATAAGTTGTATTTGTCCCTTGGTCATAATTCTTATTTTGAATTGTAGCATCTGAACCCCAAATTGTTATATCAGATTGACCAATGAAACTACACTTGTAAACTCCACTATGATCTACTCTGTACTCTTCTGGGTCATCTATTTCATTAGACCATTCTCTTGGTGGTCTCTGGTCCATCATCAAATAATCAAAATCAGAGTTTGGCCATCCATTTTCATTGTAAGAATCTGCATTTGAAAACCGATTTTCATGGTTTACCATATCGATAAAAGCTCCGCCTGCATCTAAATTAACCCCTAAATTCTTAAATTCTTGTGAGTTTAATTCTAAGTAAGGCAAAAGTAAAATAAAGCAAATCGAAAGCAAAAAAGCGTATTTAAGTTTCATAATTAAGCAATTTATATTATTTAGAAATTTAGATAACTTCAAATTAATAATTAATTTTCAGTTTAAAGCCAATAGTTCTTGGTTCGAACATAAATTTAAGTCTCCCAGGATAAATATCATTAGAGCCAGTTGACACATAATATCTAACCTGCGAACCCAACATATTATCAGAATAAACAGTAGCCAAAATATTCATATTTTCATTGATACTCCACCTATAAGAAACAGAAGCATTAATACGAAAATCCGAATTATAAACATCTTGTTTTTCAAGTAACTCCTTTTCCCTCAAAAAAATAGACTTCTGATTTTCAAACTCAGCCTTTTCTTCATCACTAAGGCTACTAACATCAAAATTATTATAAGCGTTCTCATAAACTTTCATCTCATCATAAGAACCATCATAATCCCAAAACATTCTCGCATTCGCATGCAAAATCAAATTGTCTTCAAACATCTTATGAGTAACAATTAGTCTCGTCGAATTATTCACCCAATTATTCAAATTATTTCCAGCACCTTCTAACAATAACGGAATTCCCTTTTTAGTATAGTAATAATAATCAGAAAAAGAGATATTATTACGTTGATTGCCGTCTTTCAAATCTTCATTCATCTTCATCTCTATCAAATGCAAGTAAGAGTGATTAAATAAAATATCCGTTTTTGATAAATTAAAATGTGCCTCCGCTTCAAACCCTAATAATGACATATTCCCAAGAAATTGCAAATCATAACCCGTATAGCCAACTGCATTAATATCATTATAATAACCATTAAAATTTATTATTGTGTTCTCATTCATAACACATATATATCCCAACTCTATACTATTCAATACCTCATGCTCATTGTCTTCTTCTGTGCTATCAAGTGCCCTATTCCTATCATATAAAAATTGCGACCTAAGTGGCATCATCCTCAAAGACCTATGAGCCGTTAATTTTATAATATTTTCTCTATCTAAGTTAGTAACTATACATAATCTCGGCGAATACATTACCGACGAAATAGAAGGCAAATCTACTCTATGCGAATATATCATTTGAATATTATCATTAAAACTATAAGTAGCTTCTAATAAATGACTATGATTAAATATCTCTATACCATGCCCAACTTCTACCACTTTATCACTTGTAGTAAAATCTAATGTCGTGTCTATATAATAAACATTCGTATTCGAATCACTTATAATATTTACACCTTCTTGTATCCATAAGTAATCATCACTTTTGCCCCAAGGAGCATGAATATCTGTTTTATTTATTTCATATCCTGTAGTTATTTTTAATTTTTCCTTGTCATCATAATTAAATAAAATATTACCAACATATCGCTCCTGTGAAAAAGCATAATCCCTAATATTCGAATAATGGTCTATTGGCTTATCCGGATGCAAAAAATTATATCTTATATATTCTTGATTATCAAAAGTTAATCCCACTTTCATACCAAGGTCATCACTTATTTGAGTACTATATTCCGGAGAAATCGCAATTTGCCTACTCGTCAATTGCCTACTATTATTTGACCCAAGTATGTTACCATTCTTATCATGTTCTTCATATTGAGTAGTAAAATAGTGTGTTTGACCAGATTGTGAATACCTTGCCCAAACTCTAAAGTCTTCTCCAAATTTCAAGTCCAAATAAGACTTAATCTGCGGTCTTTCCAACGCGTCGCCCAAATAAACCTGTGGTGAATTAACATCACTATCTTTTTTACCAATAAATCGTTTGTCCGAACTTGCATCTTTTTCCATATGATAATAATCCGGAGATTCCTGCCCTTCTGTTGCCCTATATGATGTATTAAAATATACACCGACATCCCCAAAACTATCCGAATACTGCAAATTTCCACCTTTACTCCTATAAACCGGGTCATAAGCCATTCCAACAGAATAATTCGGACTATTCGAATCCGAATTCTTAGTAATAATATTAATTACCCCAGCCAATGCACCGCCACCATAAGTTACTGAACCCGGACCACGTATAATTTCAATTTTTTCTATATCGCTCCTATCCCATTGGTCTATTTCCGTCATAACACCTTCATATACCATATTCGAAAGATTTTTTCCATTTACGAGCAAAATCAATTTATAATTTTCCGCTGCTATCTGACCCCTAATCCCAATCTTATCCCCTTCCTGATGAGTCATAAGTACCATTCCGGGAACATAAATTTCTAATAATGTAGCCAAATTTCTTGCATTCGTAATTTCTATCTGTTCTTTTGTAATTGTTGTTATAGCAGAGGGGGAATTTTTAGATAATGCACTTGATAGATTACCAGTAGTTATTTTTTGGTTTATCAACTCTTCAAGAGTAAACTTGCTAAGCCTGTCAAAATCATCATCTTGCAAAGATAATAACTTCAAATTGCTCAACATAATCAAAATTACAATAATACTAATATGATATTTCATATTTACAATATTTATTTTTGAAAATAACGCTCTAAATATAATTAAAATTAATTAATTATGAAAGATATTATTTTATTTTCAAATTAAATCCCATGTAAAAATTTAGTTTTGGTTGCGGTATTGTTGCCAAATAAGTTGTTTGATCTATCAATCCACCATGCCTATAATCACTATTTAGCAAATTATTGATTTTAGCATAAATTGACAAATAATCCCATAAATATTTACTCCTAATCCTCAAATCTACATTGTCAAACCCTGGTTGAAATCCATCTGGATATAAATCCTTATTACGATTATTTATTTCGCCAAAATGCCTATAAGAAACCGATAAATTTATCATATCAAACATATTTCTCCAATCTAATAACACTGTAAACTTATTCGGAGCTACTCTTGGTATTGACTCATTCTCTCCATCTTTCAACACTTGTGTCCGAGTATAAGCATACTGCATATTCAAATCTATATTTTTACTTATATTCCAATTAATACCAAAATTCAATCCAATTACTTCCTGTCCTCCAATGTTTTCATTACGAAAACCAACACTATAAACCGACGTATCAAGATTTGAAAAATATTTGTTATATGCTAATGTAGAATCTGTAGTAAACATATTTCTTTCTATCAAATTCTTTAATTTACTAAAGTAAACAGACAGCTCAAATGATAAACTTTTATTAAACCTATGATTAGTATTTACCTCATAAGTTACGATTTTCTGATTCTCTAAATGATGGTTTGGATCGTCCTTTTTTACTTCACTTTCTGACAACATTACTGCAGTTGTTGCTCCCCACTGTTCATATTGATAAAACAACGATGGTGCTTGAAATGCTCGACCATATAATAGCTTAATATTTGTCTTTTTTGTCGGATTGAGTATTATCCCCATTCTTGGATTAAATGTATTATCATATAACGAAAAATAATCAAACCTACCGCCTATAAGTAAACTGAAATAATCAGTAGGAGAATAAGATGTTTGCAATAATGCACCATATCTTTGCTGATGAATCATAAGCGAATCTTCAATTATTTTGGCTACTTCGCCCTCATACTTTAAAGATTGAGCAAAAACTTGGTCATTTGCATAAGGAGGAATACTCGAACTATTCTCAAACTCTATTCCAAATATCGCATAAAACTCATCATTAAATTTATGCTTTAAGTTTGCATCACCCCTTATAGTATGATTAAGTCCAGTCATATACTGGCTGAATGATTCCTCTAAAATCCTATCTTTCTTCCATTTATGAAATTGCGAATTAGGGTCCTGCTCAAAATATATATAATCCATATTCCAAGTAAAATCAGTACCTTCTCCAATTTCTGAAACATAGTTTAAACCCAAAATATTATTTGTCAATGCCCACTTATCACTTTTATCATATATTATACTTCGTGTCTGTTGCCCATGTGCATTACCTTCATCAAAATGCTGGCGAATATACGAAAGTGTAAGATTACCAAAACTACCTTTCAAAAATATATTGTGGTCTTTAATTGGTTGCTCAAACTCATTTGCCAACGGCTCTTTATAATTCAATATCGTATCATAAACTGGGTCACGACCTATCAAATCTATTCCATCAGAATTATATATCCCAGCACTCGCATAAAAAGATATATCTTCATCATATTTATATGAAAAACTGAGATTAGAATATAACGAGTTAAAACTACCGTAATGAGAATCAAATTCTAAATTTAGATTTTGTCCATTTTCTGTACCTATATCTTCATTTTTAGAAACAATATTAATAATTGCCGAGAATGCATCAGCTCCATAAATTGCAGAACTCGGTCCTGATATAATTTCTATTCGCTTAGCATGCGATACTGATATCGAATTTCCCACCGAAAGAAATGTACCATTTGTAGGATTGATTTTTTTTCCGTCCATTAAAACTAAAAATCTATCATTTCCCCCTATCCCCTTGATAGTATAATACTCACCAAATCCACGTGCATTATCTACAATATCTATGTAATTTATATCCCTCAATACATCAGACAAATGAAAATACAACCTATCTTTAATCTGCCTTTCAGTTATTATAATCGTATTTGCAGGTGCTTCGTCTTCATTTTCCGCAAATTTACTAACCCCAGTTATTTTAGTATTTACCAATTCCTCTAACGATAATTTTTCTAATTTATCGAATTCATCGTCCCTCATTTCCTGTGAATACATTTCAATGATAAACAATGCGTAAAGAATTATAACTATAAGATACTTCATAAATTAAAAATATTTAATTTTGCAATCTGACTTATAAGTTAATAAAATTTTTCTTATTTTTCAATAAAAAAACCTCAATTACTCAATTTTAATGCACCCGCCTCTTGATATTGCCTATATAGTTTGTACGACGGAAAAAAATTACTTGCCTCAAAATCTTCTTCTGATTTAAACTCCTTTCTCCGAATTCTTGATTGCTCTACTCCCTTAATCCCTGCATTACTCACAAGCTCAAGCCACTGACTGCCACTCAATAAATGAATATCAAACCCAAGGCAATCCTCCCATACATGAGAGCCAATATTTTCTAAATAATAATCTATCGCCATTGCGAACTTACCACCCGGCTTTAATACCCTCGCAATTTCCGAAAAAGCCCTTTTCAAATCTCCAACGTAATACAAAGCCTCTATCGAAATTATATGACTAAAACTATTATCAGCAAAAGGCAATTCTTCAATACTTCCTCGCTTGAAATCTCCATTCGGCAAATTTTTACTCGCAGTTTTTACCATATTCTCAGACAAATCCAAGCCACTTATATTCCTCGCTCCTCTTTCTTTTGCCATTCCCAATGCTCTTCCGTTACCACAACCCAAGTCCAACACAGATTCAACATTATTAAAATCCCAACCACCATATATATCCAATACTAATTCATCATGACCTTTCGCCATTGACTCGCCACGTGGTTTCCCAGCCCACACATCAAATAACGAAGATATTTTCTCTGTATTTTTGTTCATTTTTCCCTTTTCTTATAACTTATTTTTATTAATCTTTTTTATAGACACAACAACGTTTAACTATACTTTATATTAGCCGATACTTATGAAAAAATCTTTATTTTTACCCTAAAACTACTTTTTTACTCCCAATTCCCAATTTGTGGATAAACTCTATTATTATTTATCTTTATATAAATCAATTTACTTTTTAACTCTATTTCCTGTTTCCCATCGCTTTTATATATCAATTGCCCTAACATATTATATATTTCTATCGTTCGTATTCTTTCTACTACTTTTAACTCTCTTCCATTGATTATTATCCTATCTTTATATTCTTCTTTTAATACATCTGATTTTATATATTTATATGGTGGGCTAAAGTCTGAACTACAACCGTTCTCAAACTCTCTTTTTATATAATATAGACCATCCTCTGAAGGTATATAATAATTCTCTTCTGATAACAACTCCTCATCATCAAATTCATACCAATGATTATTATACTCATAACTCGAATACAAAGTGTCATTTGATTGACTTATCTCAGCTATCTCAGGTGCAGCTAATACTTCTATTTCTATCTCTTTTCTACTAATACAACCATATACATTATCATATTCATAAACTATTTTATGCTTCCCAATTTCTACTTCCTCTGGATTAAACTTATTATCCACTATTCCATTCCCTAAATATGTCCCACCATAAGGTTCTACTTGTTCTAACTCTACCTGTTCAGAGTTCTGACATATTTGTAAATTTACTTTCTCTTTTAACTCTGTGCTGTCTTTTATTATTATATTATATTCCCTCACCTTCTCACAATTATTTTTTGTATTTGTCTGAAACAATCGAACTAAGGAACTTTTAGCTTCTCCCCAATCTATATACAAGGTATCTTTATTCTTTTCTCCAACTATCTCTGCTCCATTTAAAACCCACTTGTTTACATAGTCTTCATTTGTTTCAGTATATAAAAATGGTGTTGAATATCTACAAATTGTATCTTTAATATTTAAAATTTCTGCTTTTGGAGAATTTGTTATTGTTACCGAATAATCGCTCTCTTCAGAATAAATTCTTTTATCTTCTGAGACTACTTTTATTTTATAACCTTCTCCTGCTTCTATGTCTATTGGTATTTCTGTATATATTGTTCCATTTCTTTCATCTGTAGTCAATTCGCCAATTACCAAACTATCTTCAAAACTTCCATCTTTATTTGATAAATAACATGTATAAGTTTTATCTTCTTTTTCTGGCTTAAAGTTTTGTTTGAAACTTATATCTATTCCCGAACCCGAACATACTTTATATTTAATATTTGTACTTAATTCTGTCTTTTTTAATGTACATTTGACTATCGATAAATCATGAAGAGAATTCTCAATAAAATAACCTCCCATATATAGACTTTCATTAAAAGCAACAGCATCGTTTATGTTGTTAAAATCATCAGGGTGGTTAATGTAATATCCTATTTCATTTACATTTGTATCTATTTCATATACAAATGTTGTTCCGCCGTTATTAGTTTTATTTAATTTATAGTTTGGGTCTAATACTTCTAAATCTTCTACTTCATAATCTTTAATATTCATATCACCTGTAATTATTATATTTTCTCCATAGTTTAGGACATTAACAGGAGCATAATAATTAGTTCTCATTCTAAAATTTTGTAACCATAGTTTTTCCCCATCTGGGCTTAATTTATAAAGAATTATACCACCTTCCATGTATTCATCTACATCTCTATCTAAAATTAAATCTTCATAATAGCAGGAAATAAATACATAAACATTATTATCTGCTCCTATGACCACCCCATGTGAAGAATGAAGTTTGCTTTCCCCTCCTAAGAATGTACTCCATAAAGTATAACCATCTTCATCTAATTTATATATTAAACTTCCATATCCATCTATTTTCTCCTTTTGAAAGCCGTTTACTTCTATATCAGTACTAGCTGTCATAATTAGAACATATATATTATTATTTTCATCAACTTGAATATGTGTTGGTCTATCTCGTTTATCACCGCCTATATATCTTCCCCATATATTTTCTAAATCGCTATTCATTTTTAATACATAAGTATCACCTAATCCCCTGTTATAGCTACCTTCTTCGTGTATTGGTAAACCTATATTCGACCATGTATAAATACATACTATTACATTGTCTTCAGAGTCTATCTTTATATCATATCCTCCATTGGAATAATCGCCGCCAGCGTACCTACTTTTTAAAATGATTCCATTTGTGTCTATCTTATTTATATAAACATCTTCACTATTTGTTCTTTTACCCTCATATATAGGGTCTGATATATTAACTTTGCCTGATAAGCCTATCTCAAAAATCTCATCTTTACTGTTTACTGCTATTTTTATTCCTTCAGAGCTTTCAAGTGTATCATTTAAAGTAAGCCACAATAATGTGCCATCTTTATTATATTTTGCTGTTAAATTTATTCTCCAGATATTGCTTGGTCCTGGTGGTCCATATATATCAGTATTGATTGGATAAGTTGCTTCTAAATCTGTTGAATGAGTTTCTCCTGTAATATATAAGTTTTCTTTTGAATCTACAGCGAGACCGTGTGCTTCA
>Ga0209475_10000496_pt1 | contig 78804 bp, 56 predicted proteins | sample tdDd471_FD_187128 | JGI IMG/M metagenome (GOLD analysis project Ga0209475, IMG submission 187128) | Marine sediment microbial communities from the Atlantic coast under amendment with organic carbon and nitrate - tdDd47.1 (SPAdes)... | ecosystem: Environmental > Aquatic > Marine > Coastal >... | reverse complement strand
CGAATTTCGATTTTGTTTTATATTTTTTACTTATATCTGCGCTAGCCAATTTTTTTTAGCACTTGTTAGGTGCAGGTTTTTCAAAAACTTCCCTAGAGATTGCGTTTACGCAATAGGGGTTTTTGCGACTTGCACCTAACGGTTTGAATATGATGCGTGCCGCATCTTGTTCAATAAGTTTTCTTTGGTTTCCGTATTTTTAAATTTATTAAATCATTTTCTATGAAAATGAAACTGCGGCATGAATTATATTTTTTGTTGTGCACCGTTTTTATTATTTTTCTTTTATTTCGAATTCGTTTATTTCATGTTCAACTGTATCAGGTTCAATTCCTTGAAGTATTTTTGGTGATGGAGGAAGTGGAGGCAAATTGTCTTTTAGACTGAACACGATTCTGAATCGTTTCTGTATTTTTTCAATTTCATTGTCTTTTAATTCGCAAATATCTTTTTTAAACATTGAGATTGATAAATCATTGGCAGCAATTAAATATCCTCTAATTACTTCAGCGTAGACAGCTTTTCTAAATTCTATAGGCGTTCTTTCATCCCAATAAATTTGATAAGCAGCATATTTATAGTTATTGTTTATGAAGAAATCTTTTGAAACCTCTGCAATTCTTTGCTTTAAACTGTCAATTTCTAAAATATTATTTTCAAAAAGTATTTGAGAATTTCTATTGAGAAAAATTCGTAATGTTCGTATTAAGATACACGGTTGGTCAATATAAGCTGTGTCATCATTACAATACTTTTCTGTTATAATTAAGGTTTCAACCGTATTAGTTTCTGTTAAATGGAAACGGCTGTTCAATGGATAAACTTTATTACAAATATTATCGTCAATTTGTGATTGAAGGTTTTCAAATTGATTTTCCATATTAAGACTAAAGTCAAAGTCAACATTGAATGAGGAATCACTTTTTAGCAATTTAATTTCGTTTATACAAAGTGTCAGTTTGTCAATTCGAGATTGAGTGCAGGATACAATCGTTAAAATTAATATTGTTATTAAAGTAATAGTTTTCATTCTTTTAAATGGTGCACAACGTTTCGTGCTAAGAATAGTTGGCGGCTTAATGTCGCCTTCTATTTTCTTTACAACGCATTGCGATTTTGTTTTATATTTTTTAATTATATCTGCGCAAGCCAATTTTTTTTAGCACTTGTTAGGTGCAGGTTTTCCAAAAACTTTCCTAGAGATTGCGTTTACGCAATAGGGGTTTTTGCGACTTGCACCTAACGTTTTGAATATGATGCGTGCCGCATTATGTTCAATAAGTTTCTATGTATCACGTTTTTTCAAATTTACAAATCATTTTCTATGAAAATGAAACAGCGGCATGAATTATATTTGTTGTTATAAACCGTTTTTTTGTTTTAGTGATTTAGAATAATTTTCTTTGTAATAAAATAGTCTTGTGTGGAGTAATTCAAAAAGTACATTCCACCCTTAAATTCCTTAATGTTTATTGATTTTCTTGAGAAGTTTTTTTCTTCATAAATTAACTTTCCACTTATGTCAATAATTTGAATTAATCCGTTAGCTTTTGAGGTATCTATGTCGATAAAAATAACGTCATCAGATGGAATTGGAAATATCGTGATAAAATTTGCATCAAACTCATTTTCATTATTACCTAAACACATATATGTTTGAATAACCAAGCTATCGCTCCATGCACTTTCACCACAATCATTTTTACTACGAACTTTAAGTGTTGTTATGCCTTGGAAGGTTGGGGACCAATGAATTGTTGTTGTATTACTATCCTGCGAAACAATCCCAGACTCTTCTGGTAGCAACTCCCACTCGAAATACCACGAATTATCAGTATGAGTTGTGTGGTAAGTTGTAATGCTATCTTTATTAACGCATAACGATTCCTTTCCGGTGGGCTGTGGCGGTTTTTCTGGAGTATAGTGGATGCAGTCTTTTATTTGGAATACCCATGGGGTTAATCTAAGTCCTGTTATATTAGGGCAATTTACATCCCCATCGTTACCATATGTTACAGGTACTAATACGTAAGTAAAATCATTTTTACTTACAACACATTTGCTATATGAAAACCAATCCATTCCTTGACCCCCATAGGTGGATTGCCAATACAAGTTTCCTTCTTGATCAGTTTTAATAAACCACACATCAGATAATCCATGATTGCCAAGCACATCACCATCATTGGAAAATGTTGATCCAATAATGGTATAACCACCCTCATTATCTATATTTAGATATACTGGATCATCATAGTTGCTTCCTCCCAAACACTTTTGCCATTGTAGCTCTCGCTCATATGAAAGGTTTAGAAGCCAAACGTCTGTAAGTCCATGATTACCGCTAACATCATAATCATCCGAGTCGGTTGTCGATACAATCGTATATCCAGCATCTGTCTCAATAATATCATATCCTATATCGTTAAATGACCCTCCAAAACAATCCTGTCTTAATATATTACCTGATAAATCAAGTTCCACTAACCATAAATCAAGGCCAAATGAGGGATCATTCATCATAGTACATTCCGACATACCTCCATTATCATTAACTCCACATAAAGCCAGATATGTATTATTGGATGTTTGAATTAATTTTAATCCATTATCCCTACCTAAACTTCCAATAGTAGTTTCCCATTCTAAGTTTCCCAACGAGTCAAGTTTTATTATCCAGTTATCATAGTATCCATAATAATTTGTAACCTGACCACCTCCATCCTGGATTCTACTCATTATTAATACTCCTCCATCTTGAGTTAAAATCGCGTCACGTGGTTCATCATGACCTAAACTACCATAGCTTTTCTCCCAGATTATATTGCCAACTAAATCAATTTTCACAACCCATATGTCATATCCACCGATATTTGGAGAAGTTACATCTCCATCATTGGACTTGGTTTCATTTATTAAGTATATACTATTTGTCTTATTATAAACTATTACTTCTGGTTGATCTGTATCAAAACCACCGTAGCACCTTGACCAAATATAGTTTCCAATACTATCAACCATGATGTATAGGGCGTCACCATTATCATGATAGTTATCATTAACTTCGAAAGGTTCATTTGTGTATATTCCAACCAAATAATTCGATCTAATAACATCAATACATCTGGATTCTGTATCATAATTCTCAGTTCTCACACATTCTTGCCAACTCATTTTATAATCCTGAGAATAACTGTTTAATGTTACAATTATTAAATATAGAATTATTGATAACTGAAGCTTATTCATAGCTGCTAGGAATTCTCAAAATGGTTTATAACGTTTCGTGCTAAGAATAGTTGGCGGCTTAATGTCGCCTTCTATTCTATTTACAACGCATTTCGATTTTGTTTTATATTTTTTACTTATATCTGCGCTAGCCAATTTTTTTTAGCACTTGTTAGGTGCAGGTTTTTCAAAAACTTCCCTAGAGATTGCGTTTACGCAATAGGGGTTTTTGCGGCTTGCACCTAACGGTTTGAATATGATGCGTGCCGCATCGTGTTCAATAAGTTTTCTTTTGCTTCTATACCTTCAAATTTATAATTCATATTCATTGGATTACTTAGCGGCGGCATGAATTATATTTTTTGTTAGGTGCTGGCATTTTTAATTTCTCTATTTGCTGTGATAAAAAACATTGTAATTCCAATCAGTGAAAATAATACAGTCATAGCTACAATTAAATTATTCTTTATATCCAATCGTTTCATGTCCTTCGATACTAAAATTGCAGCAATTATATTTATAATCAGTTGAATTATCCAAGTCGATGATGAAAGAAATCCAATAATAGAAGAATTACCAGTATTTGCCTCAGGAATCAGTCGTTGAATTATTGTTGAGATTAGAAATGTCAAAGAATATCCGATAAAAATCAGAACGGCATATTTATTTACTAAAGTTCTAAAATTTTTATTTGTCATCGCTATTAATTTTATTGTTAATTAAGAATAGAAAGAATATTATTCCTGCGAAATATGACATAATGGTCAATAAAACTACAGGAATTCCTTTAATCTTATTTTTTATTAGATCATTCATTATCACTATGGCAAGAATCACATTTATCAGGTATGGAATATTAATTAAAGCGGTATTCATGATATAACTAGCTTCATTAAATTCAATCCCAATTTTAATTAGAAACATTTGTAATTGACTTATTATTAGTATTTTTAATATACCTTGAAGTCCAATTAAAACTATCAAGAGTATTGAATATTTCTTAATGTATTTTTTCATATGTAATTAGTTTCTTGCTCTTTATTTTGCTTGCACCTAACGTTTTGAATATGATGCGTGCCGCATTATGTTCAATAAGTTTTCTATGGTTTACGTATTTTCAAATTTACAAAATCATTTTCTGTGAAAATGAAACTGCGGCATGAATTATATTTTTTGTTAGCAACTGGGCTTTTTTAATTAATAATAACTTTATGAACTTCTATAAACGTCATTGTTTTAAATTTAATAAAGTATATACCATTTTGCAGGTGTGACAAGTCAAGTTGAGAAAAGTATATAGATGTCGAAGGAAGATCAATTAATTTCTGGTTTACATCGTATATTTCAACTACTACATTATCCAATTCTTGATTTGTGTTCAGGTATCCATTGGTAGGATTAGGCCATAATTTGATTTTGGTTTGATCCGGGTTGGGTGAATCTCCAATAGATTGGTAGCCAGGACTTAGTTTAACAAAGTCATAATTTCCAGAAATTGCCCAAATATTGCCCTCTCCATCTGAAGTAACTTCTTCCAATGCACCAAAATTACTATGTCCCGTCATAAAATCTACATTGGTCCATGTTTCCCAATTTGTTCCATCAAAATGATTTAGAGTTCCAGCTGTCGATACCCATATTTCATTATTACCATCAATGCAAAAATCTTGTATGTTGTTAGAAACAAGAGATGTGTTGCTTGTATTGTATTCCGTCCAAGACGTACCGTCATATTTTGCCATTCCATAAGAGGGGCTAACAGGCAAAGAAACCCACATATTATAATTACTGTCAAATTCTATTTTACGGACTTTGTCCAATTGTACCCCTGTGGTTAAGTCCAAAATCTCAAATGTGCTATTTTGTGGATTAAAACTTCCCATTCTATCGATTGCCGAAAACCAGATCAGGTTGTTCTGATCTTCTGCTAAGTGAAAGAACCAAACAAGGCTATTTGCACCACAACCTACAGGAAGTGTGTGGTTTTCCCAGTTACTACCGTCATAATGCAATATGCCAGCTCCACCGCTTGCAAACCACATATCGCCGTTTTGAGCACATAATCCTGCGTTAACCTCATCATATTCAAATCCGGTTTCTGTTTCAGTAAATATGGTCCAGTCGTTTTGTGTTCCGTTTCCATTAGGATTGAATTTTATTACGTATTGATCTGTAGATAACCATACATTATTATTATTGTCGAAAGCAATGTGGTTAATTATAACTTCTGGCATTCCATGATTTTGTGAATCATATGATATCCATTCAGTTCCATTGAACATAGTTAGCCCTTTGGGTTCACCGTATTTATCAAGTCCTGCCCATATCTTGCCGTTATTATCAGTAGCAATACAAGTTCCATCAGAATATGGAAATGCATTAAACATAGATTCATAAATTGTCCACGTTTGTGAATTTATATTTAATGGGAATAATGATATTGAAAAAATGACTGTTGCGGTAAAAAATAAGGTTTTCATATGTTAATTGTTTTTAAGTTAAGTTTATAAAGGTAGGTTATATTAATCTGGTTTTTTTGTTTCTAAAAAACCAAATAAGTTATAAAGTGTATTGATTTTCAGCCTTGTTGCTAACGGTTTGAATATGATGCGTTTGGCGTTAGCCTTAGCAACAATTCAACCTGCGACGATTTATTTTTTTGTATACAAATTTTCATTTTATATCTCAACTGCCAAATGCAGTATATTTATTGTTACCTACTGCTTTTTTCCTTTGTGTCCTTAATATTTTTTTCTGCAATCATATGGCGAAGCAAAAAGCGACACTTTACCAAAAAAAGCCTAATGTCAAAAATTAATCATCTACCAAATCAACTATTCATATAGATCAAAGACTCACAGAAAGAAGATTTATCTACGACTATATTTATATACTCCTGATCCATGTAGGTCCTTTGTGTCTTTAGTTGTAGGTAACGGTTTGAATATGGTGCGTTTGGCATTTTGAAACGCTTCATTTTCTGACCGTAACATATTTTATTCTTACTACTAATTTTAATGTTTTAACTCAACTGCCAAATGCACTATATTTGTTGTTAGCCACAGTTATTTATAATATTTTTTCTATTATTTTCTTGATATTTTCTATTGATTTTTTTATTGAACTAGTCTCAATTATTATAGATTCAATATCCATATGATATTTGACTTTTATATGCTCTGCAATAAATCTATTCTGAGCAATACAAACCTCCGTTGCTTTTTGAATGTTCTCATTAATTCTATCTTGTTTTAGAGAGAAAATAACCGAAGTTACAATAATTAAGATGAAGACGCCTACATTAAAAAACGTTATTATTTCAATAGATCTAGCCAATATGCTTTGAGGAATAATTGATTCAATATTGCCAAATGTCACAGTTTTAATCGTATAATAAAGAAAGTCAAATATATTGGGTTCAATTGTTGTTCTGAAGTTTGAACTGTCTATAGCAAACAATTCAATATTTATAAATGTATAATATGCTAGTGTAAGAATTATGAAACCAATCAGTTGATATATCCATGAAATTACAAAAGCTCTTTTACCTTTAAAGCTATTCAGATTTGCTCCTAAATACTCGATTATTGAATTCACAATTATTAATCTCTCAACTCGCTTTATATTTTTTTCTTGTTCGGGCAATTTATCATCAACTTTATTCTCTTCATATGTTTTAATAATTGAGTATGATTTTTCCGGTGATTCAATTATTGTATTAAGAGATTTTTCAACATTTAGCCCAAATAATTGTGCCGGTTGGAATGATTGAATCACATATTTTACAACTATCTTATAATAGAAAAATGAAAAATACAGCATGCTACAAACCCTGACTATATCAGAATCTGTTACTAAAAGCAAAACTACTAATGATGTTAATATTAAGAAGTTTATTAATGTTGATTTATACTTTTTAATTCTAATAAAAATGAAATTTAAATAACCAGATAATAGATAAATTTTTCCCTTATTGAGAATGGTTTTTGGTAGGAACCAAAACAAAATCAATATTGGATAAAAAATCAAAATTAGATTGTAGTACCATTTGGATTTTACCATTAATAAGAATACGACAACGAAAAAAACAAGAGGAACTGTTGTGAATATCCAGTTATTATCTGGCTCTAAACCATTTAATATTAAGTAATCCCCACGAAAAATTATTAGAAAAATACCAATCAACCATATTGAGCTATATAGAATATGTTTTAATAAAAATTTCCAAAATATGGGTTTATCTATATCTAGATTAAAGAAAGTTGTCATAATGGAGTTTTTATTTTAAATTTTTAAGAAACATAAATAGTTTTCTAATAATATTTTGGTTCTGACTATTATCGATTTTACTCGTGTCAAACAATAAGTTTGCATTGATATTTGATTGATTTAATAATTCAATTTTTTTCAGTGAAACTTTTGTAGAATATTTGTTAATTATTGCGAATCCTCCTTCTGCATCATTAAATAGTAAAAGTTTAGCCTTAAGAGTTAAATTCTCTTTTAACCTAGAATCAATAATTGTTACTCCTTGTGGGATTTCATATTTAGTGAATGATGGTGTTTTGTGAAGATCATATTGATTTAGGTCATTTATTTTTTGTTGATTCATTCTAGCTACATTTCTTTTTACAATGTATTCATATCCTTCGACCTCTCCCATTAGCCTATAACCATCTGGGTATTTGTATAAGAAATAGATTCCTCCATCATTGTGAGAAGGACCTAATAGAAGTCCACCCATATCAGCCTGTATAGCAGACCCATTTGAAACGTATTCATCAATTTCGCTAAATGAAAAAAGTTGTTGATAGTAAAAATTCATATTGTTATGTGTAATTCGCGTCTCATAATTGTGGCTAACGTTTCGTGCTAAGAATAGTTGGCGGCTTAATGTCGCCTTCTATTCTATTGGAAACGCATTGCGATTTTGTTTTATATATTTTTACTTATAACTGCGCTAGCCAATTTTTTTTAGCACTTGTTAGGTGCAGGTTTTTCAAAAACTTTCCTAGAGATTGCGTTTACGCAATAGGGGTTTTTGCGACTTGCACCTAACGTTTCGTGCTAAGAATAGTTGGCGGCTTAATGTCGCCTTCTATTCTATTTACAACGAATTTCGATTTTGTTTTATATTTTTTACTTATATCTGCGCTAGCCAATTTTTTTTAGCACTTGTTAGGTGCAGGTTTTTCAAAAACTTCCCTAGAGATTGCGTTTACGCAATAGGGGTTTTTGCGGCTTGCACCTAACGTTTCGTGCTAAGAATAGTTGGCGGCTTAATGTCGCCTTCTATTCTATTTACAACGCATTGCGATTTTGTTTTATATATTTTTACTTATATCTGCGCTAGCCAATTTTTTTTAGCACTTGTTAGGTGCAGGTTTTCCAAAAACTTTCCTAGAGATTGCGTTTACGCAATAGGGGTTTTTGCGACTTGCACCTAACGGTTCGTGCTAAGAATAGTTGGCGGCTTAATGTCGCCTTCTATTCTATTTACAACGCATTGCGATTTTGTTTTATATATTTTTACTTATATCTGCGCTAGCCAATTTTTTTTAGCACTTGTTAGGTGCAGGTTTTCCAAAAACTTTCCTAGAGATTGCGTTTACGCAATAGGGGTTTTTGCGACTTGCACCTAACGTTTCGTGCTAAGAATAGTTGGCGGCTTAATGTCGCCTTCTATTCTCTTTACAACGAATTTCGATTTTGTTTTATATTTTTTACTTATATCTGCGCTAGCCAATTTTTTTTAGCACTTGTTAGGTGCAGGTTTTTCAAAAATTTCCTTGAAATTGCGTTTTACGCAATAGGGGTTTTTGCGACTTGCACCTAACGTTTCGTGCTAAGAATAGTTGGCGGCTTAATGTCGCCTTCTATTCTCTTTACAACGAATTTCGATTTTGTTTTATATTTTTTACTTATATCTGCGCTAGCCAATTTTTTTTAGCACTTGTTAGGTGCAGGTTTTTCAAAAATTTCCTTGAAATTGCGTTTTACGCAATAGGGGTTTTTGCGACTTGCACCTAACGGTTCGTGCTAAGAATAGTTGGCGGCTTAATGTCGCCTTCTATTCTCTTTACAACGAATTTCGATTTTGTTTTATATTTTTTAATTATATCTGCGCTAGCCAATTTTTTTTAGCACTTGTTAGGTGCAGGTTTTTCAAAAACTTCCCTAGAAATTGCGTTTACGCAATAGGGGTTTTTGCAACTTGCACCTAACGTTTCGTGCTAAGAATAGTTGGCGGCTTAATGTCGCCTTCTATTCTATTTACAACGAATTTCGATTTTGTTTTATATTTTTTACTTATATCTGCGCTAGCCAATTTTTTTTAGCACTTGTTAGGTGCAGGTTTTTCAAAAACTTCCCTAGAGATTGCGTTTACGCAATAGGGGTTTTTGCGGCTTGCACCTAACGGTTCGTGCTAAGAATAGTTGGCGGCTTAATGTCTCCTTCTATTCTATTGGAAACGCATTACGATTTTGTTTTATATATTTTTACTTATATCTGCGCTAGCCAATTTTTTTTAGCACTTGTTAGGTGCAGGTTTTCCAAAAACTTTCCTAGAGATTGCGTTTACGCAATAGGGGTTTTTGCGACTTGCACCTAACGTTTTGAATATGATGCGTGCCGCATTATGTTCAATAAGTTTTCTTTGTATTACGTATTTTCAAATTTACAAAATCATTTTCTATGAAAATGAAAGCGCGGCATGCATTATATTTTTTGTTGGCAGCTGGGCTTTTTTTTCTGGGCTGGGGCAGGCAAGCTTATTGACAAGTTTAGGTTTTGGCGGTGGGCTTTTTACTACTTGGTAATGTGCTTGAGTGCGATGTGATAGCATTATTTTTTGTCTCTATTGTCTAGTTAATACTTGTAATTATATTTTAATCTATTTCAGTCCATGATATAATTAATTAAAGTCGCATTGAACCTTGTCATTTTATTAGCATAACTGTCCCCTCAACAACTTTTGAATCCATAGGCTCTTGTCCAAATTCTTCATAATCGATGCGATAAACATATGTTCCAAGCAGACAAGGTGTGCCCTGATATGTTCCATCCCAACCAGTTGAAATATCTGAGGTTTCAAATATCAATTGCCCCCAACGATTGAAAATGCTGATATGGTATTTATTTATATAGTCGTATTTTGGGATGGCACCAAAAGTGTCATTTAAACCATCACCATTTGGAGTGAATGCATTTGGGATGTAGAATGGTATTCCTCCCCATAGGATTTGTACTGCATCCGACGAACTGCAGTTATCGTATGAAGTTACTTCCACAATGTAGAGGCCTGTTGTATCAATAATTATTGATTCTGATGTTTCTCCTGTATTCCACAGGTAGTAGTCAGCCCCATAGCCTGCCTCTAGTAAATAGCCTGGTTCAACCCAGAGGGTATCATATTCTGAAAAAGCAATTTCGGGTGATAGGATTACCATAACCTCAAATGTTTTGGTATTGCTGCATTGCATGGAATCTTCAACATAAAGGGAATAAGTGCCTGATTCTTCTGTTATTGCTTTTGGAATTATTACTTGTTGGCTTGATGATGTATATCCATTAGGCCCTGTCCAGTGATATTCTATATTCCCATTTCCACCATTTATTATTGGTATTAAGATTATACTATCTCCTGAACAGATTTCCTGTTGTGATTCAGGTTCTATTTTGGGATTACTGAAAACTTCTACTTCTCCTTTAAAATAACTGGCATCAATTGGATTGAGGTTAATATCGTAAAATGCACTTTCCCCGGGTTCTGATTCCCAGTTAACAGGAGATAATCCTTCACCAAGACCACTAAAAACAAGCTCACACATGGTAGTGTTATCATCTATGGTTTTTGGTTCTGATCCCTGCCATAGTAGTTGTATTTCACCGGTATTGGTTGTGACGGTGGCCGAAAAACCAGTTTCAATTATTGGGTTTAAGTTTATATAACCATCACAACTAACAATATTTACATCGTAATTGAGAGTTACATCGAAACTATACACATCTTTAAAATTGAACAGCTTTATTGGAATAACAACCGTTTCTCCTTCACATGAATTTCCGAATCCGCTTAAGGCAAGTAGTGTATCGGTATTGTTAAGTGGTACATATGCTGTAAAAGTAGTATCGCAGCCAAAGGTGTCCTTAACAACACAGTTGTATAATCCTGCCGAAAGACCTGTAAAGAGTCCGTTATTTAACTGTGGATTGCTGCCAGCATTTACTGAGTAAGAGATATCACCCTGACCAACAGCATTGATGTTAATACTACCAATTGACTGGCCATTTATATCAGGTGTAATATCAACAGAAGTAACTTCGGGACCACCTATGTTATGGATTATAATAGGGTTATTATCATAAATACCGATGCAATTATACTGATCTTTGATCAGTACTATATATGAGCCTGCAGCTAATCCTGTAAAAACACCGTTGTTTTGTACCCATGCCGAATCGCCATAAATACTGTATGAAATTTGACCTGTAGTTGATGTGAAAATGTTAATCTCTGCCTGGGAAGAGTTACAATGATCATGAGAAAACAAAACGGAATCTACGATTAGTGATCCGTTATCAGGAACTGTGTATGAATTAATCATATGGTTACATCCATTACCATCGATAACATGCAGAGTATATATGTCAGATGAAAGTCCAAAAATATCAAGTGTGTTGCCTATGGTATCATTGTTTGAGTTTGTCCATGAAAACTGCAAAGTAGGATAGCCTGTAATCAAGAGACCTGTTATTGAACCATTTGCCATACCACACCCCGCAGCAGTGATAATAAGGTTTGTTTCATCCAATTCAGGTTGCGGAGTAAGCCCGATATTGATAGTATCTGCACCGACACAACCTGCTTCGTTTGTGGCTCTTACAAAATATGTTCCTGTATCAGACACTGTTATCTGTGTCGTTGATTCCCAAGTATTCCAAAAATAAGAGATTGCAATACAGGAAGCATCTAGTTCCAAGGAAAAGTTAGTATCACACATAAGTGTATCATTACCTAATTCAGGTTGTGGAATTGGATGGATTATAACTTGTTGAATAACAGTTTTCTCCAACAAACCAGAATAAACCGTTAAACTTACCTCAAATGTATCAGCAGATGAAAAAGTATGAGTTGGGTTGAAAAGTGTTGATGTGTTATTTGGATATGAAATAAAATCATCAAAATCCCAGTAAACGGAGTCTATGCCATTTATATCATCTATTTGAAATTCTGTTGCATCACCCATGCAGTGGTATTTCGTTGTAAACGTGGGATCATTTAGATAGGACTGGATGAAGGAAGGGAGTCCTTGGTTAGAATAACGGCCCTCTAAATAAACTGCATCCTGCTCAAAATTACAGGCCAACCCCAATTCGTTTGGTTGATTAATTACGCTTAAATATAGTGAGGTACCCAGACAACAGTAAATTTTTCCATCCGGTCCTAGTTGCAAAGCTCCGTTACCTGTAGTTACATCTGCAATCAACACTTCTGAGTCCAAAATATCCATTGGACTACCTGCATTCAAATCGTACTGAAATAGATTTACGCCTCCTTCTGTATACAACTTTGAATTATCAGGTGAAAATTCAACTCCATAATAATTTTCTATTTTATGTACAATATTTTCATCGCTAACTACTCCCGTTTCATTATTGAAATCCAATAGATCGAAAAAAGAGCCACCTCCTCCATATAAGGCTGCAACTACTTTTTCTCCATTAGGAGAAATTTTCATATATCCAGTGGAAACATGAAATGCTGAGCCCACCTGACTTATAACAGGAGTTTTATGAATACTGTCTTTCGTTATAAGGTAGGCATAGTAAAAATCACTTGAATACTTGTGTGCAAGCGTCCAAATATCCTTACCATTTGCATGATTTACAGCACTCAAATGCCATGTAGAATTTGTAAATAGAATGACCTTTTTTTTGTCTGTTACCACTCCACCCAATCCACCATCCAAAGTCATGTCAATTAAGGAATATTGAAAATGATATTGCCATGCATTTACATCCCATATAAAATTGAAGAAATAATATAAATGATCACTTCCTGGTTGGGGAACGATCATAGCTCCTTGTGAAGACCAGTGTCCCATATTAAGACCATTTTGCATAGGAACATGATTCTTATTCCATATTGTCATGCCATCAGAATAAAAAAGTAAATGTCCTGTGCTATCGGCAATGCTAGCACTACCTGTACCACCTCCTGCAGAAATGTTCATTTGGCTATTGAGCAAAGCGTTGGGTGGACTACCTGAATTAAAATCAATACCGGCATTTTGTCCAAAATACCAAATGTTGGCTTCTTTGCCTTGGGCGTTACAGTTAGAACTAGATAAAAACAAAAACAAAAATGTATAAATAAACACAGCAGTTCTGTTGTTTATAAAAAGTAACCATATTTTAAGTAGATGATACATTTGTTCTTATTATTTTCTAAATATAGGATTTTTTAGTAGGAGTTTCAAATTATCAAAATTTCAGGGTATATCAAGACGTTTTTGGTGTTTTCGTTTGTAGTAACTTTTAGATGAAAAATAGTTTGATTGATATTTGTCAGTTAATAATTCTATTTTGAGATTGATATAATTTCCATATATTTTTCGGTTCAAGTAGTAAATATTGTTTTCTATAAGTCTGTTATTCTATGAGCATCGGCCATAATTTAAGCTTTTTTTGTTTTTTGTGGCTGCATGTGAGTCAGGGAAAAACAGAAAGTGCTTAAATGTGCGGTGGGTTTTGCCTTGCTGCCAACAATAGAGAATGCGAACTATTGTTTTTATATCGTTATTATCTGATTTATAAAAGTGCATATTATATCCAAATAGGCGTGGAATGTGTATGATTATTTTTTATTTTTTTTTGAATGGCTCTCCTCATTATCAAACATACCGTCTAATGGATTGCGGAATTTGCGAAAATCTGTTTTTGCAACATGAGTGTATATTTCTGTTGTTTTTGGACTGCCATGACCAAGAAATTCTTGAATGTATCGTAGGTCTGTGCCACTTTCAAGATGATGCGTGGCAAATGAATGTCTCAACATATGTGGAGATACCCTTCGTTTTATTCCTGCTTTAAATGCAGAATTCTTAACAATGTTCCTTATACTCGTAGTACTTATCTTATCACGTTTTTGACCTTCAAATAAATATTCTAAAGGGCGATACTCTATAAAGTACTTACGGAGCATCTCAAGTATATGATTCGATAATCCAACATAACGATCTTTATTTCCCTTGCTGTCACGTATTTTAATTAGCATTTGATCTGACAATATATCCTTTATAATCATGTTTATTAACTCACTTCTTCTTAATCCCGCAGAATATAATAAACCAATTATGCACTTGTGCTTAAGATTTGTAGTTATATCAATCATCCTTTTTACTTCTTCCACAGTCAGCACATTGGGTAGCTTTTTTGACTTTATGGGGCGGTCGATCTTAAAAAAGTATTTTTCGTCACCTAATACTTTTTCGTAATAAAACTTAATTGAGTTTATTCTTTGATTCTGCTGACTTGGTGATATTTCTTCCTCTCTAATTAGATAAAGTAGATAGTCGTTAATTTGCTGTTGATCAACATCCTCCAAGTTTATGTCTTTGAAATAGTAAACGAAATCACTAAAATAATTTGTGTATGTATTAATGGTGCTCTGACTGTATCTACGTTGGTCAAGCAAGTCAATGTATGATTCAGGAATCTCGACTTTTGGCTTTTTTGGTTTCTTAACTTTTATTTTCTTAATCGTAGCAATATTGACATTTTTCAACCCCGAATAATCTATGTAAATGAAAGGACTTATTGCAGTGAAGAATTTAGTTAAATCAAAAATCTCTTTTTCGAAATACCAACACTTTAATGTTGCACTCCACCTGGCACCCCTCATCTTCTTTATCTCCTGAATTAAGACTTTGTTGTAATCAAAAGTTAGCTTGACAATGTCTTTATTATCATAGTAGTCGTATGAAAGTGTTATGTTATCTTTTGATTTCAATTTTAGTTTATGGGTAATAAGGTTAGATCAAATATACAATTAATTAAATAATTATTGAAAAATCGATATAAAAAAAGGAAACGCTTTGTACAGCTCCGCCATCTCAGTCACATATTTGCGGTGGATTAGGTTGGAAATGTAACTGTTAGGTATTTTCTAGATTAAATAATGTCAGCAATAATATAATGGTAAAGTTAGGAAATAAACAATTGAATTGAGGGTAGACTCGTTATTTATATACATTATAAATAGCTGGTTGTCACATTGGTTATGTTAATAAAATGATATTTCAAGTATTAATCTAATAAAGAAAAATGAAATATTTTTTGGGGATATCAAACATTAACCCATAATTGATTGGAATGAAAATAGTATAAAAGGGGTTTCTGTAAAATGCAAAAAGCCACACTAAAGAAGTGTGACTTTCGTGAACCCGGCAGGATTCGAACCTGCAACCTCCTGATCCGTAGTCAGGTGCACTATCCGTTATGCTACGAGTCCAATAAATTGGGCTGCAAAAATACAATATTTTTTAATATCTATTGGTTCTTGATAAGATTTTTAGATTTCCTTTCTTAATCTTTACATATAGTGGTTTATAACATTCATTTTTTAATTTTAATTGGTGTACAAATGTAATATCAAAAATCAGTATAATAGAGTTTTATAACACATATGACTAATTTCCAAATCACTACTTATTCAGTATCCCGTTATCCAATAACCAATAACACATTATCCAATCAACCAACATAATTCTTATCTTTGGCGTTTAATAAATCAATCATAAACATGAAATTATTAGAAGGAAAAACTGCCCTTATAACTGGTGCTGCTAGAGGTATTGGTAAATCTATAGCCATGAAATTTGCCGAAGAAGGTGCCAATGTTGCATTTTCAGATCTTAACTTTGATGAAAATATGGAGGCTACAGAAGCTGAACTTACGGCTATTGGTGTTAAAGCTAAAGGATATGCATCCAATGCTGCCTCTTACGAAGATAGTGAAAAACTGATTAATAACGTGGTAGAAGACTTTGGAAGGATTGATATCCTTGTAAACAACGCCGGAATTACCCGTGATAACCTGCTAATGAGAATGCAGGAAAAGGACTGGGATGCAGTCCTAACTGTGAATCTTAAATCTGCCTTTAACCTTACTAAAGCGGTACAACGTACAATGATGAAACAACGAGCTGGATCAATTATAAATATGAGTTCGGTAGTAGGTGTTAGTGGTAATGCAGGACAATCGAATTATTCAGCCTCGAAAGCCGGAATGATTGGTTTTACAAAGTCAATAGCTCAAGAACTTGGCTCAAGAAATATACGTTGTAATGCAATTGCTCCAGGTTTCATCGAAACCGATATGACACATAAACTTAAGGATGATGTTCGCGATGCATGGATTCAGAATATTCCTCTTCGTAGATCAGGAAAACCTGAAGATGTTGCTGATGTCGCTACATTCCTTGGATCCGACTTGTCATCATATGTATCGGGGCAGGTTATTAACGTATGTGGCGGAATGGATACTTAGAGATTAACTCTGATTTGCATATTGTTATTTGGTTAACTCAACGCAAATCAATACTTCTCAATTGCTAAAACTTTAATTGTGATTACTGAAATATTTATTTCATATCCGTGGTGGACATTGTTGCTGATTATTACGGTCGGTTTCATCTATTCCGGATTGTTATATTTCAGAAATCCATTAAATAAATTATCCCGCCTTATATCAATTGTATTATCGGTATTCAGGTTTTTGGTAGTCTCATTTCTTGCCTTTTTACTCTTGTCGCCTTATATCAAAACAAAGCATAAACAGGTCGAGAAACCTATCATTATAATTGGTCAGGATAATTCTTCATCCATACAGAAGGCAAAAGATTCGGTTTTTTATTTGAATGATTTTCAGGATCAATTGAATATTCTTAAAGCTGAGCTTGAAAGCAAGGCTGATATTGAGTCATATATTTTTGGTGAGGATGTTGTTGATTCAGATATAGTTACTTATGATGATAATTTAAGCGATTACTCAGATTTTATTTCATTTATCAACCAAAATTATTCAGGACTAAATGTTGGTGCTGCAATTATAATTGGTGATGGAATTGTAAATAATGGTATTGATCCTGTTTATGCTGCCTCAGAAATTAACTTCCCTGTATTTACAATGGCTTTGGGTGATACATCAAAACCTAAGGATATCATTATAGATGAAATCAGAAATAACTCAATTGTATATTCGGGAGATATTTTTCCTGTAGAGATTAATATCTCTGCATTAAACATGAACGGACAAAATACTTGGGTCAGATTAATTGAAGGTAATAGTACACTTTCTTCTGAGAGAATTAATGTGAATAGCGATGATTTTCATAGGACTATTGTGTTTAATGTAAGTACATCCAATGCTGGCAAACGCCGATTCAGAGTTGTGGTTGATCCTGTGGATGATGAGGTTGTTTCGGGAAATAATGTTAGAGATATTTTTGTTGATGTTCTTGATTCCAGATTGAAAATCCTAATTCTGGCAACTGCTCCTCATCCTGATATTGGTGCGATAAAACAATCGCTTGAGCATAATCCTAACTTCACAGTAAATGTGGAATATAACTCATTAAATACATTTGAAGTTGGAGAGTATGACGCGATTGTTCTTTTTCAGATTCCATCGGTTTCGCTTACAACAAACATGCTTTTTGATAAAATTATTGAAGATGAAGTACCAGTGCTTTTTATAACTGGTAAGCAAAGTAGATATACCGCCTTTAACAGATATTTTGATGGATTGAAAATAAATTCAACAGTTGGTTCGATGGCTTTGGCACAGTTTGAATTTAATAACGATTTCAAGAAGTTTACTTTTGATAAGGATTTTGCATCACAGTTATCAGAACTTCCACCATTAACAACTCCTTTGGCAAATTATCAGATAATCGATGGATTCGAAACTCTCGCCTGGCAAAAGATTTCAAGTGTTATTACTGATTTTCCATTAATTGGATATTATAGTAATCCTGATAAAAGAAGTGCTGTGATAATGGGAGAGGGGATATGGCTTTGGCGGATACAAAGTCTTGTGCGGTTAGGCAATACCGCTGCAATTGATGCATTACTTAGCAAAACAATTATGTACCTAACAGCCGAAAATGATAAGCGTAGATTTAAGGTTATTACCGATGGTGTATATAATAGCAGAGAAGAGATAATAGTCAAAGCTGAATTATATAATCAGGCCCTCGAACCTGATAATTCTGCTGATGTAAGTATAAGGCTGATTAATGAAAATAATGAAGAATTTAACTTTGTATTCACGCCTTATGAGAATTATTATCTTCTGAACCTTAATAAGCTTCCTGTTGGAGTTTATAGTTACAGGTCGGCAATAACCATTGGAAATGAAAGCTTTAGCGATCAGGGGGAATTTGTGGTTCAATTGATTGATTATGAAAGCCGTCGACTTATTGCTGATCATAGGATGTTAAGTCGACTAGCAAGTCTTCACGATGGCGAAATGTATTATACCGATGAAATTGATGAACTTAAAAACAGACTTGTGAATCTGGAGAACCTCAAATCTAAAGTGCATTATCAGGATACTTTTACAGGATTAAACACAATGCTTTACATTATGATTGCCTTGATATTGTTGCTGTCAATTGAATGGTTCTTAAGGAAATATTACGGTAATTATTAAACTTTTCATTATGGCTCAAACCCTTTTCTGGATAATAATTGCAATTATTATCTTCGATTATCTACTGGATAAATTTCTCGATTACCTGAACTTCAGAAATATAAACAACGATATTCCTAAAGGACTAGAAGGTGTTTATGATGATAAAAAATACAGTAAGTCACAGTCTTATGAAAAGGTTAACCTTGGGTTTTCGATGATTACCGGAACTTTCTCATTCATACTATTATTGGTAATGCTTTTTTTTGATGGATTTGCTCTTCTTGATAATTATGTGAGCGTTTTGACTGATAGTATCTATTTAAGAGCTTTGCTATTCTTTGGAATCCTGGGGCTTGCAATGGATATATTATCAATGCCCTTCCAGATTTATGGCACTTTTGTTATTGAACAGCGATTTGGATTCAATAAAACAAAGCCTCTTACATTTGCCGTTGATAAGGTAAAATCGTGGCTGCTTGGTGCGATAATCGGAGGTGGATTATTGTTATTTATAATCTGGGCATGGACAGAAACCGGTATGTGGTTTTGGTTAATCGTTCTTGGCGGTTTAAGTGCTTTTACCATTTTTATGACCATGTTTTATTCAAAATTAATTGTGCCATTGTTTAATAAACAAACACCTTTGGAAGAGGGGAGTTTGAAAGATGCTATTGTTAGTTTTTCTGAAAAGGCAAATTTTAAAATCGATAATATTTTTGTTATTGATGGTTCCAAAAGAAGCACTAAAGCAAATGCGTATTTTTCAGGAATAGGCCCTAAGAAACGAATAGTATTGTATGATACTTTAATTAAAGAACTTAGTGAAGAAGAGATAGTTGCAGTGCTTGCACATGAAGTTGGTCACAATAAATTAAAACATGTTATAATCGGATTAGCAATGTCACTTATTCAAAGTGCTTTTATGATTTGGATGCTTTCTGTGGCAGTTGGTCGCCCCGAGTTGTCACAGGCACTGGGAGCTGTACAACCAAGTTTTTACATTGGACTCCTTGCGTTTGGTTTGTTATTTTCACCCATATCTACAATTATAGGGATATTCTCGAATATGATTTCGCGAAAGCATGAATATCAGGCTGATGGATATGCGGCATCTTATGGATTGGGAAGTGCTTTAATTTCCGGATTAGTTAAGCTCTCATCCAACAATCTTAGTAATTTAAACCCTCATTGGCTTTACGTTTTTATTGAATACTCACACCCGACATTATTGCAGCGCAAGACGGCTCTTGAAAAGTTGTAAATAATCGATTTCTGCAACTTAGATTATATTTAGTCCTATTTATATTCCTTATGAGGGAACTAAAGATAAATCTGAAAATTGATTGGTAATCCAAGTTAGTCGATTAAATGATACAGAACTGCAGGAATTGTTAATTAATACAAATCATTCGTATATTAGGGTTCTTTTATTATAAGGAATAAGTAAAAGGATTCAAGAAGATATAGAGCTACTCACTTCTAGTAATGCTCTTTTTTTACAGTAAACATTGATGGGATAGTCTTTAGTATAATTAATATATCCTGCCATGGACTTGCAATCATTGAATACTTATTATCCAGCCTGATTCTATTTTCAGCTTTAAGTGTCATACTCTTATCAACCTGCCATAATCCGGTTATTCCTGCCGGAGCAAGGAATCGATATGACCATTCATCTGTGGTGAGTTTTTCGGCTTCATACAGTGGAATTGGACGATTCCCAACGATCGACATATCGCCAACCAGTACATTGAAAAACTGCGGAAGTTCATCAAGGTGAGTGCTTCTTAGGAAATAGCCAACAGGTGTTATTCGTGGATCATCTTTTACCTTAAAAAATGTTGTTTCAAGTAATCTCATGCGCTTCTTTCGAAGGTACATATTCTCACAAATCTCTATTCCATCTATAAATAAAATTGGAGAGCAAGGTTCACCTTCTTTGCAATCAGGACAATTCTCGATATTGGTGAATTCATCATTTTTAATCTTGTGTGAAATTAGATATTCATTTAACTCACTCAGTTTTGTTCGTTCAGCATCAGCACCTTTGTACATTGTCCTGAACTTGTAGAAAGTGAAAATATCATATCCTGTTCCAACTCTTAATGACTTATAAAACGCAGGCCCTTTAGAAGTTAGTTTAATTGCAATGTAAATAAGAAGCATGAGTGGTGCTGAGACAATAATAGCCAGAGATGAGAAGATTATGTCGAATACTCGCTTTCCTTTTTTGATGCGGTATTTTCGAAAACCCATATCTGATTTTATACACATTTTTTCTCTCATAAACATACTTTCAGTTAAGATATTTTACAAAAAGAAGTCACTTATTGTAAAACCTTTTTCAGTAAGGGCTTTTTCATTAGAATGAATAAAAGTAATAATTTCATCTATTGTAACCGAATAAGTTACACCATAATTTATCAACTTGCTTTTGTCAACAAATAATTCTCCCTTGTAAATTGTTCGGAAATTGTTGCTAACAATAACATCTTCATCTGGTTCGAGTACATTAATTGTTTGAGCAGCTGCTGACGAAGCCATTCCAATTAGTTCAATATTGGGAACTCCATCTCTTATAGCAAATACAGGGCTGCCACTTATTCCATGGTTATATAATGCATCAGTAGCAAATATGCCTGATTTCATTTTATCTGATAAACTTGCTATCGCTCTTGTTACCATTAAATTGCCCAATGGGTACCCCATAATGTAAACAACACTACCCCATTGGAGATCTTTCGTTTTACCAATTGGGATATTTAGCACTTTTAATGTAATGTCGTCAATATCAGTTTTTTTGAGTAGAAGAGCAATGTCTTTCTGTTTATCCTGTGCAACAACTTCGAGAGGCTCACCCGAAGGTATTCCACTAATATGATTTTGCTGTTTAATTTTAACTGACACAGCTCTTAGTGAATTTTGATCCTTATCGAAATATGAATAAACGGTATCACTAAAGTCTATCACATGTGAACATGTTAATAGTCCAACCATTCGGTTCCTGTTGTAAATTATTGATGCTGTGCCTGAAACCGATTCGTGTGAAATTGTTTTGGTTCTTGAATATTTATCAAGTACCGAATCGTTTATATCAGCCTTACTCAGAGCTTCGTTCTCAGGTAAATAATAAGTGGCGTAAAAGGCTATTATATCCAGTTTTTTTACTGTTTTGGATATTTGTTTCAATTCTTTGGAGAGGCTTATATTAGGAAACTCACTGTCATATTTCGAATCGTGATAATCCTTGATAACTTCCACATTAGTCGTTTTGCAACCAATAAAAAAGAATATTAAAGTGAGGTAGCCGAGGTTTTTTTTAATTATCATCAAGGTTGATTATATAATTAACTATTTGATTAATAAATCTCTAAATTCATGCAATAATACATAAAAACAATTCATTTTTTGTACTTTTGCACCTTATTTTGAACAGGGTATCTAAATTTCAATAATAATCACAACGATATCCATTAATCTTATTAATTATAACACATGAAAGTAGGAAAGAATAAAGTTGTTACTTTAACATATACGTTAAGGTTTGACGATAAGGATGGTGAAGTTATTCAACAGGTGAATGAAGAAAGACCATTTGTACATCTTTTTGGAAATGGTACATTATTACCAAAATTTGAAGCAAATCTTGACGGACTTGAGCCAGAAGGTACATTCGGTTTTGATTTAACTCCACAAGATGGATACGGTGAATTTACTGATGAAGCTATTATCGAACTTGAAAAGAAGATCTTTGAAAAAGATGGTAAAGTAGATGAAGAGCTGGTAAAAATGGGAAATATGATTACCATGCAGGATCAGGAAGGAAGACCAATTGATGGAAGAGTTCTTGAAATTAAAGATGATAAGGTAGTTATGGATTTCAATCACCCTCTAGCTGGTAAGAATCTATATTTTACAGGTAAGGTAATGGATATAAGAGATGCTTCTGAGGAAGAACTTTCACATGGTCATGTTCATGGCGATGGAGGACACCAACATTAGTAGAGGTTCTTAGAGGTTGGTGTTTTTTAAATCACCAATCACCAACTAACAAAGAGAGTAAGGAATGAGAAAAAATATTGTAGCCGGTAACTGGAAGATGAATAATACTTTTCAGGAAGCCGAAGAATTAATAAGTGTAATTGCTGATAATCTTGATGAAAAAGAATTGGCTTGCGAAGTAATCGTTTGTCCTCCCTCAATTTATCTTGAGATGTCATCTGACTATGCAGAAGAATCTATTCTTCATATTGCAGCACAGAATGTTAGTGAGTTTGAAAATGGAGCTTATACAGGAGAAATATCTGCATCGATGTTAAAAGCAATGGATGTGGAATACTGTATAATAGGTCATAGTGAAAGAAGAAAATATTTCAACGAAACAAATAAACAACTAAGTGAAAAGGTTGGTAGATTGCTGGATAATAGCATAGCTCCGATTTTCTGTATTGGTGAGTTACTTGAAGAAAGAGAAAGCGAAAATCATTTCGAAGTTGTAAAAACTCAACTTAATGAGGGGTTGTTCAACCTTAATTCTGATGAATTTTCAAATGTTGTTGTTGCATATGAGCCTGTTTGGGCTATAGGAACAGGTGTTGTTGCATCTCCTGAGCAAGCGCAGGAAATGCATAGCTATATCCGTGGACTTATCGCCGAAAAATACGGTGCAGAAGCTGCTGAAAATACTACAATTCTCTACGGTGGAAGTTGTAACGCTGCAAACGCTGCTACTCTTTTTGCAAATCCTGATGTGGATGGCGGATTGATTGGCGGTGCTTCTCTCAAACCTGATGATTTTGTAAAAATTGTTGAGAGCTTCTAAGCAATTAAAAACTATAATGTGGTTGCCATATGCATGGTGACCACATTCTTATTCAGCATTAATCATCACATCCTCCATGAATTATATACAAATATCACTTCCTCTGCCTGATATGGAAGAACAGGCTGAAATCCTTGTAGCCTTGCTTTCTGCCATTGGTTATGAGAGTTTTGAAGAACAAACTACTCACCTGATAGCATTCATCCCTGAAGATGAATTTTCAAAGGAAGCAATTACCGAGATTGCTTTTGTGCAATCTTGCGATATCAAAGGTGAATTAAAAGTTGAACTTCTGCCTGATAAAAACTGGAATGAAGTATGGGAAAGTAATTACCCTTCAGTTGTAATTGATGATAAGTGTTATGTAAGAGCTCCATTTCATGATCCGAAACCAGATATGGATTATGAGATTGTAATTAAACCAAAAATGGCTTTCGGTACAGCTCATCACGAAACAACTGCAATGATGCTTGAATTTATTCTTAATAATAATATTAAGGATTGCAAAGTATTGGATATGGGCTGTGGCTCAGGTGTTTTAGCCATTCTGGCATCAATGAAGGGTGCAAACTCAGTTGTTGCCATCGATATCGATAAGTGGTCATACGAAAACACTCTGGAAAACTCTGAAGTCAACAATATTGATAATATTGAAGCTCAGCAGGGGGGGGCGGAAATAATAATAAAATGGAATGATTTTGATATCATTTTTGCCAACATAAATAAAAATATCCTGTTACGGGATATGAAATACTATTCTGAATCGTTAGTTGAAGGTGGCTGCATTTATTTTAGCGGCTTCTATAAAGATGATCTTAATGATATTGAAGCTGAAGCTGAAAAGTATGGAATGAATCTGATTGAAAATCTGGAGAAGAATAATTGGGTAGCAGCTAAATTTATCAAGAACAGCATAAAAATAGGATAGTATTTGAGAAAGAAATTACAAAATAAGACTTCAAAACAAATGCGTTGGTTTATTATCCCGTTGATTACTTCATTATTTTTCATGAACTCTGTTTCCACTAATGCTCAGGAAATAGATACATTATCAGCAAATTCAGATGTCTTCTTTCAGCAGATATCTGATATCCTTAATAATACTCCTTCGAAAACTTATCAGAAGAAATCAGAAAAACTCCTCGAACGGTTTTACCTACGGTGGAGTATCGGAAGATTCAACAAAGTTGAAAAGGATGAAGTTCGGAGCCTTATTGAAAAGATGCGGACCAAAAGAATGCGCGCCTATCCCTACCTATACGACTATATTTATGTTTTGACTTTATTATCAGAGTCACAGCAGGTGCCGAAAAGTATTATTGCCTGGCATGCATATGCCAAAAAACTTCTTGATGAAAAAAAAGCAACCGGGTTTTCCGATTTCCTCGACTTTTCAGTTGATTTATTAGAGAATGACCGTTTCCACAAGAAAAACTCCATGTCGTGGTATCATAGAAAATCAAAATATCACTTTTCATTGGATACAAACTTTCTAGTAGTCTTTAAGAAGGGAACCCTTATTTGTGCAACACGTAAAGATAGTTCAGTAATTGAAAAAACAGCTGGTGTTTTTAATTACGAATTATTGCGATGGGATGGAGAATCCGGAGTATTGCCATGGTCGAGGTTTGGTGAAGAAATTGCCAAGGAAATATTTGTTGAACTTAATAGTTTTACTCTGGATGTTCAACAGCCAACATATACAATCGACTCAGTAACACTTTATTATAAGCGTTTTTTCAGTAACCCTGTACATGGTAAGTTAACGGAGCGTGTGTCATCAAGTCCGCCAAATAAGAAAACTGCATATCCAAAATTTGATGCCTATTTTGATGATTTCGAACTCTACAATATTTTTGATGAAATCAGTTTTTTTGGAGGTGCCCAGCTTGAGGGACTTGATTTGTATGGTATTGGCACCGAGAAAAGCAAGGCGATCCTAAAACTTACTAAAAGCGACAGCCTGTATGCAGTAATTAAGGCTGAGAGGTTCAGGATTGATGAGGAAGAGTTTATTTCTTCAGATGCTGAGTTTGTTTTCTATTTCGACACAGATTCACTTTACCATCCTTCGTTAAGAGTTAAATACACAAATGAAACTCGTCAGTTTGTTATGTATACCGATTTCAATGGCTCTGCAATTACACCATTTTTCGATTCTTATCATGAACTTGATATTTATGTTCAGTCATTATTCTGGAAAATGAATGAGCCTGAGCTTATTTTCAAGCGAATAAGGAATGTGAAAAATCGCAACCTGGCATTATTTGTTTCCAGCAACTACTTTTCCGATAATGATTTTTATAGAGTTCAGGGAATTGATGATATAAATCCTTTTTATGCTGTTGCCAATTACCTTGAGGAATATGGTCAAACAGATATAAAACTAAATGCGCTGGCATCTTTCATGCAAAAACCTACAGATCAGATATCCGCATTGCTTATTGACCTGTCGAATAAGGGGTTCCTTGTTTATAACTCCAGAACGGGTAGGGCAGTAGTGAAAGACAGGTTTAGGTACTTCCTCGAAGCTAAAGGCGGTGGTATTGATTATGATGTTATTAAACTTATCTCAAGTGTTGACGGACAACCAAATGCATCAATTAACCTTAATACATTGGAGCTTGATGTAAATGGGGTGCCTGAAGTTAGTATCAGCGATTCGCAGGAAGTATATATTTTCCCATACGACAAAACAATCTCTTTCAAGAAAAACAGAGATTTTACTTTCGATGGAAAGGTGCATATGGGTTTGCTTGATTTCTACTCACGTAATTCTACGTTTGTTTATGATAGCTTTATGCTGAAGATGAATTACGTAGATTCTCTTGCTTTTCAGGTATATTATAGCGATTCCTTACAAAAAACTGATTCTTTGGTTAAGGTTCAAAATGTGATCGAGGACATGGTCGGTACAATATATGTTGATAAGCCCTACAATAAATCTGGGCTTAAACAATTTCCTGAATATCCAATATTTGTAAGTAATGACGTAAGTTATGTTTACTATAATGAAAAAACAATTCAGGATAGTACTCTCATTCCAGAGAGTTTTTATTATGCTGTAGATCCTTTTGTATTTGATAGTATTGGTACATTTTCAACAGAAGGGTTGGCATTCGAAGGTAATTTGACTTCGGCCGGAATATTTCCTGTAATAAATCAGCCATTGATAGTTATGCCTGATTACTCCCTTGGTTTCGACCATAATACAGGAAAAGATGGTTATGATATTTATGGAGGATTGGGTACTTATACATCACAAATTTCATTGAGTAATTATGGTTTCGTAGGTGAGGGTAACCTGGATTATTTATCCTCTGAATCTTCATCCGAAGAATATACATTCTATCCTGATTCATTAATTGCAATAAGTAATGATTTTGTTGTCAATAAGAGTCCTGATAAATATGATTTTCCATCCGCACAAGGCGATACTGTTAATATACAGTGGGTTATTGACACCAATGTTATGACATTGAATTCAGATGCCGGACCTTTTATTGTTTATGATAATTCCTGGCTTGACGGAACTCTTAGTCTTAATCCTGAATACATGAAAGGTGACGGATCATTTATTTTTGATCGGTCGGAGTTAGTCTCGAAGGATATTTGGTTTAAATATAGTCAGCTTAACGCAGATACTGCTGATTTCTTCTTGAAAAATACTGAAAATGATACTCTTGTACTGGATATTCGTGATTATTATGCTAAAATTGATTTTGCTAAACAACTTGGTTGGTTCTCGAATATTCACGATAACTCATTTATCGAGTTTCCTCTTAATCAGTATATTTCAACACTCGATGAGGTTGAATGGATAATGCCCGAAGATAAACTCTTGCTAAGCAGTAATCTTGAAAAAGATTACAAAGGTTTGGATACGCTCAATATGATTCAGCTGATTGACTACAATCTAACAGGTCCTGAATTTATTTCAATAAAAGATAATAATGACTCTCTTAGGTTTTTTGCCGGAAATGGTACATATAACCTTAATGATTATACCATTGATGTAGAAAAAGTTAAGTTAATAAAAGTTGCAGATGCAGCTATCTTTCCGAATAATGAGAATGTAAAAATATTACCTGGAGCTAAGATCAGAACTCTTGAAAATGCTCTTATAATTACCGATACTGTAAATAATTATCATAGTATCTATGAAGCTGAAGTTAATATCTTTAGCAGAAGGCAGTTCACAGCAAAAGGCTGGATTGATTATTCCGATAGGAACGGCATGAAACAACCAATCTACCTTTCCAGTATATCGCCAAACAATAGCGGAGTTACGGTTGGATTTGGAGAAATCCCTGAAGAAGAGATATTCTTCCTTAGCCCTGAATATTTCTTCCGTGGAGAAGTAAATATGCTCGCTTCCCGTGAGGAGTTGCGATTTGTTGGGGGGTATAAACTGAATGAAGAATGTGTTGCTAATGTGGATAACTGGGTTACGTTCAATCAGATACTGGATAATGAAAATATTGCTTTCAATGTTGATGGAAATACAAAAGATGCAACTGATCAGCTGGTTAATTTTGGATTAGGATATTCACAGCAATATAGAAGATTTTATCCGCTTATACTTGAACCTCTTAGGGTTCCCGACGATAAGGTTCTTGTTAAGGCAACTGGAAAACTGGTATTTGATACTATTACTGGGAATTTCTCTGTAGGAACAGCTGATAGGATGGCTAATAATAATATGCTGTCAAACTTTATAACTCTTGATAATTCAAGATGTGTTTTGAGAGGCGATGGTAATTTCGACTTAGGTCTTGATCTGAATATGATTACAGCTAAAGCAGCGGGTGAGTTCGAGCATTTGATCTATGTTGATTCTACTTATATAAACACTTCACTATTACTTGATTTCTTCTTCGACGAAAAGCTATTGGGAATGATAGTTGATAGTTTGCGATTAACAAATAATGAAGGAAGTTCTTTAACAGAAGGCTTGTTTCCAATGTTCCTAAGGAAAAATCTTCCTCATGATGTTGCTGAAAAAAGTATCACCGAAATTGCCTTATATGGCCAGATGAAGAAAGCACATGAAGAACTTAAACATTCACTTATTTTCAATGATCTTCGCCTTTACTGGGATTCATTCACCCGCTCATATATAAGTAGGGGTAAAATAGGACTTGGATATATTGGAGGTGAGGTTGTTAACAAGTCACTGGACGGCTGGGTTCAAATTGAAAAAGGAACTGCAGGAAGCTCTATTTCAATTTATATTCAACCCACTGCAAGTACATGGTATTTCTTCAATTATAAGAATGGAATAATGCAGGTTGTAAGCTCCGATTACAAATTCAACAACAAATTGGAAATCCTTAAGGCTGAAAAACGGATTCTAAATTCGGAAAGTGATACGGAGTATTATGAGTACGTGATCTCCACAAGAAGGAAAAAAGTTGATTTTGTTAGGAAGATGGAAAATATTCAGCGTAGATAGTTTCTAATTATCTCATTATTACTCTGATTCGTTGGTTGATTTTGATCCATTTTTTGTGAAAAACTGTTGATTATTAAACGACCATTACTGTTAATTTTTTCTTACTTTTACTCACAAATGTGGATTGGTAAACTAATTTCCATTCATATTACACAACATTTTAATAATTGATCTATATTTGATTCTAGGAATTAATTTTATCTACAAATGAAATTTATCATATCAAGTACAACACTGCTACGCGGTTTGCAAAAAGTAAGCGGAGTATTAGGCACAAACAATACACTGCCAATTCTTGAGGATTTTCTATTCGAACTTAATGAAGATAAGTTACGAATTACGGCCTCAGACTTGGAAACAACAATATCTGTAACACTTACTACTTCTATGTCAGAAGGCCCTGGTGTTGTTGCAATACCGGCCAAAATGTTGCTGGATATCATGAAAACTCTTCCTGAATTACCAGTTACTATATCAGTTGCTGATACAAGCATCGAGATATTTGCAGGTGAAGGAAAGTATAAATTGATAGGACACCAAAGTGATGAGTTTCCACAGGTACCTGTGATGGATAATACTACAACGCTTGAGTTAAATTCTGCACTTCTGGTAAATGCATTTAATAAAACATTGTTTGCAACTGGAAATGATGAGTTACGTCCGGTTATGTCAGGTGTGTTGTTAGAGATTAAAAATGACAGTATTACTTTTGTAGCAACTGATGCTCATAAACTTGTTCGTTATAAAAGAAGCGATTTTAGTTCAGAAGCTGAAACATCAATCATCCTTCCTAAAAAGCCTCTGAATCATTTGAAAAATGTCATGCCTGAGGATGAAGAAATGAAAGTTAGTGTTGAAATCAGTGATACAAATATAAAACTTGAGTTCGATGATATTGTATTGATTTGTAGACTTATAGATGGGAAGTACCCTAATTATGAGGCTGTAATCCCAGTACAAAATCCATATAAACTTACCATCGACAGGAAGAGTTTGCTAAATGCAATTCGCCGTGTTTCAATTTTTGGAAGTAAGTCAACTCATCAGGTAAGGTTTAAAATTAATGGTCAGGAATTATTGCTTACAGCAGAAGATCTTGATTATTCAAGTGAGGCAAAGGAACGTCTCAGTTGTAGTTATCATGGTGATGATATCGAAATCGGTTTTAACTCAAGGTTTATGCAGGAAATGTTAGGAACACTTGAGCCAGAGCGTATTATTCTGGAACTTTCAGCTCCAAATCGTGCAGGTATCATACTATCAGAAAAAGATGATGATGATCCGGAAGATGTGCTGATGCTCATCATGCCCGTTATGCTAACTCAGTAATAATCATTACTTTTCATACTTATTAATTTTGCTTTTAACCAAAGCCTGATATTGTTATGTATAATTTCGACAAAATAACCAAACGTGAATCAACAGCTAATATTAAGTACGATTTGCGCCATAAGTTTTTTGATACCAAGGATGTAATTCCAATGTGGGTTGCTGATATGGATTTTGAAACTCCTGAATTCGTCCGTAAAGCGGTTATAGAAAGAGCAGAGCATCCCATTTATGGTTATTCATTTAGGGAAGATTCATATGCAGAATCCATTGTCGACTGGACAAAAAGACGACATGGTTGGGATATTCAAAAGGAATGGATTGTTTTTAGTCCTGGAATTGTCCCTGCACTGAATTTCTCAACAATGGCCTATACAAAGCCCGGAGATAGCATTTTGGTACAACCGCCTGTATATTTTCCGTTTTTTACTGCTGCTACAGATCATGATAGGGTATTGGTCGAAAATGAACTCGTTCTAAAGGAGGGTAAGTATGTTATAAATTTTGAAGATTTTGAAGAAAAGGCTAAATCGGCGAAAATGTTCTTTTTCTCGAGTCCTCATAATCCGGTTGGAAGAGTTTGGACGGAAGATGAATTAAGGAAAATTGGTGAGATTTGCGTGAAGAATAATGTATTGATAATTTCTGATGAGATCCATAACGATCTTATTTTACCCGGTATCAAGCATATTCCGATTGCATCTTTATCAGACGAAATTGCAAACAACACTATTACATGTATTGCTCCGAGTAAAACGTTTAACCTTGCAGGATTAGCAACCTCTTCAGTTATAATTTCAAATAAAGATCTACGACAGAGATTTGAAAAAGTAATTAATTCACTCCATTTAACACTTGGAAATCTTTTTGGTTCAATAGCTTCAACTGCAGGATATACGCATGGAGATCAATGGGTTGATGAACTGATGAGCTATATTTCCGGAAATATTGATATTGTTAGAAACAAGTTGAAAGAATCGGGAAGTGGTATTAAACTAATAGAACCTGAGTCTACATATCTTATTTGGCTTGATTTCCGTAATCTGCATTTGAAGGATGAGGAGATAGATGAGATTCTCATAAAAAAAGCAGGTTTAGGGCTAAGTCGAGGTCCAATGTTTGGAAGTGGAGGCCATGGGTTTCAAAGAATAAACGTGGCAGCACCAAGATCTATTATCGAAGCGGCAATGGAAAAACTGATAGCTGCATTTTAATTGTAGGGTAGGTCTATTATAAAAAATTGTAATTTGCTGAATAAATATGATCGATTTGAAAAGAGCAAGCTTTTTAGTATTAGTTATTGTATTACTGGGTTTAAAGTCTAATTCACAGGAGTTTATCTATCATCGAGGATTGGCAACACTCACCATGGGCGTTGCAATACCGGCATATGATTTTGGATCCGGGAGTGGTATTAACCTTAGTAGTCATGTTAAAATGGGAACAAATATTACAGCTGAGGTATCATATTTTACAAACTTCCATGTGGGAATGAATTTTATGATAACATATAGTATTAATCCTATTAATACTGACGAATTAGCAGATGCATACTTGTTGGAAAGTCCGGCATTTGTAACGACCTCGGCAGAGGCGCGTCCCTTTAGAGATCTGGCAGGACTAGGAGGTATGGTGCTTGATATTCCAGTGTTCGACAGAGTTTCTATGTCATTTAAGATGATGGGAGGATTAAGAAGTATTTATAAACCTACTTCTGTTGTTAAAACAACCACAGTTTTTTCCGGAATCGACTACTATGAAACCCACTCAAACAATGTGGTATTTGCCTTATTGTTTTCAGGTGGTGCAAGATTTTATATCAACGATTACTTCAATCTGCATTTCAATGCATCCTATATGGGCTCTACACTTAATTTGGAGTATTTTAGAAATAATAAAGCAATAAATCAAAAGACACACATTGGCGTACTTACAATGAATGCCGGTGTTTCATATTCATTTTAACAGTTACAATGATAATTGCCGTAATAATATTTGCTATTGTGATGCTTCACCTGGTGGTTGGACTTGGATGGGTAATCTACAAGTTTGTTAAAAAACCTGACGGTAATAAATCATAGAAAGCATTCTAATTTATTCATTATAGATCGATCATTTTCATAAAATCATCTTCTGAAATAATAGGGATGTTTAGCTTCTCGGCCTTAGTCATTTTTGATGGACCCATTTTATCACCAGCAAGTAAATAGCCTGTTTTTGAGGATATTGAACTGGTGTTTTTGCCTCCGTATTTTTCAATCATAGATTTTAATTCATCACGGGAATGTAGCTCAAATACACCACTAACAACGAAGGATTTCCCCTCAAGAATATTTGATGAAGGTTCTGTTGACTCATTCATTTTCAGGTTTAATCCTGCTGATTTTAGTTTATCAATTATTTCAAGATGCTCCGGCTTTTGGAGCCAATTAGACAGAGATTCAGCGATCCTGATACCAATTTCATCAACATCTGTTAGTTCTTCTTCAGAAGCACTAATTAGTGCATCAATATTTCTGAAATGGGCTGCCAGTTTCTTAGCAACGGTTTCACCTACATATCTGATTCCCAACGCGAATAATACTCTTTCAAAAGGTATTTGTTTTGAATTAGCAATACCAGTTATTATATTGTTAACTGTCTTCTCCTGAAAACTAATTCTACTGTCTTTTTTACCATCCTTGCCAGGAATAATCTTTTCCAGTCCTATTAGCATTTCATGCTCAAGTTTGTAAAAGTCAGATACATTCACTACAAGATTATTGTCGAAAAGCATTTCAATTTTCCCTTCTCCAAGACTATCAATATTCATAGCCTTTCTGGAGATAAAATGTTCCAGTTTGCCTTTGATTTGTGGAGGACAATGATCTTCATTGGGACAATAATGAGCAGCTTCTTCATCTTTCTTGGTAAGAAGAGTTCCACATTCAGGACAGTTGGTAATGAAGTTAATCGGAGGAGTTTCGGGCTTCCTTTTCGAAATATTGACAGCAACAATCTTTGGAATGATTTCGCCACCTTTTTCAACATAAACATAATCACCTACACGAACATCTAGATTTCTGATAATATCTGAATTGTGAAGACTTGCTCGCTTAACTACCGTTCCGGCAAGATGCACAGGTTGTAGATTTGCAACAGGCGTAACGGCTCCTGTTCTACCTACCTGATAGGAGATAGAGTTTAGAATGGTTTCTGCTCTTTCAGCTTTAAATTTATATGAAATAGCCCATCTGGGATTTTTTGCAGTAAAACCAAGTTGCTTTTGCTGTGAGTAATCATTAACTTTGATAACGATACCGTCAATTTCGAAATTAAGTAGTTTTCGTCCTTGATCCCAGTCATTTATAAACTCAAATATCTCATCAGTATTATTACAAACAGCCACATTTCTGGAAATCTTAAAACCTAGTTTTGAGGCTTCCAAAAGACTATCATAATGAGAATTAATATTTGGCAGTTTAGATGGAATATAGTACAGGTAACAATCAAGGGGACGTACTGCAACAATATTGGGATCTTGCATTTTTATGGAACCTGCTGCTGCATTTCTTGGGTTGGCAAATGCCTGTTCACCAATATCTTCACGCTCAGTATTCATTGCCTTGAACCCATCAAGTTTCATAAATATTTCACCACGGATCTCAAGTTCCTCAGGGTAGTTTCCATGAAGCTTGAGAGGGATACTTTTTATTGTCCGAACATTATTAGTTACATCATCGCCTTGGATACCATCCCCACGGGTAACTGCCTGAGTCAAAATCCCATCTTTGTATGTTAGTCCAATGGATAGTCCATCATATTTCAGTTCACAAACATATTGAACATTATCACCAGTAACCTTTCTCACACGCGCATCAAACTCATTTATTTCATCTTCAGAATATGTATTTGCGAGTGAGAGCATTGGATATGTATGAACAACAGTATCAAATTCCTTAGTCGGCTCGCCACCAACACGAAGGGTAGGAGAGTCGTTGCGAATAAGATCGGGATGTTCCGACTCCAGCTTCTCGAGTTCTTTTAAGAGAATATCGAAATCGTAATCACTAATTGTAGGATTCGACAGTACGTAGTAATTGTAGTTATGTTTTTGAAGCAGATCAACTAATTCGTTAATTCTGGATTTTGCCAGTTCCTTATTCATTATATTCAGAAGTCTTACTTATATGTGTAATTATCTTGTTAACTATCATATCGTTATAAATTGGAGGAATATCATGTCCCATTCCTTCAATCCATAAACTATCAGCACCATGAATTGCATTGTAAGTTTTTAGTCCATGTGAAAATCCTATCAATGGATCTGATTTTCCATGAATCACCAGGGTGGGTGTTGAAATATTATGTAACTCTTCATACCTTGATCCTGTGAGCATTGTTGCAGTAATATGCTGTTGGGAGGCATCAGGATTAAAACCATTACGTTCTTTGATATCATAAGAAGTTGTGGCTACAATATTCTCTAAATCAAGATCATATTTTTCATCGCCCATCAACAATAATCTGGATGTGATTTGAAGTTTTATTATGTTGGATTCAGTATTGATTATTCCATATCGGATCTGTGCAAACACTAATTTTTTGATGGTATTCATGTTAATTGGAGGCAGGTCTGAATCCATGATATCTCCAGTCGAAATCATCGATACCAGAGTGTGCACTCTGTGTGGATAATTGATGCATAAAGTTTGGGCGATCATACCTCCAAAAGATGCTCCTATAACATGCGCTTTCTCAATTTCCAATGTATCAAGAATTGCAATAGCATCCTCGGCAAGATCTTCAAGGGAATAGGCTGTTTCCTCTGTCCAATCTTCAACCCAGTCGGACATTCCGGTTCCTCGGTTATCATATCTTATTACATGGTAACCACTATCAACCAACGAATTAATAAAATAATCCGGCCAGGCTAAAGCATTATTGGATATTCCCATAATTAGTATGATATGCCCTTTGATGGTATCTTCTGGCTTGATTGATTCATACCAAATCCTTGTATTATCATTAAGAGCATATCCTTCATCACCTCTTAATTTGTAGTCGTTTTTTTCAAGAGTTTTATCAATGATTTTGTTTGTAATAGCAGGGAGATCAGGTAGATTTAAGTTGATGTAAATCATACCCCCAATTAAAGCCAATACCAATATTGAAACTACTATAATTAATATTTTCCTGAGTCTTCTCATCCATTGTAATTTTCGGAAACGTGTAAACGTACCCATGCAAATATACTTAGATCAAATGAGAAAAATATGTAGAAGCAACTATAATATGATGTGATCAAATAACTTTTTCAGGAATAACTGTCTTATTTCTGTAGATGTATATATTTTGGTTTGAGTTGATGGGATTTAGCTTAAACATTATATAATCCATAAAGCCCGGCTCAATCACGGTTTCAAATTCCAGATCAGGATAAATCTCTTTCATTCTTTCTGTTCTGAAATCAATATCATCGGGTTGGATAAATAAAATAAAACCAGGTTGTTGATCAACAGTTTGGTTAATGTGTGTGTTTCTGAAATGATTAAAATCATCATCCTTCATCATTGTATGATAATTGTACCATCCTTTCAGGTAAAACTGTGGCGGAAAACTAATTGTAGAGCTATTAACGTCTTCAATGATAAAGTAATTTATATCTTCATATTTCGACATATACGACATACTTTCAACTCTTGCCTGTTTCGAATACATTACAGTTATGGGGAGCAAAACAATTGTATTTAATACCCAGAAAAATATCCATGATCCGGTAATAAAACCTTTCCAGGCTTTGGTGTTAAGGTATTGTTGTTGAATGCTTTGCCATCCAATAATACCAATAATAATGAGCAGAGGCATAATTGTTACAACAAATCTCTCTTGTTTATTTGGATAATATGAATGGAAAATCAGGAATATAAGTACGGGAAGAAAGATTATCAGCAAACTCTTCCATTTCCTGAAAAATCCTGCGAAAATAAACAGGCTTACCGGCGGTATTAATATTCCCAGTAGAAAAATAATGTAGGTGTACCACGGACTAACCACATAAAGTGCGGCATTGTGCATGTTATAATTTACATATTCGATAAGTTGCACAAATGGGCTACCCCATACTAAATAATCGATTCCACCTTGGAATACAATTATAGGAAGAATACCACCAAGAGTCAGAAACATTGCCTCTTTCCATCTCATCTGGATAAGCATTACAAGGCCTATTGATGCAATTAGAATTCCGGTTTGAAATCTGATATTAAAAGCAATCCCAAATAAAATTCCGGCCCAAAGCCATATAATTGGTTTGGTATTTTTATCAGATATAATTATCAGGTAAAGTCCGTACAATATTAGTGGTATGGATACATACTCAACCAGATTACGAACACTTATCATTGGAAAGAACCAGAAAAGAGCCAATATCCAGCCAACAAGTTTTGCATTCTCTATATTGCTTAGTCTCAGAGTAATCAAATATCCGTAATAGATAATCAACATCGACCAAAGTGCATGTAGGAATCTAATAATCAGCATTTTTGATTGAGGATCAACCAATCCTATTAATTCAAAAAATTTGAATAAGAGATAGTGAATCCCTACATAAAAAAAGCTGAATCCTTCAGGGATGTTGGTGCCTTCAGCGTTTGGTAACCATGAATAGTAATCAATTCCATCAACCCATGATTGTGCTATTTCAATAATAAGAAACTGATCATCATGCCACCCATATCCTTTTGAGAAAATAGTTGCCAGTAATCTGAAAATCAATCCAACCAGCATTATTACCGTTAATGGATTTGAACTGTAATATGTATAGATAGGGTGTGTTTTCAACAGGTCTTTCTTTTAATTACCATGAAACTTCTTTCCTTGAAACTGGCATTGTCATGCATCTGGCACCACCACCACCACGTGATAACTCATTACCAACGATGGTTATTACCAGTTTCTTGTGATCATCAATATTTTCTTTACCCGAAACAATATCTTTAGCTTTAACGATATCAAAACCACTATTGCTGAGAGTTTCAATTGTATGAGTGTTTCTTCCGTAACCAATTACTTTCCCCGGTTCGAGAGTGAAAAAGTTTGCTCCACTTTGCCATTGCTCGCGTTCCATTATGGTAAGATCGTTATTACCGCCACAGAAAATAGGTTCCAGATCCATTCCCAATTTCCTTAGAGCTGCCAGAATATTTTTCTCTTCCTTAATACTAACAACATTATGATTATCAATTGTAATATGAATTGTTAGGTATTTGGTCGCACTAATAATCAGAGGTTCAAAGATCATACATTTGTCTTTGTCAAGAAAGGTGAAAACCATATCAAGGTGAATAAATGATTCGGGCTTGTAAGGTAGTTCCTGAACTATCAAATGGTGCATACCGGGTTTACTCTTGAAATATTCAATAATAGAATCGACGCCTTGTGTAGATGTTCTGTCGCCTGTACCTATCAATGTTATATCATCACGTGCAATAATTACATCACCGCCCTCTATTGTGCCTTTTCCTGTTTTGTCGTAAGATAACACAGGATTAACAGTTTTTGCTTTAAAAATAGGATGATGTTTAAATATTGTCTCCATTATTAATGTTTCACGGTCACGTACTCCGTTGGCCATTTTACCAATCATAACCTCATTTCCCAATGTGAAACTAGCATCACGAGTAAAAAAGAAATTTGGTAGTGGATGCATCCAATAATGCTCATTATCGAGAAACCTTGTGAGGTTGTCTTTGCGCATTTCTATGCCCTGGATAAGTTTATCCGAAAGCTGTTTATTACTTACGTTGGAGATGAACTCACATAAATCTTCATCACCACCAAGTTCGGTATGACAAATCTTTTGTAAGAGCTCGTTCTTATACTCATTATTATTTATAACATCGTATAGTAAATCGCTAACTTCGAATACGTTGGTGTACTTTTTTAGAACACCAATGAAGTTATTATATTCAGGAAGTGCAACCGACAAATTAAGAATATCACTGTAAAGTGCTCTCTCAGCATTTTCAGGAGTCATATTCTCCACTTCAGCACCGGGAAGATGAACAATTACACCTTCAAGATTTCCTATCTCAGAAACAATATTTAAATCCATTTTTTGCATGTTGCAAAACTAAGTGATTTTGGGTGTCGGGTCAATAAATTCATAAGTATTTCCCATGGTATTAAGATATTTGATAAAATCGGAATAACTAATTACCAAACTGGCAGTATTATCATTTGGATGAAAACTTATGCGCTCAGCATCCTGAAGTTGTTGATCTATAAACAGATGCACGTGGTGATCTTCATCATTTATTAACCCAAATGGAGAAACAGATCCAGGTTTAACACCAAGATATTTCATGAGCCTTTTTTCTGATGCAAAAGTAAGTTTCCCTTGTTTCAGTTTCTTTTCGAGACTATGAATGTTAAATGGTGTTGTATCTTTTATAATTACAAGATAATGCTTTTTCCCCTTATGATTTCTAAAAAATAAATTTTTACAGTGATAAGAATCAATATCCTTCCAATATTTTAAAGCAATCTCAATTGTATCCAATGGTGGGTGTTCGTGGAGATCATAGTCTATTCCAAATTCTTTTAGAACCTTGAAAACTTTAGATCGGATATCTGGGGAAGTTGATGATGTTGTCATTGTTGATTAGTCATAGGTTGATTAGTCATTGGTTGATTGGGAAAATGGTGATGAATTGAATTGGATTCCAATTGATTTGATATAATTGTTGAGCATTTTTCCAATAACTTCTATTTCATTGCTTAACTCTCTATATTTATCATTTGAGATTAGCTTTCGTTTATTAACTTTTTCTATCCATGTTAAGGATTCATATAATGAACCTCGTGAATAGTAACAAAAGTCCTTGGTTTCTTTGAAATGAAACCTTCCATATCCTTCGCTAATATTGGCTGCAATCGAATCTGTTGATCTGACAAGTTGTTTGCCAATAGTATCCTTTTGGAAATAGTTCCAATGATTAACAATATTCCAAACAATATCACCTAGTAACATCGACCGCTCATATACTTTTAGCTCTTTAATATTCATTGGGTTAGATTGCTATGTTAATTAAGTAAAGTTACAAAATTTATAGCAATTTCTAATTTTTAACAATCTAATCAACTAATGACCAATCCACCAATAACCAATCAACCTACCTAATCCACCCAATCAGCGATGAATAAATTAGTGTTCTTGGTTCCTCCATTATTTCTGTTGGATGAGAAGATTAACTTCTTACCATCATATGAAAACATAGGGAAGGCATCAAAAATTTCATCATAAGTTATTTGTTCCAGCCCTGTTCCATCAAGATTAATCATAAATAGATTGAACTCAAAACCTCTCTTTGATGCATGATTAGAACTAAATAGGATTTTTTCTCCGGAAGGGTGGAAAAATGGTGCCCAGTTTGCTTTACCAAGATTTGTAATCTGACGTAGATCACTACCATCCACATTACAAACATAAAGTTCCATATTTGTTGGTTTCACCAAACCTTCAGCCAATAAATCCTTATATTCTTTAATCTCTTCGGCAGTTTTTGGACGTGATGATCTGAAAATCAGTTTACTTCCATCAGGGGAGAAAAATGCACCTCCGTCATATCCAAGGTCAAAAGTTATTTGTTGAATATTACTACCATCAATATCACATGTATAAAGCTCAAGATCACCGGTTCTGTCGGATGTAAATACAATTTTGTCACCATTTGGTGATACCGTTGCTTCGGCATCATAACCAGGTCCTGAAACAAGTGTATCAACAACTTCTCCTTTAAGATTTGCTACATAGATATCAAAATCAGGATAAATTGGCCAAACATATTTACCATCTTCACGACGTTGTGGTTCCGGTGGACAATTATCACCTCCTGATCTTGTTGATCCGTAAAGAACGGTTGTATCTCCGGGCATAAAATAAGAACATGTAGTTCTACCAAGTCCATTACTTAGTAATTGTGGCATTTCAGTCTTCATGTCACCATCACTGAAAGGGAAATAATAAATCTGATCACATTCGCTTCCCCAACTTGGTACCTTCGCCTGAAAGACGATCATTGAGTTATCAAAGCTAAAATATGCTTCGGCATTATCGCCTCCAGCTGTGAGTTGTTTAATATTAGCTAAATGTTTTTCCTGAGGGTAATGAATAGTGGTATCAGGTTTATCGGTTGAATTATGTGTGTGGGTTGTACCATCATGTGAATGTGATTGGCCACCACCCATACAAGAAGTTAGAAATGTGAATATTATCACAGAGTATGTTAGAAATAAAATCTTCATTATAGTGTTATTTATATTTTACTGGCAAAAATATAATTTATAACATTTCTAAACTAGAAAAAATGCAGGTTTCTTTATTGGGCAGTTAACTGGTTAGTAATCTTGCTTTTAAGATGTTTTCCAGTATATGATTTTTTACAATTAACAATATTCTCGGGTGTTCCTTCAAAGATTAGTTCACCACCTCCATCTCCTCCATCTGGTCCAAGATCTATTAGCCAGTCGGCTGATTTGATAATCTCAGCATTATGTTCAATTACAACAACTGAGTGGCCAATTTCGATTAATGAGTTAAAAGAAATCAGAAGTTTGCTTATGTCGTGAATATGGAGGCCTGTAGTTGGTTCATCAAATACAAATAGTGTTGTCAGATCATTTTCTCCTTTGGACAGAAAAAACGCTAGTTTCACCCTTTGTGCCTCTCCACCGCTGAGTGTATTCGATGGCTGTCCCATTCTAAGATAACCCAATCCTACATCTGAAAGTGGTTTGATTTTTTGAATTATCTTTTTGCAGGTAGCGCCATTTGAATCTGCATTTTTAAAGAATTCAATAGCCTGCCCAACAGTCATATCCAATATATCTGAAATATTTTTACCATTGTATTTAATATCAAGAACCTCATCTTTAAACCGGTGACCATTACATGAATCACATTGTAGATAGATATCGGCCATAAACTGCATTTCAACTTTTATAACACCCTCACCCTCACACTGATCGCATCTTCCGCCGGGCACGTTGAATGAGAAATATCCAGGCTTGAAGCCACGGAGTTTGGCAAGTTTCTGTACTGCAAATAAGCTTCTAATATCATCGAATGCTTTTAAATAAGTGGCTGGATTTGATCTTGATGATCTTCCTATGGGATTCTGATCTACATATTCGATAGCCTTTATATTATTGAGTTCGCCCTGTATGGATCCAAATCTTCCTATTTTACCAACGTTTCCATCCAAGCGTCGCTTTATTGCGGGAAATAGAATATCCTTAATTAGAGTGGACTTTCCTGAACCACTCACACCTGTAATTACAAGTAGAATATTTAGTGGAATTTTTACAGTTAGATTTTTTAAATTATTCTGTGTTGCTCCAACGATTTCAATGAAGTTTCTCCAGCTTCTTCTTCTGTCAGGAATTTCGATCTTTTTTCTTTCTGTAAGATAAAGTGCAGTGTAACTTTCATCATTATTCTTCAAGTCATCATATGTTCCCTCAAAGACCAATTCACCACCATGTTCGCCGGCATCAGGACCTATATCAATTATATGGTCGGAAGCTTTTATTATTTCTTCATCATGTTCAACAACGATAACTGAATTACCAATGTCTCTCAAACTATACAGTACATTTATTAATTTGTTGGTATCTCGTGGATGTAATCCAATACTTGGCTCATCAAGAATGTACATTGAGCCCACAAGACTACTACCGAGAGAAGTGGCAAGGTTAATCCTTTGAGATTCACCTCCTGAGAGAGAATTTGATAATCTGTTCATTGTTAGGTAGGAGAGACCTACATCAATAAGGAATTTAAGTCGAGTTGTTATTTCCAGTAGCAGTCGTTTGGCAACTTTAGATTCAAATTCACTTAGTTTCAGATTGGAAAAAAAATTGTATGCTTCATCCAATTGCATTTGAACGATCTCGCTTACATTTTTTCCATCAATCTTAATGTAGTTTGTATCTTTTCTAAGTCGGGTTCCCTTACAGTCGGGGCAATTTGTTTTACCTCGATATCTGGAAAGCATAACCCGATATTGAATTTTATAGGTTTGTTCTTCAACTGATTCAAAAAAGGAGTTTATGCCTCCAAAAAATTCATTTCCAGTCCATAACAATTCTTTTTGTTCTTCAGTAAGTTCAAAATAGGGGCGGTGTATTGGAAAATCAAACTTATCAGCATTTCGAATTAGTTGCTCTTTCCATTCACTCATTTTTTCACCTTTCCAACAGGCAACAGCTTCTTCATATATTGATAATGATGGATTTGGAATAACCAGATCAGGGTCAATACCTATTATTGAACCAAATCCTTCACACTTTTTACAAGCTCCGAGAGGATTGTTGAAAGCAAACATATTTACCGTTGGTTCTTCAAAGATGATTCCATCGAGTTCAAATTTGTTTGAAAACTGAAACTTGCTCTTTTTCTCGTTTAATTCATATGAAATTATACAAGTTCCATTTCCTTCGTAATAAGCAATTTGAGCTGAATCAGCAATCCTTGATTCAAGGTCTTCATCTGATAGATCAACCCTTATACGATCAATTATTAGAAAGCAATTACCCTTATTTGGACATTTTTCATTTGAGTCAAGGAAGTCCTCAATTCTACGAACTTTTTCTCCTGTTAGGATTCTGTTAAAGCCTTGTTGTAAAAGTATTTGAAGTTGCTGCTCAAGTTTCCTGTCGGGCGAAATATGAATAGGTGAATATATGAGTACATCAGTATCTTTCGGTAGTTCAGTTATATGTTTTACAATATCAGTTGTTGTATGCCTTCTAACTTGTTTTCCAGATACTGGGGAATATGTCCTTCCAATTCTGGCGAACAGCAACTTTATATATTCATATACTTCTGTAGATGTACCCACAGTTGATCTTGGATTTCGACTTTTTACCTTCTGCTCGATGGCAATAGCCGGTGCAATTCCTATAATGGAATCAACTTCCGGTTTATCCATACGTCCCAGAAACTGACGGGCGTATGAACTCAGACTTTCAACATATCTACGCTGGCCTTCAGCAAATAAGGTGTCGAATGCAAGAGATGATTTCCCAGAACCCGATAATCCTGTTATAACTACCAAATTATTTTTTGGTATTGAAACACTTAGATTCTGCAAGTTGTTAACTCTTGATTTAGAGATATATATGCGGTCTGGTTTATTGACTTTCATTTGAGGAAATTACAGTTTTCTAAAAAAATTGAGTACAAAACTAGAACTTTATTTGCTATTGGAAGTATAATCGTTATATTTGCATTATTGTTTAACTAACCAATAGGAGAAAGATTATCGAATAGAACTCTACCATTTTTTTGTTCAATTAACATAAAATAGGTAAGATGAGTTTAGCAGCTATTAGTGAAAAAGAACTTATAAGAAGTTTCATTAACGGTAATCACTCCAGCCTCCAAACTCTTATCGAACGCCATCAGAATAGATTGTATTCGTACATTTTTCTTTTGGTAAAAGATAAGCAATTGGCTGACGATATATTTCAGGATACATACGTTAAAGTGATTAACACATTAAAACGTGGTTCTTATAATGATGAGGGTAAATTTATCCAATGGGTTATGAGAATTGCCCATAATTTGGTTATTGATCACTTCCGGAAATCCAAGAAAGTGCCAACCGTTGAGAACTCACATAATGATTTTGATGTTTTCGATACAGTAAGATTTACTGATCCTTCGATTGAAGAGCGACTGGTAACAGACCAAATACATACTGATGTTCGTAAATTACTGGATTACCTTCCAGAAGAGCAACGTGAGGTGTTGTACCTTCGATGTTATTCGGGATTAAGCTTTAAAGATATTGCGGAACAAACAGATGTTAGTATTAATACTGCACTTGGCAGAATGAGATATGCAATTATAAATATGCGTAAGATAATCGAAGAGAAAAAGGTTGTTCTAACTGCATAGTTATTTAGTCACATAATTATGGGTTTTCTATAAATGTTTTATAATCAGAAGTTTGTATTTTTAGTAAGTTAATTATACGTTAGTTTTGTTATAATTGTACAATAAACAATAGCAGTCAGCGTTAATTCTGTAATTAATGTCTAACCTATGATTTGCGTATGATTAAATCTACTCCGAAACAACATCAGGATTCCCAAAATTCAAAGTTGAGAGATGCTCTGAACACTAACCCCTCCGAACTAAGTTTAAAGTTTATTATGGGTTATGCGGCAGCACTTAAAGTAAAAAATACAAAATTACTTGGGCAGTTGAACATCCTGTTAAACTAACATGTTTAAAAAGAAAAACTAAGCCGTGTGGGAATTCCTTCGCGGCTTTTTTTATGTTATGAGTTTAGTTTGATCGTAGAAAGCTTTTTATTTCCGTTTCCATCTCAATTATTTCCTTCAGAAGTTTGAATTGTGTTCTGCATCTCACAAGGTTATGCTCGGGATATTGTACTTTGTAATAGTTGTTTCCTTCAAGAAAATCTCCTAAGAATCTTATTCCCTGAACATAGATTACACTCAATATTCCATTATAAATATTCTCTTTTTCTGATTTAGAAATAGTATTTGTCAATTCTGAAAAGTATCCTCCAGCTAATGCCCTAAAATGATCAAAATTAAATTTCACTTTTGCCAAATCTTTCTCATCTTCCTTTGCCAGAGATGTTATTGATCTTACCATATCACCAAAATCGAAAATTAAAGTGCCTTTCATAATTGTGTCTAAGTCAATTATATAAGCATCTGATTTGTCGGATTTAAACAATATGTTCTCCAGCTTAGGATCGTTATGAGTTATACGTACCGGAAGAATATTATTGCTTATAATGTTTGACATATTATCTGTAATATATCGATTGTTCAGTGCAAAATCAACTTCGGGTTTAGCAGCTGATATAAGAGCTGATTCTGAATTATCGAGTGATTTCTCAAAGCTGCTAAAACGCTTATGAGGATTATGAAAATCAGGAATTGTATCAATGAAGCTATCAGTATCCAACCGATTTAGGAAATTTTGAAACCTGCCCATAGCCTTACCGGCAAGAGTTGAAGTTACTATATCCGGTGAAATAGAAAATGCATTAATGTTATCAAGAAATTCTGCAACTCTCCATGCACTTCCCATTGAATCTAGTATATGTAATTCACCATCTTTATTTTTACACAAATCAGGGAAATGCTTAATTGATTCATCAAGAGTTTTATATGAGATAAATAACTGCTTATAGTTGTTTGTCAGGTTAGTGATATTAAAAACTTCCTGATTTACTCTTTGCAAGATATATTGTGATGAATCTGTTGTAACAAGATAAGTATCATTAATATGACCATCGCCATATTCTTTAATACTAACAATGTTTTCATTATCAATAAAATTTCTGAATATTTCAACAAGATGATTATCCAAAACTATTTCCAAAGGTTTTCTGGATATGTACCGTTTTTAACCAATTCGTTAATGGCATTAATAGTTGTGGCTTTATCTTCCTGATAGGTTACTCCAAACCAACGATCATTACTGGTAAGCATTTTTATTGTTGCTTCTTTTTTATTAATAAGATCGTTAACTACGGTCGGAATGTAAAACTCAGCCTTGATCTCACCTGCATTTTTCTTGATAAATTCAATGAAATCATTTTCGAGTTGTTCGAAATATAATGGTGAAAATCCCCAGAAATTCATTGATACAACTGAATCTCCTGCGATAGTTTGAGTTTCTCCTTCATCTGTGAAAACAATATCCTGGTTCTGATACATAATGCTGGTTCTTTCCACTACGTCAGTTAGTAATCCGTTTTTTGTCTGACAAATACCTCTGGAAACACTTCCGTTCTCACTTAGAGTATTTTCCAGTCTGTAGCCAACCATCGCGTAATCTGAAGAATTATTGCTTATGTTTGTTAAGAATTCGGATATTAGATCGAATGCATTTTTTCCATAGAAATCATCGGCATTTATCACTGCAAATGGCTCATTAATAACATTTTTAGCAACTAGTACAGCATGACCTGTTCCCCATGGTTTAATACGATCAGAACTTATTTCAACACCTTTGGGAACAGCTGATACTTCCTGAAGTACATAATCGGTTTCGATTTTACCTACTAACCTTGCTTCATAAACTTCTTTGAATTCTTTTTCGATCTTTGGATTAAGCACGAATACAACTTTCCCAAATCCTGCTCTTATGGCATCATAAACTGAGTAATCAATTATGCTTTCACCGGATGGTCCTATCTTATCCATCTGTTTAACACCCCCATAACGACTTCCAATTCCAGCTGCTAATATTAATAGTGTTGGCTTCATATTATCTTATTAAATTATTAACTTCGTACATTAAAGTTGCCTGCAAGATATAAAGATTCTGGCTGAAATTGGCATTTTTTGAAAGTAGATATTAGTGGATTATTAATAGATTGAATATTAATTATATGCGAATAATCAACCCTGTTATTATTTTAAGTTTTGTCATGTTGCTGGGAGGGTTTAATAACCAATCCTGGTCACAGGAAACAGTTGTGTTAAGCCTCCAGTCAGCAGTTGATAGTGCTTTACGAAATAATATTAAGATTCAGCAATACCAACAAGTTGTATTGCAAAAGGAGTATTTGTCAAAAGCTGCAGTAGGAAACTTCTTGCCTTCTGTTGATGTAATTGGTGGTTATACTTACTTTTCAAAAAATCCTGAAATTAACATGAGTCAGGTTAAAGGATCTATTGATGAAATGTTTGGTAAATATGGTGCTGTTATTGCAAGTGATCTTGATTTATCACAGCAGGATCAGGCATTCATATATAATGAGATAGTTACCGGTTTAGGGAATTTGCCTGCGTATAATATCACCATTGATCAACAAAATTATCCTAACCTGAATATTATGGCTGTTCAACCTCTTTTTATGGGAGGAAAGATAATTGCAGGTAAGCGATTTGCAGATGCTGAATTAGATTTTGCCAATGAAGATTTAAAGCTGATTAAGAATGAGATTATTAAAGAAACCATTACCAGATATTATGGTATTGTGTTGCTAAATGAAGTAATAAAAACTAGAAAAGAAGTGCTTTCAGGAATGAAAAAGCATGAAGGTCAAGCGAAAAGAGCTATTGAGATAGGAGTAATTCCTGCACATGAATTGTTAAGGGCTCAAGTTGCTGTAGCTGAAGCAGAAAGAGAGCTTTCTGATAATGAAAATATGTTGGAAATAGCAACAATGGCATTGAAAACAGTTACAGGATTAGATCAATCATTTGAAGTAAGTACTTCGGATAGACTTGAATATAGAATTGTACCTATTAATGTACCCGGTTTGCAAGAAGAAGCTCGCGCAATACAACCAATCTTTGGGATGATAAATCAGCAAAAAGTAATGGTCGATCAGCAGCATGCATTAGATGTAAGTGAGTTTTTACCTCAAATTGCAGCTTGGGGTGAATATGGCTTTTTCCGTGAAGAATATCCCGTGATAATGCCTCCTGCTATGATTGGAGTACAAGCAAGAATAAATATATTTCATGGTCTTTCAAAAGTAAATAATTTAAAATCAACTAAATACCTTACTGAGGAATTGATTAAGGCGGAAAAATATGCTGAAAGTCAGGTTAGTTTGTGGATCGCTAGTTCATATCGGGAAGTATTAAACTGTGAAAAGAAATATCTTAAGATGAAACCAACCATTGAGTTGGCAGCCAAAAATCTTGAAATAAATGAGAAAAGGTTTCAGGAAGGTCTTTCAAAATCAATTGATGTTATTGACTCCAGATTATTATACGAAGGTGTTGTAATTGAAAGGCATGAAGCATTATATGAGTATTATCTTGCTCTGACCGAGCTCTTCCTGGCAACAGGAAATCCTGAAAAAGTTATTGAGTTAGTAAATTAGTTTGTTGAAATTCATAAAGAACCAAGATGAAGATTAATAAGAGTTACTTAGCATTGGCAATACCATTAGTAATAATAGTTGTTGCTGTAATTGTATTACTGTTGAAACATGAAGAAGGGGAAGAAAATGTTATGCTCGGGATGTTTGAGGCTACAACTGTAAATGTAGCATCAGAGATACCGGGGAGGATAGAATCGATTTTATTTGATTTGGGTGATGAGGTTAAGAAAGGTCAGGTAATTGCTACTCTTGAGCCAAACATTATGAATGCAAAACTCAGTCAGGCGAAAGGAATTAACAATGCCGCTGAATCAATGGTGAAAAGAGTTAAGCAGGGTACTCGAAAAGAGAAAATTGAAGCAGCTAAGAATCAGTATAATGTGGCTAAGAGCCAGTATGAATTTGCCAACAAAACATATAACAGATTTCTTGTTTTATACGCTGATAGTATAATATCGAAGCAGGAAATGGATGAGATTGATTTTAAACATACTGCTGCAAAAAACGAAATGGAGGCTGCAAAGGCAATTTTTGAGTTGGCTAAGAAGGGGGCATCAGATGAAGATATCAGCATTATACTAGGTGAAGCAGAAGTCGCTTCAGCAATGCTTCAGGAGGCAAATGCCTATTATGAACAGTTGGAAATTATAGCACCTGTTTCAGGAGAAATTAGTAATAAACTTGCTGAACCCGGGGAAGTTATGGGAGCGGGTTATCCTTTGATAACCATATATATGCCTGAAACAATCTATGCTGTAGTAAATGTTCGAGAAGATAAACTGAGTCATTTTAAAAAAGGACAAATTTTAGAGGGGAGAGTACCCGGACTGGGAGGTAATTCATATAAATTTGAGGTGACTTATTTAGCTGTTATGGCTGATTTTGCAACCTGGGTTCCAACCAAGGCAAAAGGTGAGTTTGATTTAAAAACATTTGAAGTTAGGTTAGTACCTGTTGAAGAATTAGATGGATTAAGGCCAGGTATGACAGTTCAGCTTTCTTATTAATTTTTATAAAGTGAACTATCCTGCATTTATAAAAGTTGCACAGCGTGAATTTGGTATTGCATCGAGAAATCCCTCGGTGCGAAACCTTGTTTTAATTGTACCTGTCGTTGTTTTCGTATTGCTAGCCTTTATTTATGTTGAAGGATCTATAAAAAAGATACCGGTAGCCGTATTGGATGAAGATAATACTAAACTGTCCAGAACATTGGTTTCATTCCTGAACTCCACTGAATCGATGGAAGTTACCTATTATTTGAGCTCTTCTGATGATCTAAAAACCTTCTTTTTAGATCATGATGAACATGCTATATTCAGAATTCCTAAGGGAACTGAACGTGATATAATGAGAGGAAAATCGGTTGCTGTTCAAACATATACAAATTCATCAAATATAATATTCGGAAATATTCTTCTGCGTGAAGCATATTTGATAGCTGGAACTATGTCTGCCGGTATTACAATTGAAAGGCTTGTTGCTTCAGGGTTAACACCTGATCAGGCTATGGATATTGCTGTTCCGATTGTCGTAGATGCTAAACCTCTTTTTAATCCGGTTTACAATTATTTGTATTATTTAGTCCCCGGATTATTTACCGTTCTGCTGCAAATGATTATTTTCTTTGTTTCCACAAGGGCAATAAATTCAGAGCTAACAAATAATACTATTAACGATCTTAGAGAAATTAGTAATAATAACCCTATGAATGTAATTGTCGGTAAATCAATAGTTTACATTGTGTTAGGACTGACAATAACATTGTTTATAGCTATTATATTTGTTGGTTTTGGAATCCCTTTCCAAGATAGGGTTTGGGAATTACTTGCGTTGTTTAGTACATTTATTATTTCCAATATCTTCCTGGGTTTTATGATTTCATCAACAATTGAAGATGAAGTATTATCCCTGGATATTGCATTTTTCTATAATTCTCCTGCATTCGTTTTTAGCGGTTTTACATTTCCAATGATTGGGATGCCGTTTTTCGACTCACTTTATGCTCAATTTATTCCGTATACCCATTTTCTGGATGCTTTTTTTAAAGTTTATCAGATCGGAACACCAATGTCGTACATCACTAATCAATTGTTGATACTTACTTTGTTTAGCTTAGTTGGGTTTGTTACATCATTTACTGCATTGAAGATTATGTTTAGAAAAGATTATTCAAGAGAAATATCGATTGCGTGAAAAGAATTAAAAACATACGAAAACTGTTTAATAACGAATCGAAGCTCGTTCTAAGTGATCATAGTATACTTCTTACTGTGATTATTGCTCCGTTATTATATGCTTTCTTTTTAGGATCGATCTACTTGAATAAGGATATTGATAATATAAATTTTGCTGTTGTTGATTATGATAAGACCAGAACGTCTCGTAAAATATGCAGACTTATTTCTTCAAATCCAAAGATCAACCTAATTGGTAATTTAGATAGTTACGCTGTGGGTGTTGAATTGATTAAAAATCTAGAAATAGAAGGCTTTATAGTTATTGGTAATGGGTTTGAAAAGGAGTTGTATCGTGGAAATTCTGAAACAGTAAAACTATACCTAAATACTACAAAGTTTTTGCCTTCCAATGATATAAATATGGTAATAAATCAGGTGATTCTTTCGGTTGGATCTGATATAAGGTTGAATTATTTCGAATCGTCTGAAATACCGGTAATTGAGGCTAAGCAACTTACAAATCAACTGGTTTCCCAGATTTATCCAATCTACAATGCAACAAATAGTTATGGTGATTTTCTGTTGCCAGGATTGTTCTTTTTGATACTACAACAAACATTGCTTATTGGTTTGGGTGAGAGTGTATCAAGAGATGGTGAAAAAGGTACTTTGATTTCCATTCTGAATTCTACTGGAATAATGGGATATATTGGAGGTAAAAGCTTGTATTATATCGTCCTGTATATGTCATATTTATTACTATTTACAGTAGTTGTATTTCCATTTTTTGATATTCCTAATAAAGTTGATGTAATGCCGATTGTAGTGGTTTATTTAGCTTTTATACTTTCCATTATTTCATTAACAATGTTAATAGGAACCTTTGTTAGAAGTCAGGCTCGAATGATGGAAATACTTGCATTTACCTCTTATCCATTCTTTTTGTTATCTGGCTATTCATGGCCTGTGAGTTCAATGCCGGTACCATTACAATGGTTATCATCACTACTGCCAACAACGCCAATGATGGAAGCCATGAGCAGATTATATATAATGGGCGGGAATTGGAATGATATTAGTAATCAATTTGTTCATCTTATATATTTGGCAGCATTGTTTTCCGGATTATTAGTTGTGAGATTGATTGTTCTTGAGCGTCGTAGTATTAGTCTGAAGACTTGAAATAATTAAGTATCGAGAATTTAAAATTGAGAATTCAAGATTTTGAATTTAATTTGTGGTTTATTACTTACGCCATGATGTCATTTTATGCCATTTTACAGCATAGAAGTAAATGAAGATGTATAGCGGAATCATCACTAAATAAGCAAGTTGTGATGTGTAGTCATCTGCAAGTTTACCCCAAACCAATGGTAATATTGCGCCACCGGCGATTGCCATAATAAGCATAGCTGAACCGGTTTTTATAAACTTACCTAATCCGTGTAATGATAAGGGCCAGATTGCAGGCCAAACTATTGCATTTGCAAATCCCAGTAGAGCTACGAATGTAACTGATATCATTGGAGATGCCAATACTGCTACAAATGAGAATATTATACCAAGTATTGCTGAAATTGCAAGAGCTTTTTGCTGGGACATATATTTAGGAATAAGGAATATTCCTAAAACATATCCAATTATCATCGATACAAGAGTTAAAGAAGTAAACATCTTTGCTGTGTCAATAGGAAAATCAAGAGAACGGCCATATGTAATTATTGTATCACCTGCAATTACCTCAGCACCAACATATAAGAATAAAGCTACTACTCCAAGAATGAGATTTGGGAATTGAAAAATATTCGATTTTTTGCTTAATTCATCGGTTATTTCATCATCCTGTTCTTCTTCAATTTCAGGAAGAGGAGCGAACCTTATCATTATACCTAATAGAACTAAAACGATTGTCATGGTTACATATGGCATGATTACCCTGGCTGCCAATCCATCCAATGCCACAACTTTTGCAGCTTCATCCATTGTTTTTAGACTTTCAACAAATGCATCTCCATCACTAAGGATGAAATAGGCAAGAATTAATGGAGCTAAAGCACCGGCAACTTTGTTACAAATACCCATAATGCTAATTCTTTTCGCAGCAGACTCACTGGGACCAATTATTGTTACATATGGGTTTGAAGCCGTTTGAAGAAGAGCAAGCCCTGTTCCTAGAATAAATAATCCAAGTAGAAACAAGCCGTAAATACGGGTTTGTGCAGCCGGAATAAACATTGCTGTTCCCAACGCCATCACAAATAATCCGGTCATTATCCCATTTTTGAACCCCGTTTTTTTAAGTATCCATGATGAGGGCAATGCCATTACTGTATAGGAAATATAGAATGCAAATGCTACAAACAGCGCTTGGAAATTTGTTAATTCACATGCTATTTTCAGATAAGGAATAAGAATTCCATTTAGCCATGTAACAAATCCAAAAATGAAAAAGAATAACCCTATTATTGATATGGAAATAACATAGGTTCGTTTATCCATTTTATCATTATTATTCACTTTTTCACTCTCCATGGTACTTGGTTTTTTATTGAGATCAATAATACAAAAATCCGCAGTCGACTGAAAGTTTTAACATGAAAGTTTTATCTGTTTTATAAACCTTATTTTAATAAATAAGGAATGTGAAATGATGGAGGGAAAACAAGGCTAAATTGAAGTTGTTAGCTTGCAAGAGCTGCAGTAGCGAGTAATGTATCGTCTATTTCGAAGAGTGACTCAATCTTTTTACGAAGCGAATGTTTTGCTCTGGAAAGTTGTGATTTAGAAGTGTTTACACTGATATTCATAATTTCACTAATCTCCTTATGGGAATAACCTTCAATGGTATTGAGGTTAAATACTGTTTGATATCCAAATGGAAGCTCTTGAATAATATCAAGAATTTCTTCATGCGACATTTTGGATAGCACTTCATAATCATTGGGAAGTGAAACTCTTGTGGTTTCAGGATCTACCTCTTTATTCAGAAGGTTCTTTTTTTTGTAGTAGTTGAGCGCAGTAGTAATCATAATTCGTCGCATCCAACCCTCAATCGAACCTTTACCGCTATAATCTTTAAGATATCTGAATACTTTTATAAATCCTTCTTGTAGAATATCTTCAGCGTCAGTACCATTTTTTGCATAGCGCATGCAGATACCATACACCTTTTTAGAATACTTTTCATAAAATGCAAATTGAGCATTTCTGTCATGCTTTAGGCATTGTTCAATTAGCTGATCTCTAATTATGGTATCTATTGTGTTTTCCATTTGATTTAAAAATGTTGACGCAAAAATATACACGAATTAGAGAAGTTAAAGGAAAACTGTTCTACACGACTTCTACATAACCCTTAAATAGAAAGGTTATAAATAGTGATGCTTCTACAGGTAAAATGACAATATCTTGTAAGTCAGGGATGTGTAAATACAAAAACACCTACAAATTGTAAACTACAAATTTTGCAGGTACTCAGATAGCGAATCCTGATTATTTAGACTACATTTTTTTCTGAGTCTATATCTGCTCATTTCAACTGCTTTTACAGATATATTATTCAGTGATGCTATTTCTTTTGTGCTAAGATTTAATCGCAACAGGGCACACAATCGTTTTTCATTCTTAGTAAGAGATGGAAATTTTGATTTCAATTTATCAAAGAAATCATCATATGTTACATCAACTTTCTTCTGGAATTCTTCAATTTCCTTATTTATCTGAAGACTCTGTTGAACGTGTAATGACAACTCCTTAAGCTTTATGTTAAGCTCGTGATCCTGTTCAGATGATAAACTGTTCAGGTCAGTTTTAAGCTGATTCAATATCTCATTTTTTTGAACCAGATGAAGTGCAAATGTAATCAGGTCATTCTTTTTGCTGTTGATGTCAAGTCGCAGTAATTCTTGTTGTGTTTCATGTAATTGTCTATCTTTGAGGTTGATGAGTTTTTCTTTTTTGATTCTGCTTCTTGATCTTATGAGAGTTACAATGGAAATAAGAATTAGTAATATTACCCCTAATATCAAAAAGTTTTGTTTAAGATTACCAATTTGTTGTTCACTTTCCAGAAGTTCGATATGTGAATCTTTAATCTCAATTTCTTTCTCGTTAATATTCTTTAAGAAATGAGATTGAAGTTCGTATAGCTCATCCGACATTTGCTTTTTCATGATTGTATCATTGTATTTTGCATATGTCCTTAAAAACTCAAGGGACTTCTCATAATTTCCTTGCAGCTCATATATATTGCTTAAGCCAAGTGAAGATTCTTTAATGTGATACCAGCTATTGTTTTCAATGGCAAGGTTGTATGCATTTAAATATGAGACATAAGCTCCGTTAACCTGATTAGAGCTAAGATTTTCATGTGCAATTAATATATATAATTCCGATAGTCCAACTACATCATTTATGCTTTGGTAGGCTTCCTTACTTTTATTGTAATATTCAAAGGCCTTTTCAATTTCATTGTTAGAACTGTAAATTTGTCCTATATTTTCATATGTAATTGCCTTCAGGTGAATATCATCAGAAGAGGAGTTTAAGGCTAAACTTCTTGTGTAGTAGTCGAGTGCTTTGTCTGGTTCACTTAATAATCTGTATACATCACCAATGTTATTCAATGATCTCGCGGCATTTATATTATCCGACAATGATTCAAATATTTCCAGTCCGTTTTCGAAATAATGGAGAGCATCGGTATAATTATGTTGATTGTAAAGAATTCCGCCTATTCTGTTATATGACTCTGCTATTAACTTTTCGTCAGATATTTTCACAGCATAATCAAGGGATTTCTTATAGTAATACAACGTGCGCTCAGTATCATAGTTGTTATTATAATACAGCATTCCAAGGTTACCATATATGCTTGATAGTTTTCTGTAGTTTTCAAGCTGCTCATAAATTCTTGCACTAATCAAATAGTAATTTATAGCAGGTTGAATGTAATTCTTTCTGCCATAAAGCTCACCGAGTATTTCATTTGTTGCTCCACATGCGTCCGGAGAATTTATCTTATTGGCTAAAGTTAATGCTTTCTTACTGAACTGTATAGCATCATCAAGAGAATTGTTTTTAAGTTCGGAAATGATATCGTGATAAACATAAACTTTATCAAGACTGTCGGTAACCAGCGCTAGCTTACTATTATAATAATTTGAATTCTGGCCATGGGAAACAACTGCGGATAATATGAATAAAACAATAAGAGTTATACTACTACGCAGACTAATCATACAATTGATGTAATTTAGTTTATCTGATTAAATAGAGTGTAAAAATAGTGATTTTTGGTTTTGCCGTATTTCTGCTGATTACTACAGCCTATTCATATGGATCAGTTGTTGGTAATACATAATATTCACCAGTGCGTGGATCTTTATAAAACTTACTGTAACCGTTTATACTTTCGATATTTGCATCAACACTTCCCTTAATGAAAACAGTATTTACTACATCCACTTCTCCTGTAACTCGAAGTGCTGAGTCAGCAACTACAACCTGCGGTCTGATTTGAGGCAGTATTCCTGCATTTTGAAAAACAATAATCCATACGCCAAGTACGATTAATGCCAAAGTTGCTTTTATAAATCTGGTATTGCTCATATGATACTTCATCTGCTCTTTGGTTTATTCAAAATTCACTCTGGTATTTGCAAATTTAATAAAATACATACTAACTTCTATTAGAGGTTGTATTAAAGTTTACCAGATGAAGGCATTTCGGGATAAACAAGATAAAAGAGAAGGGTTAACAAACTAATCAGAACAATTGTTACTGATAGTTCTTTGTGTGATTTTCAAGGGGCTGACCTCACTTAATCAACAGTAAGCTCTTTAATTTGTGAAATAATGGGAGATTCATGGTGATGTTCTTTTTCATTATCTTTTCTACATCTGCCATCACCAGGAGCTCCTTCACATGAACAGCCAAGGTTTTTACCTGTTTGAGGATCAATAGTAGAACATTGTTTTTTAAACTCACCATCTTTTTTTACAAACATTTTAATGCCAATTCCGGCAAATGCAGCAGCAAGTAGTACGACAGTTATAATTAGTAACTTTAGGAACATGATTTATCTGATTTAATAGGATGCAAAAATAGTTAAAACAAAAATATTATCAATTCTAAATAGCAAGATTAGTTGCTAATTTTTAAAGCATAACAAATAACGGCACAGGCTATTGATGCGTTTAGTGATTCGGGTTGTCCGATATTCTCTGTTTTTACAAGCGGAATTGTGATTCTGGTGTCAATCAGTGGTGCAAGTTCATCTGATATTCCATGTGCTTCGCTACCAATTACAACTAATCCCTGCTGTGGAGGCCTTATAGTATTGAGTGGTGTACCATCCAAAAAGGCTCCGAAAACTAGAAAATCATCAGGAGTAGACCTTAATAATGCTTTAAGATCAGTATAAATAACACTAACTCTTGATAATGAACCCATTGATGCCTGAACGACTTTTGGATTGAATGTATCAACTGTGTTATTTGAGCAATATATTGTATTAATTCCAAACCAATCGGCAGTCCGTATGATTGTTCCCAAATTTCCTGGATCATGAATATCATCGAGAGCCAAACTTAAGGTTTTGGCATTAATTGATATCTCTTGCGGTTGCTCAGGTAGTTGAAAAATTGCGAGAACATCACTGGGATTAGTAAGTGCGCTAATTTTTTTCATCTCCTTCACGGAAACAATTGTGTTATTGATGGATGCTAGTTTTGATGAATGCTGATCAATCCATTCTTCTGTTGCAAATATCTCAATAATCTTCAGTTTGCTTTGGATGAAATCAATTGTATTCCGGCTTCCTTCAACGATAAACATGTTTTCTTGTTGCCGGTATTTTTTCTGCTTAAGCTGACCTATTAGTTTTATTTTGCTTTTCGACAGCATATTATATCATTTATCCATAAAAAAGAAAACCCTTCCGTATGAATACGAAAGGGTTTCAAATTTACTTCTTTTTTTGGAATTGTACTATTCGCCTACAACGTTGAGGCTAATATCCACTTTTACTTCCTTATAAAGTTTGATGGTAGCTTGATATTTCCCAACTTCTTTAATATGATCTTCATTGAAATGAATTTTCTTACGATCAATATCAAGGTCCTTTGCTTCTTTGATTGCGTTAGCAACCATAATAGAATTTACTGAACCGAAGATTTTACCTGAAGTACCTGCTTTTACACCAATTGTAAGTTCAGTATCTTTAAGTAATTCAGCGATTGATTCAGCTTCCTTAACGATTTTGTCTTCTTTATAAGCTTGTTGCTTTTTTAATTCAGCTAAAGCTTTTTTCTTTGAGTCAGTTGCAATAGTTGCAAACCCTTTAGGGATCAGGTAATTTCTTCCAAATCCATCCTTAACGGTAATAAGGTCGTTTTTGTAACCAACTCCGTTTACATCTTGTGTTAAAATTACTTCCATTTTTTTATCCCTCCTTTATTTTAATAAATCAGCAACATAAGGCATAAGCGCAAGATGACGTGCTCTTTTAACTGCTTGTGCAACTTTCTTTTGATATTTTGTTGATGTTCCGGTAATACGGCGTGGTAATAGTTTACCTTGCTCGTTTACAAATTTTAAGAGGAAATCAGGATCTTTATAGTCGATGTATTTAATGCGACTTTTTTTGAAACGGCAGTATTTTTTCTTTTTAGTGTCAACTGCAATCGGTGTCAAATATTTTATGTCTGAATTAGGTTGTGCCATAGTTCTAGAATTTTAAAATTAAATTTGATTAAGCTTCAGCTTCTTTGCTTTCTTTTTCCTTTTTATTTCTACGTTTTTTCTCGTTGTATGCAATTGCATGTTTGTCGAGTTTAACGGTAAGGAAACGTAAAACGCGCTCATCACGTTTCAGTTGAAGCTCCAATTTGGCAATTAACTGACCGTCGTTTTTGAATTCAAACAGATTGTAAAATCCGGTTGTTTTTTTCTGAATAGGGTAAACAAGCTTACGCAAGCCCCAGTCTTCACGATGCACGATTTCGGCACCATTACTTACGAGGAATTCCTCATACTTTTTTACCGCTTCCTTCATCTGTTCATCAGACAAAACGGGAGTTAAAATGAAAACGGTTTCGTACTGGTTCATAATAATTTAAATTTGTTAGTATAAATTTATAATATCCCAAAAATGGGAGCGCAAAAATACAAATATATTTGGTAGAAACAACAGTGTAGCTCGAAAAAATTATCAGACTATAAATCAGTTGATTAATTAAAAGATTAACCAATCTATTGTGATTCCTTTTTTGCTGAATTATTTATCATAGTTTCACAGATGAAATTAGCAGCATTTCCATCACCGAAAATGGAAGGATATTTAATAGCACTGTTTTTTGTCAGACTTTGATATGCTTTGATAATCAGTTCTTTGTCGGCGTTTGCAATTAGTGCTGCTCCCTCATCAACAATTTCAACCCATTCTGTTTCCGGACGTAGTATAATTCCCGGTTTGTTAAAAAAGTAAGCTTCTTTTTGTACTCCACCTGAGTCTGTCATTACTATCTTACAATTACTTTCGAGCATAATCATATCGAGAAATGATACCGGAGGTAGTAATTTTATCAAATTGTTTGAATTGAACTTTTCCAGTATTTCCTTATCCAGATTTACCTTGATCATTTTCTCAGTACGTGGATGAAGGGGTAGGGCAACAGCTATGTTTTCTGCTTCAGCTATATCTATTAAAGCACTTAATATGGATGTGAGTCGTTTAGGGTCATCGGTGTTATTATCACGATGGATTGTACTTAGAATATATTTTCCTGATTCAAGGTTGTATTCCTGTAGTATTGTCGATTTCTCAGAAGCTATATTTTTAAAATACAGACTATTATCAAACATAATATCACCACAGTGAAAAATTCCAGGATTTTCATTCGAATATGGGAATTCGTTATGTAAACCGAAACCTTCATTAATTAAGTTCTGTAATCCTGTTTGAGTAGGGGAGAACAGCATTGTTGAACAATGGTCGCACATAATGCGATTGATTTCTTCGGGCATGGTTTTGTTGAAAGAGCGTAATCCGGCTTCAATATGCACAACCGGAATATGAATTTTAGCTGCAGCCAATGCACCGGCCAAGGTAGAGTTGGTATCACCGTAAAGGACAATATAATCAGGGTTTTCCTTGAGCAGGATATTCTCAATTCCAATAATCATTTCAGCAGTTTGTTGCGCATGACTATTACTACCTACATTCAAATTGTAATCAGGTTGTGGAATTCCCAGTTCATCAATAAACACCTGCGACATATTTGTATCGTAATGTTGCCCGGTGTGTACAATGATCTCAGTTATATCATTGGAAAAATGATTTCCTATTGCTCTGCTTAAAGCCGCCGCTTTAATTATCTGAGGTCGAGCTCCTATTATTGTTACTATTTTTATCAATGATTTAGCGATTTAATGACTCAATGAATGAATGATTCGATGATTCAATGAACTAATTATTACGGTTGTTATAATCAATATCAACTTCATAATAATGATTCATCGGCGAAACTAAAATAATTATCGGTACCTACAATTATGTGATCAAGAACATTTATTTCCAACGTAGTTCCTGCTTTGCTTATTGTTTTTGTTAGCGTGATATCGTTTTCGCTGGGTTTAAGGTTGTTAGATGGGTGATTGTGTGCAAGTATAAGTGAAGAACAATTATTTTCCAGTGCAAGTTTGAATATCTTTTTTGGATCGGCAACCGTACCTGAAAACCCACCTTCGCTGATGTTTACTTTATTTATTAGTTGGTTGGCTCTGTCAAGTAATAATATCCAAAACTCTTCATGGTATTTATCGGATAAATCTGCATATAGTAAATCATAAGCATCGGCACTTGATTTAATCTTTCTTTTTTCTTCAATCACGTCATCGGCTCTACGCCGCCTGCCAATTTCAAGAGCTGCAACAATGGAAACAGCTTTTGCCTCACCGATTCCTTTAAACTCACATAGATTATTGATTGAGAGTCTTGATAATTCCGCGAAATTATTGTTAACAGAACCTAGAATTCGTTTGGATAGCTCAACAGCTGATTCATCACTGTTTCCACTTCCAATTAGTATGGCAATTAACTCGGCCTTGCTTAGCTGGCCTTTGCCTTTTATAATTAATTTTTCACGGGGGCGATCATCTTCAGCCCACTGACTGATGGGTAAACTTTTATTCATGGCTTTTGGGTTATATGCCATAAATATAAATAAAAAATCCCGATTCCGTAAAACGGAACCGGGATTAGTATTTTATCTTCTAAGCTTAATATTAAGCTAGGCCATTGGCATATTTAGTAATTCCAGATTTGATATTACCTGCTTTGTTCTTGTGGATAATTCCTTTTTTAGCAAGTTTGTCGATCATTTCATAGAGTTTTGGTAAAGAATCTACAGCTTCTTTCTTGTCGGTTAGCGATCTAAATTTTCTAACAGCATTACGCATGGATTTTGCATAATAACGGTTATGTAACCTTCTTGTTTCTGTCTGTCTGATTCTTTTGAGTGCTGATTGATGATTAGCCATATTTCTATTGCGTTTACATTACGTGTTAAATTCGGGCTGCAAAAATAGATAATTATTTGATATAAAAAATACTTAAGTACATTTTTTCTTAATTTATTAGCTTTCCAATGAGTGTTGGCTCATCTTTCACAATTAATTCGGTAATTTCAACATCATAAAAAGTGTTTGTTTCCAATCCTTTTTCTTTAATGATAATTGGAATATAGTGTTCCCCGAAGCCTCTTGCGGTTCCATCTTTAAGGATGATCTGAACCAGAACTCTCTGATTTTTACCTATAAATGATTTTCTGTGCTTTATCCTTGTTTCATCAGAAAGAACTCTGATAATTTCGCCTCTACGATTTTTTTCTTTTTCATCAATATGATCAGGAAGCCTTTCAGCTCTTGTTCCTTTACGGATGGAATATTTAAATGTGTGGATATGTCCGAAACCTATGGAACTAGCCATGTCTACAGTCTCCTGAAATTGTTCCTCGGTTTCACCCGGAAACCCTACAATAATATCGGTTGTTAAACTGAAACCGGGATACATTTCTTCAAGTTTGTCAGCCATCTCTTTGAAAAGCTTGGCAGTGTACATCCGTCTCATTTTAAGAAGAACTTCCTCCGATCCGCTTTGCAAACAAATGTGCATATGAGGAGCAAGTTTTGGATGTTTAAATAATCTGAAGAAACTTTCCGTATAACCATCGGGCTCAATTGATGAAATACGGATTCTGAAATCTCCGGGGATTTCAAGCATTTTCTCCACTAGTGCCTCGAAATCAACTCCTTCATAAGAATATCTTCCAATATTTACCCCAGTGATAATAATCTCTTTATATCCAAAGTCAACAACTTTTCGGATGTTATTTAGAACATCCTCAACAGGCCTGCTTGTGGCACGTCCTCTTACTTTTGGGATTATACAAAACGTACAGAAATTATCACAACCATCCTGAATTTTTATAAAGCTGCGGGTGTGAAATGTTTCTTTTGCAGGCTCGTAATCAAAGAGGTTTTTTTGAAAATCTTCATCACTATATGATTCTCCTCTAAAATGTGCTTCAGCAACAGCTACAACAGATGTTTTGTGATCGTTATCAACTACATAATCGATTTTATCATTCTTTTCAAGTTGCTCCTTGTAATGAGTTGCCATACAGCCGGTTACTATGGTAATGCCATCTTCATTTTTTCGGCGTGCAGCCTGATTTATAACTCTTCGCGACTTTTGATCACTCATGCTGGTAACAGTACATGTATTTATAACATACACATCTGCGTCTTCTGAAAAATCAACAACTTTGTAATCCTTTTTTGAAAACTCAGACGCTATGGAATCTGTTTCATACAGGTTCAAACGACATCCTAATGTCTTGAATGCTATTTTCTTAATCATAGTTAACTGTTAATAAGCTTACCTTCAATTGATAAAGGTGCAGCAGATGTGATCTTTATATCTACGTAATTTCCAATCAATGCTTTATTATCCGATGCAAATCTTGCAACAATTCTTCCTTCAGTGAAAGCTGATAAATAGCCTGCTTTACGATCCTCACCTCTTACCAGTACTTTGAGCGTACTGCCTATAAGCTCTTTATTATACAGGTGTGAATACTTGGTCAGTTCAGATGTAAGGTCGTGATATCGATCTTTTTTTACATCCTTTGGAACATCATCATCCCATCTGGAACTCGTGGCACCCGGACGTGGAGAATATTGTGCAATATATGCCATATTATATTTAAATTCCTCCATAATCAAACGGGTGTTCTCAAACTCTTCATCAGTTTCTCCGGTGAAACCGACAATTATATCTGTAAATATTGTAGCCTGGGGAATTAGCTTTTTGATCGTACTAACTATTTCTCGGTACTTGTGCATCGAATGGTTACGATTCATTCTGATAAGCACCTTGTCATCACCCGATTGTACAGGCAAATGTATTTGATTGGCAAGACAATCATATTTTGCAACCATTTCAATTACATCGTCGGTCATATCCCGTGGATGAGGGGAGGTGAAATACACCCAAAATTCTTCTCCAGACTGCTTTCCGTATTCTCCAATCATTTCAAGTAATTGGGCAAAGTTTATTTCATTTCCTCTTTTATCAAGACCATATGAATTTACATTTTGTCCGAGTATTGTAATTGATTTGATTCCTCTATTAACCAGTGTTTTAAGTTCAGATAGAATTTCTTCTGAAGGTCTTGAAACCTCTCTACCTCGGGTGTAAGGAACAGCACAATAGGTGCAAAATTTATCGCAACCATTTTGGATTGGAATATAAGCCTCAACATCGGAACCATATTTTGGTTCAATATGCCAAAAGTCACTAATATCTTCAGGTTTCTTTGTAAAAGTTGTTGATGGGTTTGCAACTTGTGCAGGTGTTATTTTGAATTCCCCTAACGCAGGAGATGGTTTAACATCCTTTTGAGAAACCAAGGGTTCTTCCGAGTTTGTCCTGAGTCCGGCAGGAGTAACGATTCCATATTGACTAATCATCTCCGGTAATTCAGGAAGTTGACTCATGGTAAAGACCAAATCGAAGAGTTTTAAAAACTTATCTTTATCGGATGGGAGTACACAACCTGAAACAAATGTGATCAAATTTTTGTTGTTTTTCCATTTATTCCAGATGTTGATCATATTATACACCTTGTCGATACCTTTTTGACGAACAGAACATGCAATAACGCCTATCAGGTTTGCTTCTTCGGCTACTTCAGTATGTTCGAAACCAATATCTTCCAGAACTTTCTGAACACGTTCGCCATCACTAATATTCATCTGGCAACCAAGTTGTACTATGTGGTATTTCATGTTGTTGGAGATGGGGTTTTGTACTAAAAGTATACTTCTGCGTGAAGTTGATTACCGGGAATTCCTTTTTTCTCAAGGAGGTCCATGGCTTCTTTTATCATCTTGAAATTTCCACAGAAATAGCAGATAAGATCTTTATCAAACTCATTTTGCTTAATGTAATCCGTTACTCTTCCTGTGAAATCACATTCTACCTCTCTTGAGGCACAACGAATATAACGATCAGCATTATAATCATATTTACCATATGCTTCATCACAAGTTCTGATACCGTGAATCATCTTGTAATTCAAGTTGGGATGAGATTTGATCATTGAATGGAATGGAGCAACTCCTGTTCCGCTTGCCACGAATAGGAAGTTTCCCGATTTGATTTTATCTTTATTTAACCCGAAAAACCCCAACGGACCTTCTATTTTCAGAAATTCACCGGGTTTTAGGTTTTTAAGATGTTTAGAAACAGACCCGTCAACAACTTCCTTTATCAGGACTTCAAGAAATTCATCATTTTCGCCACTGTAAATGGAGTATTCACGTTGATCATTTCCATCAGCTTTTCCAAGTAGAATGTGTTGTCCTGCTTCGAACTGCATTCCGTTTTTCTCAATTTTAAGAATATATGTTGATTCTGTAAGTTCTACAACTTCAATAAGTTTATGTAATCCAGTTGTTTGCATAGCTACTATTTAGTTATGTATTGTACTGATGCCATTGAGATTCTGTATGTAAGGTATCAGTATTACATGGTTCTTATTCAAATACAATTACTTAAATTGTAATTTGGGCGGCAAAAATATATAAAATTTACTAATTTGGAATCGTTATAATTAATTTGTTGTTAAAACAGAAAAATTAACTTTTAGAAATCTAACTCTAATTGTGGTGGATCATTTGGAGGACTGATGTTATCATTCTTAGTTTCCTTTGGCTTATCAGACTTTGTTTTCTTACCAACATCTTTGGCCGTTGTATCTACAATAACTTCAGGTTCATTATTTTCAACAGTTGCTTCTTCGATGATATCATCAGCAACATCTTCAATAACTTCATTTTCTTCAACTTCCTCTTTTACAGGAGGAGAGTAGGGCAGAGGTTCTATCAGTTTTATCTTTTTCAAGTCGAAATTTGATAACCGTTTACCTTTTGCTTTGTAACTTTTAACAGAAATAAAATCGGCAAGTGGAATAACTTCAACCTCAGCTTCGGTACTACCTTTTTTCTTAACCTCAAATTGTAGTCGAGGTAGATGGTCAATAGACCAGGTAATTAATTTTGATCCCTTTTCTTCGCCAATAAATTGAATGGTCTTATTAATTGGTGTGTTTTCAGCTAGTTGGAAACGTTTTACGTAATATTTCTTCTGATCTCCATCATAATAAACGGCTGAAATAATCTGATCAGAATCAAATTTTACCAGTTTAACCATACTGTCTTCAAAATGTGTTGAAAGGTCGTATCCGGTAAGTTTTACTTCACCAGTGTTCATAATACTAAGTATTCTTTCATCTCCTTTGAATGCACCGATAAACTCACCTCTTTCATCAACGTTTAGTCGCCTTACGGTATCGTCATACCATATGTTTAATGCTCCAAGTGTACTAACACCTTCTTCACGTTGAACAATATTTTTAATGGCATTTTTACTAATAATATTACCTCTTGAATTCCGGCCTTTAATGGCTAACTCACTGAAATCGAAGTCGAAAGAGAGTTTTTTAAGTTTAGGTCTTGCACGAAGGTTTACCTTAATAACTTCTGCTTCTCCATTTGGGTTGGCTGTGAAATAGATCACTTTTGTGTCTTCAGTCCCAATTGTGAGATCATATTCTTTATCACGGGTTACTCCAACAACAGCAAATCTCTTCACATAGTAATTACCACGTTTGCCATTTTGGTATATCATATTATAGATTGTACGGTCGTCGTTACGTTTAAATACATCAACATGTATTACACCCTTGCCAACAAACACTTTTGGTGCAACTTTATTGACAATCATTGTTCCATCGTTTTTGAAGATTATTATATCATCAATATCAGAACACTCAGTAACATATTCATTTTTCTTCAGAGCTGTTCCTACAAATCCTTCTTCACGGTCGATAAATAGTTTTGAATTGGCAACAGCTACGTGAGATGCATTAATTGTATCGAAGTTTCTTATTTCAGTCCTTCTCTCTTTTCCTTTACCGTATTTTTTCTTTATCTGACGGAAATAATTTATAGCATAATCGATTAGATTGGCGAGATGGTTTTTAACTTCAACAATTTCATCTTCAATTGCTGTTATTTGTTCATCAGCTTTAAAAGCATTGAATTTTGATATTCTTTTAATTTTGATTTCGGTTAGCCTTACTATGTCATCTTCGGTAACTTCTCTTTTTAGAAGTTTTTTAAATGGATTCAGTCCTTTATCGATGGTACTTATAACTTCTTCCCAGGTTTCACAATCTTCGATATTCAGGTAAATTCTATTTTCGATAAATATTTTCTCCAAAGATGAGTTATGCCACTGATCTTCAAGTTCCCGAAGTCGGATTTCTAATTCGCTTTTTAACAGATAAACCGTATGATCAGTATTTCGTTTGAGAATATCGTCAACCTTTATAAAATGTGGCTTTTGGTCGATAATAATACAAGAGTTAGGGCTAATGCTAACCTCACAATTTGTGAATGCATAAAGAGCATCTATTGTTTGATCAGGGCTAACATTCGATGCAAGATGAATTGCTATTTCAACATTTTCAGCAGTGTTATCATCAATCTTCTTGATTTTAATTTTGTTTTTGTCATTGGCAGAAACAATTGAATCAATTAATGATGATGTGGTTGTTGAAAAAGGAATTTCGGTAATTAACAGCGTCTTTTTATCCGGTTGTGATATTTTGGCTCTGATCCTGACCTTACCGCCTCTGATTCCGCCGTTGTACTTAGAGAAATCAGCCATCCCACCTGTTAGGAAGTCGGGGTATATCTCAAAACTCTTGTCTTGCAGATAAAGTATGGAAGCATCAATAAGTTCGATAAAGTTATGAGGTAGTATTTTGGAAGCTAGTCCAACAGCAATACCTTCAACACCCTGGAGTAGGAGTAGAGGGAATTTAACCGGAAGGGTAACGGGTTCCTTATTTCTTCCATCATAGGACGATTTCCAAGTAGTTGTTTTTGGGTTAAAAACTACTTCCTTTGCAAACTTTGACAACCTTGCTTCTATATAACGAGGAGCTGCAGCTCTGTCGCCAGTAAGTGTGTTTCCCCAGTTTCCCTGCATATCAATTAGCAGTTCTTTCTGTCCTAGTTGAACAAGGGCATCCCCAATTGATGCATCCCCATGAGGGTGAAACTGCATTGTGTGTCCAATGATATTTGCTACTTTGTTGAAGCGTCCGTCGTCGAGACGATTCATTGCATGGAGGATACGACGCTGCACAGGTTTTAATCCATCATCAACTTCAGGGACAGCACGTTCCAGTATCACATACGAGGCGTAGTCAAGAAACCAATTCTGATACATCCCACGTAAGTGTGTGGTTTTATGTCCTTCTTCCTGAATATTTTGCTGATCACTAACCTGATCGTTTTGCTCCTCTATCTCGCTCATTAATTAAATGTACTTTTTGTTGTTGTCAATGTCTATATGCCAAAATGTTGAAATGCCATAATGATATTATATTCATCCGAAATTTTCAAATTTTCAAATTTCCAAATTCAACAACTCATCCCTTCCAAAATCTCAACACAAATATTTCAAATAACAATGTAAAAAGTGCGAAAATAATAAATAGCTTCCAAAAATCACTTTCTTTTTGCAAAGCGTTAATAACTTCTTTGTAACCGGGATCGGTAATATCAAACACTTTGTAATTCTTAAGCCCTGATTTACTGCAAATTTCTTCAATTTGGGAGGTGTTATAAAAAATCATTTCCGATTCATCCCTGTTGAAATTGAATGCCAATACATGAGTAGTTGTATCGATATTGCGTAGTTGATAAAAGTCATTTTGAAGCTCGATATTACCCATATCCAGAGTGAGAGTGTTATTATTAAACTTTTGCCCAGGTATAATTTCTTGTCCAGTTGTTGATGAAATCAGAGTAAATGGATTATCACCTGCCGCTATATTTCCTGTGGTTAGATTAATCACTTTAGTTTCACCTAGTGTGTAATAAAGTTGATTGTCATTTCTTCTTTTCGATGCTACTCCGTGCATTATCGGTGAAAACAGTAATTGTGATGGAAAATTTCCATAGGAGAAATCCAATCCTGTGGACAGAATATAAAGTTGGCCTGAACCGATATCTTTTTTAGATAAAAAATCATCACCTGATAAAAGGCTTGCTAGTGTTTCAACGCCGGAATTGGCAGGAAAACTATATTTGTAATGTTTGTTAATTGTTGGTAATTCAGCATTTTGTGGGATACTAACAATCGATTCTGCAAATAGAGGACTCGAAAGTTTAAGTCTGGTAACCCGTGTCGATGTTGTGTCTATTCCACTTGTTGAACCTATGTTTAACTTTGTTAGAAATAGTTCAATATTATCAATGTTTTCTTCACCGGGTGGAATATATAATACATTTCCACCATCCATGATAGTTTGTTCCAACTGGATTATTAATCCCGATGAAATATTCGGTATAGAGTTGAGTATTATTAAGTCGTTATTACGGAGTTTGTTAACATCAATTGACCTGAAATCCATTACCTTAACACTAAAAACTTCATCTGATGAATAAAACTGTCCTAAGTAATTGTTTTTTCCATTATTACCCAGAATTAGAATCTCGATATTTGGAACAACCTGAAGAGCGAAGTTCAATTTGTCATCGAAAGTTATGGGGAAATCCTCAACTTCAACAACCCCATTATACCAACCTGGTTCAGAAACAGTAAAATTAAGGTTTACTTTTCTGGTGTTACCTGCAGGAATATCAACTCCAACCACAGCTTTTTGCTGATCGTTTAATATCAGCTTCACAGGAACTTTTTCGTAATCAGTATCTGAATCATTTTTAATATTAACACTGATGTCAATTACTTTCCCGGCCAGCATCTCAGGGCTATCAATTTCACAGTCACTGATATATATGTTTTTATTATTAAGATGCGTTAAAGGAAGAAATATATAATTGCTAATGGTATCACTGGCAATATTTTCTATGTCGGTTGAGTTGGACTGAAAATCAGAAATTAAATAAGTAGTGTTGCCTTTTTGATTTGTTTTTGAAAGGATTCTGTTACGTTCATTAATCAGTTGTGATGTTTCTTTCGCATCGGATGATACATTCATTTCCTCAATGGCAGATATGGCAGCTTCTTTATCAAGAAGTCGCATGTTTGATACAACTGCTGAGTTTGACAGAATAATAAAGTTGGCGTTATCCGGATTTTGGTTTATGATATTCAATGCCTCCTGACGGGCACTTTCAAATAGTCGACCATTAATTCCTTCCGACAGCATACTATAAGAATTGTCGACATAAATTGTTAATATTTTACTTGACTGAACATTTGAACCTACTTGCTGATTTGGAATTGGACCTGCGAGGGCAAGAACAATAAATAATATCGAAAGAATTCTCAAAGCCAGAACAACCAGATGTTTGAGCTTTTGTTTTTTTCTGGTGTTTGTTGTGATAGTTTTCAATCTGCTGATATCGCTGAAATACAATTTCTTATGCCTTCTGAAATTAAATAAATGAATTATCAGAGGTATAGCTATGGCAAAAAGGCCATTAAGAAATTCAGGACGCAGAAAGGTCATTATTGTATGTTAAAGGGATAATAAATTGTTGTCATAGTTGTCAGGTTGTCATTGTTATCCAGTTTTTTTTTATCAGCTTTCACGTACGACGAAAACACGATAACCACGACAACCTGATAACATTTATCTTCTATTCCTCAACTACTACTTTCAATATCTTATCACCTTGACGGATATCGTCAATTACATCTACGCCTTCAATAACTTTACCGAAGCATGTATGATTACGGTCGAGGTGAGCAGTATTTGTACGTGAATGACAGATAAAAAATTGAGATCCACCAGTATTTCTTCCGGCGTGAGCCATTGAGAGAACACCTTTGTCATGATATTGATTGTCACCGTCTAATTCACAGTCGATTGAATATCCCGGTCCACCGGCACCGGTGCCATCAGGACAACCTCCTTGAATTACGAAATCAGGAATCACTCTGTGGAAATTTAATCCGTCATAGTATCCTTTTTTAGCTAGACTTATAAAATTATCTACAGTTTTAGGAGCGTCATTGTCATAAAATTCTACTTTCATAACACCTTTCTCGGTGTGTATTTCAGCATGTTTCATAATATAAATATTTGTTATAAAATTTGAAAAAGCAAAAATACAATCTTTATTATTAATTTTATGGATAATCAATAATCACGATTGTTAAAACTTGAATAATGGAAAATAAAACAGCAATTGTAACTGGTGCATATGGCAAAATAGGAAAGGCAATAGCTTCCGAAATTGCATCTAATCAACAATATAAAGTTGTGCTGATTGGGAGAGATGAAACGCAATTAATAACTAGTGTGGATGATATTATCAAAGAAACCTTAAATAATAATGTCATTTATAAGGTTGTTGATTTATCCAGAAAAGCAAGTGTAGTAGATTTGGCAAATGAATGGGATGAACCGTTAGATATACTAATAAATAATGCTGCAACAACTCCGGTGCAAAGGATTGAAACTCCGGAGGGAATTGAATTGCAGTTTGCTACCAATGTGCTTGGCTACTTATGGATGATGTTAAATATGGAACAATTTATGACAGGACAAGGTGATGCAAGAATAGTAAATGTTGCCAGTTATTGGGCTGGAAATCTTGATATTAAAGATTTGGAGTTCAAAAAGCGAAGATATAATAATGATAAAGCCTACAGGCAATCCAAGCAAGCTGACAGAATGCTAACAATGGTAATGGCCGATTTGTTTAGGGAAAAAGGTATTTCCGTGAATGCATGTCATCCCGGCGATGTTAGTTCAAAGCTTAGTAATAATCTAGGTTTTGGTGGATATGAATCGCCTGATCAAGGTGCGGAAACACCTGCATGGCTTGCTTTATCAGATGAGGTTAGAGGAATTACAGGTCAGTATTTCGAACATAAAAGTATTCGCACTTGTTCCTTATCATCCCATAAAGAACTCAATAATCAACTATATGAACTTTGTTTAGAATACTAGTTTGTTCATATTGTTTGAGAAATTGACATATTTCCAGAAAAAAATGGAATGATTTTTCATCATATTCATTGAACATTATGAATGTTTTCAAAAAAAATGTTAGTTGTAACGATTAGGTTATCAGACTTGTAAGGGGTATAAATTATTTTTTTTGCTTGAAAGTTACAGAAAAACCAAAAAATATTACTTTTGCCCCCGGAGATGTGGCAGAGTGGTCGAATGCGGCGGTCTTGAAAACCGTTGATCTTCACGGATCCGGGGGTTCGAATCCCTCCATCTCCGCAGAGAAACCCACAACTGATTTTCAGTTGTGGGTTTTGTATTTATTGGAGAATGCAAATTCATTTGCAATTCGCCTTTGACGATTTGGTTAAATTCTTTAAATATTTTAGGAAAACTACACTAGAAATTACTAACTTTTCAACAGACAATTATCATGAAAAAAAAGGATCATTAAAAAGAAGAAGTAGATGTAGAATTAATTGATACTTCGAACCTTGGCGAAACTGTTAAAGAAGGCATAAAAAAACTATTCAAACACACAGTGGAGATCAAATTAACACACTAAGCAATTCCTTCTATATTATTAATAAAAAAGAAACCACTATTTTACTTATCACTGATTTTTAGGATTGTATATTTTGTATGGATGATTGAGATTTTGAATACTAATTAAGATTCATTACAAATAACTGCAAGCCTGAATTTTATGTAATCCATGTGCTAAAATATTTTACATTTACGTACTCATTTTTTAAGATGCTTTGTTTTTGACAACTTAAAAAATGTTGATTGTGTAATGCATGTATAATTAATGAATTAGCACCGAGTTATTGTGCTTGCAAACACATAGGGTTATTAAAGCCAAAACCAATTATGTTTTAAAATAATCCGTAAGCAACTTTTTATTATTGATGTGGTCTTATATTAGTTGGGTACGTCATTGTAATTAAAATGTAGAATATGAATCAAATTTACACGCTGGTAATATCGAAGTTCAATTCCGGAATTAAACTGTCAAACTATCGACTTTTAAAGAACCTCATCATTGTAGTTCTATTATCTATACCTTCATTGTCAGTGGCGGAGGGATCTAAACAAATATATGTTGGAAGCTATTATACTGGATTGTTATTCTGTAATGATTTTTTAGGCCATTGTAATAACGGTAATGGTGACAGGTCTCAATTTGCAATATATGATTGTGATAGTCTGGACAGATTATACTTTATAGTTAATTCACCTGCCGAAAAGGTTTACCTTGGATTCGATCCTAGTGGAATGAATGGAGGTGATTTGGTTTATCAAATTAAGTATATAGACGGATCTATTGTTAGAGATGAGGCCATAGCACCTACTGGCGGCATTGGTAATATTGCTGGTATAGCTGAGGCAAGAGAAGGTCCTGAACAAATTGTTGGTCCAAATGGTTACCCGGCTATTGAATGGCTCCCAACTAATGGAGTAGGAACCTACTATATTGAATTTAACAGGAAGCCTTCTTTTCCATCTACTGACTTTCAATTAAGGTATTTTGATTTAACGATTGCTGATACTACAACAAATGATGTTGCAGATGGTAGATTGTATTCTCATGGGTGGCAGTTTGATAGCTACAGTCAGGGACAGCCTAGGGGAAACAATGGGAAATATTATGTTTATGCTGTTGACAGTATTGTAACATCATTGGAGTTGAACGAGATGACTGGTGGTTATTGGATGCTATTTTGTAATCAAACAGGTATTGGAACAACCGGTGATTTTACACAGGATAGAAAGTCTGTTTTTGAATACCAGGCATATGTACCTGAATATCCCATATTTCTTAATGAACCTGATACAGTTTTATTTCCACCTGCAAATATAACTGGTTCTATTATACCACCAATTAATGGAGTAACAAATTGTGATGGTACAATTGATTTTCAGGTTGAGGTTGATAAAGCCGGTAATGCTGAAATAGCCCTAACTTTTGATCCACCATATCAGGATAGAGTTATTATAAAAAATGTAGAGCCCGGTATAAATCATTTATACTGGGATGGCCTTGATGGTACAACACCAACACCATTACAAGTATCAAATGGTACTAATATTAGTATTGCAGTAACATATATTAATGGCTTAACTAATTTGCCTCTATACGATGTTGAATCGAATAATCAGGGATTTGTAATTGAATTAGTAAGTCCTAGTGGCGGTACTTCTCCCTTGGTATTCTGGGATGACAGTAATATACCAATTGGAGGAGGTGGAACAAACTTCACAGGATGTGCAAGTTCACCAGCACCATGGACAGGTTGTCATTCTTTTTCAGATGGTGATGAGCATACAATGAATACCTGGTGGTATACTTCTTCAATTACACAATATCCTCCAAATATAACCGAGGTAAGAGCCCCGGATTCATTGATATTCGATCAACCTGTTCAAAATTATTGTGCCGGTGCACAGGGTATCCCCATTTCAGTAGCTCTTGACCCAAATACTGAAATATACAATTGGGATTTTACCGGGACAGATGTTACAATTACTCAGATTAATCCATCTGATAATTCAATTACAATTGATCTAGGTCCATTGGCTACTACAGGAAATGTAATGGTTTGGGGAACAAATACCTCATGCGGAGAAGGAGACACTTCCTATCTTTTTATAGGAATTCAAAACACTCCCATAGTTGATGCCGGATTAGATGATACAATCTGTGTAAATCAAACATATGTACTTTCCGGAGACACTACTCATTCAAGTATATGTTTATGGCAGACCTTGGGTGATGGAAACTTTAGTAATTCATCAATATTAAATCCAACCTATACTCCTGGTGCTGGTGATATCGCTAATGGAGATGTGATAATTTTTTTAACTGCTAGTCCCGTTGCACCTTGTGCAGATCCAGTTAATGATACAATGTTATTAACATTTGATCCACTACCTATTGCAGAAGCTGGGAATGATGAAACAATTTGTGAAAACGGAACTTTCACAATGGCAGGAGTTCGTACATTTAGTAATTCAAGTATATGGTCAAGTGGAGGTGATGGTAACTTCGATGATCCAACCTCATTAACAACAGTTTATACACCAGGCGCCGCAGATATAATTAATGGATCAGTAATTATAACATTAACGGCTGATGCTATTAATCCTTGTACATCACAGGCAACTGATAATATGACACTAACATTGGACCCTCTTCCCATTTCAGATGCAGGAATAGATGATACCATTTGTGTTAATCAGTCATTAACGCTTTCCGGAATAATTACAAATAGTATTACAAGTACATGGACAACAGAAGGTGATGGAACATTTGACGATGCTTCACTTCTGGCCGCAACCTATACTCCTGGAGCTGGTGATTTGGCCGCTGGAAATATCGATCTAATATTAACAGCCGATGGTCAACTTCCTTGTACAGATGTTGCACGAGATACAATAAATGTAACATTCAATGATTTGCCCATATCAGATGCTGGTATTGACTCAACAATTTGTGTTAATGCTAATATAATCTTATACGGAGGTATAACTAATAGTATCTCTAGTATATGGACATCTGAAGGTGATGGTACATTTGGTGATCCAAGTCAACTGAATACAACCTATATGCCAGGTACGGGCGATCAGGCAGCTGGTTCCGTTGAATTAATACTAATTGCCAACCCATTAGCTCCATGTTCGGATCCAATTAGCGATACTATCTTGATATCATTTGATCCACTCCCAATTTCTGATGCGGGTATTGATGATACAGTATGTGTTAACCAAACATTCATAACTTCCGGCTCACGAACACACAGTAGTTCAAGTACATGGACTACCTTAGGCGATGGAACATTTGATGATGCATCTTCTTTAACAGCAATATATACTCCGGGAACAGGTGATGTAACTGCTGGTAATGTGAATCTTATACTTACTACAGATGCAACATACCCATGTGTTGATCCTGATCAGGATACAATGAATTTGGTTTTCGACCCGTTACCAATAGCTAATGCTGGAATTGATGATACCATCTGTGTAAATCAAAACCTGACGCTCTCAGGTATTACAACTTATAGTAATACTAGTTTATGGACAACCATAGGAGATGGAACCTTTGATGATGGAAGCCTACTCAATGCAACTTATACTCCCGGAATAAATGATCTTATTGCAGGCTCTGTGGAATTAGTTCTTGTTGCTGATGCAATAACACCATGTACTAATCCTCATCGGGATACCATGAACCTTGTATTTGACCCTTTACCGATAGCAGATGCTGGAATCGATCATACCATCTGTGTAAATCAAACAATCACTTTAAGTGGACAAAGAACATTTAGTAATTTAAGCACATGGACATCAGCAGGAGATGGATCTTTTGATGATGATGGATTATTAACAGCTACATATACTCCAGGACCTGCTGATTTAACTGCTGGTTCAGTTGTTTTAACGCTTACCGCGGATGCGATTAACCCTTGTCTGGATTCTCATCAGGACGATATGACACTGACCTTCGATCCATTACCGGTTCCAGATGCAGGTATTGACGATACAATATGTGTTAACCAATCTTATACTTTAAATGGATTACGTACCTATAGTAATTCAAGTTTGTGGACAACTTTAGGAGATGGAAGTTTTGATGATGCAACTTTACTCTCGGCAGTCTATACACCTGGATTGAATGATATTTCAGCTGGAAATGTTGACTTAATATTAACTGTCGATCCCATACTTCCCTGTGCTGATACACAGAATGATACTATGACATTGACTTTTGATCCTCTTCCGATTTCAAATGCAGGAGGAGATAGAAATATTTGTCTAAACACTTCAGTTTTATTGCTTGGAACTACTGATAATAGTGGTTCTTCATTATGGACAACAGCAGGCGACGGTAGTTTCGATGATGCAACATCTTTAACTGCAACATATACACCAGGACCTGCCGATAGAATAGCCGGTTCAGTTGATCTGACCCTAACTGCATATCCACTGTTACCTTGTACAGATAGTCATGATAACACCATGACCTTATTCTTCGATGCTCTTCCTCTTCCTCAAATCTCAATTTCCCCCAATGATACAGTATGTGTCAACTCACAAACAATGTTTGATGGAACTGATAATAGCGGTTTGAACATTGTAAGCTGGGGCTGGGATTATGGCGATGGATCAACAGACTTGGGACAAAACACAACTTACACATACACAAGCATATTAACCGATAGCGTAATGCTTTGGGTGATTGATGATTTGGGCTGTACTGATACTGTTTATAGAGATATTTGGGTAACGGATCCCGTAATCGGATTTACCGTACCAATAGACACAGTATGTTTTGAAGATACAATTTCATTTATTGGAACAGGAGATATCGTAACATATACTCCTTGGTTATGGGACTTCGGTGATGGAAACACAGGCACCGGAAGAGATACTATGTTTGCCTATACAGTACCAGGTAATTACACCGTAACATTAAATGTATGTTCAAAATCAGCAACAGCGGATGTAAAAGTATGGCCAAAAGCAGTTGCAAATGCAGGCTCAAGCCATACAATTTGTATGGATAATCCCTTTGATTTTTCAACATCTACAACACTACCTGATACCATAAGCGCAGATTCAGTTCTGTGGTATGGAGGTGCTGGTTCATTTAGTAATCCAAAGGAATTACGACCAATTTATACCAATGGTCCGGGAGAACTGGGAATAGTACCACTTTCGATGATTGCCTATGGAAAACTACCATGTAGTGATGATACATCAACCATGTATCTGACAATAGATTCAGTCCCCGATGGGAACTTTATCTACTCACCAATCGATACTAGCTGTGTAGCTGAGTTGGTTGCCTTCGATGCAACAAGTTCTGTTATTATAAACACATGGAGTTGGGATTTTGGAGACGGAAGTTTGGGAACAGGGCAAAGTGCCTCACATACATATGATTATGGAGATTCAACGTACTATGTAACACTAACATTTTCCAATATTTATGGATGTGCATCAAGTTATAGCGATTCAATTTATGTAGATAGTGTTTTCACAGATTTCAATATTCTCTCACCAGCAATTTGCTATGAAGATATAGCACAGTTCACAGGAACGGGCGATGATATTACTCATACGGAGTGGGAGTGGGACTTTGGCGATGGTACACCTATAGCTATCGGTAAAAACCAAACCCATTTATACACATCTCCTGGATTATATGATGTAACATTAAATGTTTGTACAGATACAACAGTTCATCAGGTATTAGTAAACACTTTACCGGAATCATCGTTTACTGTTTCACCAAACGATACAACCTGTATGGGTGAAGAAGTAACTATGAATGCCACAGATATTACTGGCGATATTATTGGTTGGAATTGGGAGTTTGGAGATACTCAGATTGGTACCGGACAGAATGTAACACATACATATAATATTAGTGGGAATGTGGATATACTTTCTATTTATACTAATAACAATGGTTGTATTGATACCACAATTCAGACTAGAAATGTTCAGCAAATCAATATAGGTATTGATATAACAGACTCACCTACCTGTCAGAACTATGTTGTGAATTTAAGCGGTGATCAAGATAGAGTTACATTTACTCCATACCTCTGGACATTCGGTGATGGTTCTCCAGACGGTGTTGGCCTTGACGTTAATCATGTTTATACAACACCCGATACAGTTGATGTAATCCTTGATGTATGTTCAGAACAAGTTACTGAACAGTTAATAATTAATGCTACCTGTGAAGTCAATGCAGGGTCAAATGAAATTACTTGTCAGGATGTTTATTTTGACTTGAATGACTCTCAAATACCACCAACTGCTATTAATTACACAGATATTGAATGGACAGCTCTTAATGGATTAGGAACGTTTAATGACAATACATTAATCAGACCTACATATTTTCCACATTCAAGTGAAGGTTCTGTAATTAATGACACAATTCATATGATGATGATCGGTACCGGGATTGGTGTTTGTGATCCAGATACTTCATATATGGACCTAGTGGTTATACCTGGAGCTTATGCTCAAGCTGGTTCTGATGAAAATACTTGTTTTGGAGTACCATATGATTTTGCAAATTCAACTGATTCATCTTTTGCCACTAATTATGTAACCCTTTACTGGATTACTAGTGGTACTGGATCCTTTATCAATGGAAATACTACAAAACCTGTTTATGTACCAGGTCCTAATGAAATAGGCCAGGTTACATTATCAATGATAGCGGCCAATGTAATAGCATGTGATAGCATAGACGAGATGATATTAACCATCAGGCCTACCTATGAGATGCCCACCGATGTTACGGTTTGTCATTATGATTCATTATTTGCACAAGGAGCTTGGCGATATACTTCAGGAACCTATTACGACACACTCTATACAGCAAATTATGGTTGTGATAGTGTAATAGTAACTAACCTTACGGTAAGAGATAAGATTGATCGTAGCTTTGTAATAAGTACGGGAGATTCAATATGTAATGGAGAATCTGTTGGATTTACATCCACAGGATCAGCCAACCTAATTGACTGGAGTTGGGACTTTGGTGATGGAACTACTTCGGATGAATTAAATCCGATACATCAGTACAATGTTGCCGGATATTTTACGGTAAC
>Ga0209475_10000494_pt1 | contig 79166 bp, 74 predicted proteins | sample tdDd471_FD_187128 | JGI IMG/M metagenome (GOLD analysis project Ga0209475, IMG submission 187128) | Marine sediment microbial communities from the Atlantic coast under amendment with organic carbon and nitrate - tdDd47.1 (SPAdes)... | ecosystem: Environmental > Aquatic > Marine > Coastal >... | reverse complement strand
TTACCCCCTTAAGTGGGGTCTTTTACAAATGTTGCATTGCATAAAAAGCCCGTCCGGGCGATAACAAGTTCAAGCAAAATCACGGACTTGGGAGAAATGCGGTGAGTGCTCCAGTAATCAAAAGGGGGCTGACGGTCCCGGAATTGACGGCCCGGAAAGGTAAGCAACCGATTGTCAGTTTGACGGCCTATACGACGCCGATGACCAAGCATCTGGCGCCCCACGTCGATTTCCTATTGGTCGGCGATTCTCTCGGGATGGTGCTCTACGGGATGGAAAGCACTTTAGGCGTCACGCTCGACATGATGATCCAGCACGCCCGGGCGGTGATGCGCGGGGCGGGCGACACCCTGGTGATCGTCGATATGCCGTTTGGCACCTATGAGGAAGGCAAGGAAGAGGCCTACCGCAACGCCGTACGGGTGATGAAAGAAACGGGCGCCGCCGGGGTTAAGCTGGAGGGCGGGGTACCGATGGCCGAGACCATCGAATTCTTGGTCAAGCGCGGCATTCCCGTGCTCGCCCATATCGGTTTGATGCCCCAGGCGATCAACACGGCGGGCGGGTTCCGCGCCCATGGAAAGACCGAAGAGGAGGCGATCGAGATTGTCGCCGACGCCAAGGCGGTCGAAGCGGCCGGGGCCTTCGCCGTTGTGGTCGAGGGGACCGTCGAGCCGGTGGCGCGGCGGGTCACCGAAGTCATCGATATCCCGACCATCGGAATCGGTGCCTCGCCGGCCTGTGATGGGCAGATTCTGGTGACCGAGGACATGCTGGGAATCTTCAACGACTTTACGCCCAAGTTCGTCAAGCGCTACGCGGATTTCACCAAGGACATCGCCGAAGCGGTCGGCGCCTACGCCGAAGACGTCCGGGCCCGGAAATTTCCAGGACTCGAACACTGCTTCGGTGTTAAAAAGCAACAATAGAAGCCCGCAGGTTATACCGCAGAGGATTTCCCATCATGGCCGAATACAAAAGGTTGCGTATCGTCCGCACCATTGCCGAGTTTCGTCAACTTCTCAAGGAGTGGCGGCGCAAAGACGAAACCATCGGCTTTGTTCCGACCATGGGATATCTGCACGAAGGGCACCTGTCGCTGATTCATCAGGCCAATGAATTGGCCGATCACACGGTGGCCAGCGTTTTCGTCAACCCCCGGCAGTTCGGTCCCAACGAGGACTACGCGGTTTACCCACGCAACGAAGAGCGCGACGCCCATCTGTTGGACGATGCGGGCTGCGAAATTCTTTTCGCCCCGACGGTTGACGAGATGTACCCCGACGGCGGGGTGACCAAGGTGAGCGTGCCGGAGATCGGCGACATTCTGGAAGGGCATTACCGGCCCGGCTTTTTTACCGGGGTGGCGACCGTGGTGACCAAGCTTTTGCTGCAAAGCCTGCCCGATGTGGCTGTGTTCGGTGAAAAGGATTACCAGCAGCTCATGGTGATCAAGCGGATGGTTAAGGATTTGGACATTCCGGTGCGCATTGAAGGCGCGCCGACCGGGCGCGAAGAGGACGGGCTCGCCATGAGTTCGCGCAATACCTACTTAACGCCCGAAGAGCGTAAAGTTGCGCCAGTTCTCCATCAAACCATCGCCCAGGTGGCGGAGAAATTCAGAGCCGGAGAACGCCCGCCGGAGCTCATCCAATGGGCCAAGAACCAACTCTTGGACGCCGGGTTCGACAAGGTCGACTACCTGGAAATCCGCGACGCGGAAGACCTCGCCCCGGTCTACGACGCCAACCGCCCGGCCAGGGTGCTGGTCGCCGCCTGGCTCGGCAAACCGCGGCTGATCGATAACGTCCCGGTTTAGGAGGCGTTAGGACTGCCTTTTGGTTTAGCGATAATCCAGTGCATGGTTTCCGGTCGAAGTTCGTTCATAGCCTGCCAGCGATCCGAGTTTGAAAGCGATTTGAGCTCTGTGAAGGCATTGGGATTGCGCCCGCCCTCTTCGATCAGGGTCAGATCGTGGGTTGGCCTCAGCGCAGTTTGAATGCGCTCGGTTATGCTCTGATCGACAAAATCATGGCATTCGATGATGAAGACGGCCCGTTCGATCGATTTAGAATCGATGCCGTCAAATAGTTCCAGCTCGAACCCTTCGCAGTCGCAAAGAACCAAACTGTCCGGCTGATCGGCCAGTAGCCGCTCAAGGTCAGGTTGATCAATGGAGAGCATGTAGTCGAATGGGGTCGTTACGCCGTTGGCTGCGCGGTTTTCCTTGCAGATTTCGAGTGCGTCCGAGCTGATATCGATGGCGAAAACTTTTTCAAATTCCAGCCTTTGAGCGAGCCCGACAGCGAAAAAACCATCGGCGCAGCCAATGTTGATCAAAGCGGCAAAAGAACGGTCCTTGAGGGTTTCAAAGACGGGAAAAAGTTCTTCTTCATAGGTGCCGAGTATTTTCGGCATGATGTCGTCGCCCCAGGATGTTTTAGGGGGGACGGCCAATCCGGTGAAAAAGCCATTTTGGACGGTGAATTTTTTGAGCGTTGCCAGATCACGTCCAAGCTCGGCTCGGCGATGGGTTTCTACGAGATCGTAAATCTTTTTGAGCCGCCGACGGGCACCTTTCGAGCCCAAATCCATCCGCCGGTCATGTAGGCAGTATTTAAGCAGATGGTAGCCCAGACGGATCGCCAGATTTTCAAAGGGTTTTCCCATGGGCGCTCCTATTGGGTAAATAGAAAAGAAAAGGGACCGGCGCGTTTTTTGAGGCTGCGTTTCCAACGGTGCAGGTGCCGGTGTTTTTCCTGCCGGTGCTTTTGCTTCATGAAATCGAGCAGGCGGTCGTCGAAAGAAAACGTTTTGACGGTTGCGGTCACCTCGGACAGGTTCCCGCTGTGCAGGATCGCCATGCCCGAACTAGTGCCTTGCAGGTAATCGATATTCCCGTTTGCCAGTTCTTTGATTTCTTCGATTCCAGGCTCCATGCCGCAGGAGATGGCGTCATGAAACAGCATAACGCCGTTCTCGGTCAAAAAAGGTTGCACGGCTTTGTAGTCCAGAACGATCTGTTCATTGGTGTGCAGACCGTCGATAAAACAGAAATCAATGGAACCGTCGAGATGTTCGGCAACCGCCGTGCCGACGTCTTGTGGCGATATTCCTTTTACCGCTTTGACGTCAAGCGTCAACTCCCGCCCGATATCGTTGGTCATCTCGAGCCCTTCCAGCGACTTCGGGTCGCCGCCGCTATCGAGGGCGACGATCCTGGCTTGCGGATTGAGAAGGGCGATGGCGATGGTGCTCCAGCCGAAGGAATTACCGATCAAGAAGATTTTTTTCGGCCGGTAGTCGGCAAAAAGGCATTCGAGAAAGTAGATCTCCTGCATGGCGATGCCCAAGCCGTTGGTATAGGGCGTACCGTTTTTGAACAGGCAGGTAAAGGGGGCCGCCGCATCGTTTTCCATATGGCAGGGATTGAGGCCGGAGGAGACCTCGAAACCCCGTGCTTCATATATTTCGAACAGCTTGTTAATGATCGGCATGGCGGAAATCCAGCGTTGTCTTTTAAGTCGGGAGGATAATAGGGATCGGGAAACCCGATGCAAAGCTATCATTCATTGAGTTTTAGGGGGCAATGGCATTAAAACAAAAGCTGCGGGGAGCAATCCAGTTTTTCAGCCTGTTTCGGGACGCATATGACCGACTATCCTTTTTCTTTTACCATCGTGATGGCGGCCGACAGCGGCTACGCGCATCTTCTTAAAGGCTTGGTCCAGTCTTTGCGGGCCCTGCCCGAAGGCAAAGAAGCGAAGCTTTGTTTATTGGATCTTGGGCTAAACGAGGAAGACAGGGAAGGCATTGCCGGCGAATTCGAGGAAATCGTCAAGCCGGATTGGGACATCTCCTTTGATGGCCAAGAGACCAAACCGGGCTGGTTCAAGGCGATGGTTTCCCGTCCGTTCGTGCCGAAGCATTTTCCGGGCTACGATGTTTATTTATGGATCGATGCGGACGCCTGGGTTCAAACCTGGGAAGCGCCCGATATCTACCTTAAAACGGCCTGGAGAGGGAAAATGGCCGTCACGCCGGAGATCGACCGGTGCTATAAAAGCCACAACAAATGGCAGCGCCCCAGATGGCGGACCTTGACGTTCAAGGAGTTTCAAAAAGGCTATGGCTGGAAGACGGCCAACAAGCTGGGGCGCTTCAATGTGATCAATAGCGGCGTCTTTGCTCTTCGCGGCGACGCCCCTCATTGGGACCGTTGGGCTGATTCTTTGACAACCGCTTTGAAGAAGACTGATAGCACGCTAGTTGAACAAACCGCCTTAAACCATGCCATCTATAGCTATGATCTGCCGGTGGGGTTGCTACCTGCCTGGTGCAATTGGGTCTGCGTCGATGCGCCGCCGATGCTGGATGAACAGGTAGGCATGTTTGTCGAGCCGGAACCGCCCCACCATCCGTTAAGCATTCTCCATCTGTTGGGGCCGGTGAAGAATACCGTTTTCGATATCGAGACCACGGAGGGAAAAACGGTTTCAAGAATGCTCCATTACGAAGCCTAAGGCGGTTTTTTAAGCGGAGCCGTTTTTTAACGAATTGATCGCTTCAAAGGTCAATTTGGATTTAACCGAAGGCCCATCCAGAGCCGTCAGATCAAAAACCTTATCCTGAACGCCGTCGCCAGCCAGATGAACGATGCCCAACGGACGATGAGGCTCGTGGGGCTCGACCAATTCCTGTGTGGCCGCGTTATACATCGGCGCGCCCTTGCCGCAGAACCAATTGCAATAGGCGGGCAGGAAGGTTGCCGGAGCTTTGTCGCCGAACACGACGTAGTTGAGAGCCGTCTGTTCGGATATGCGGGCGTTTAGGCAGTTGATGCCGCGTTTGAGGCGCCACCGTCTCAATGCTTTTTTCAGAGCGGACGCCCAAAGGTCCCAGTGGGGCGCGTCTGACGCCAAAGCAAATACGCCGGAGTTGAGGATGGGGTTGCGTCCCAGGCGGTCGGCCACTTTCCAGCCGTAGGACCAGCGGAACGCCCGGTAGTTCTGGGTTTTGCTATAGCGCCGCGGACGCTTGTAGAAGTTCGAGTAAGACCGGTCGATTTCCGGCACGATGGCGAGCTTGCCGCCCTCTGCGCCGCGCAAAAAATAATCGATCACCGTGTCGTCCTGAATCCAGGCGTCCGAATCGAGCCAGAAGTATGTTTCGAAACCGGGAAAATAGTTGCGCAGATAGGGCCGCGCCGTCATCGCTTTGAAGTAGCCGGGTGTCACATCCTGACCGGGAAAATCGAAATCCCATTGCGCCCGGGCAATCGTTGCGCCCTGGCTCTCGAGCCAGCCGACCTGCTCCTTGGTGAGTCCTAAGTCAAGGACCGACAACGGCATTCGCGAGGAACGGTTCCCGCCCTTGATCGACAGCACGGCATCTTGCAGCAGATGAAAATAGTTGGCATCCGCTGCGACGATGAGTGTCGTTTTGTCGAATTGGGGCATGAGGCGGCCAGTCAGATTGCGCATTTCAGAAAGACGCTCTTTCGTTGCCAGAAAAACAACGGAGAAACAACCATCAAATATGATTTGTATGGTTTAAGGGATCGCTAACGGCTGCTTCGCCAGAATGCCTAAGTCCGTAGAATTGCTTGACGTTCACGTTGTGAACGTCTAGTGTTCGCAGCGTGAACGCGATGGCCTTTTCGGGGTGGCGAAGTGCCGAACGGCAAGTACGACAATCATGAGAAATTACAAACCGTCGAAACGACGCTTGGACTGCTGAATGCCGTCGAAGCCGAAGGAAGCCATTCGCAACGCAATCTGGCATCGGGTCTAGGCGTAGCGCTCGGCTTAACCAACGCATTGATCAAACGGTGCATTAAGAAGGGATTGCTCAAGGTGAGAGAGGCGCCGGCGCGCCGTTACGCCTACTACCTCACGCCCAAAGGGTTTAAGGAAAAGAGCCGCCTGACTGCGGAATATTTGACGGTCTCTCTTGATTTTTTTCGCCATGCGCGGAGCGAGTATGCGGAGGCTATTGAATACTGCGCCCGCCGAGATTGGACGTCGGTAGTGCTTTACGGTGCCGGTGAGTTGGCTGAAATTGCTGTGCTTGCTGCCGGCGAGCGGGGTGTTGCTCTCAAGGCGGTAGTCGACAAAGGGCGTAATGAAGATGGATTTCATGGCATCCCGGTCGTTCAGAACATTGAAGATCTGCTGGGTGATGGCGTCGATGCGGTAATCGTGACGTCAACCAGTGCGCCACAAGAGGCGTTTAATCTCTTGAAAAGTATTCTTCCAGTTGACCGAATTATTACCCCCTCTCTGCTTCATGTATCGCGTGGCAACGGGGGCACCAAATGAAGCAGTGGTTTGTTGTGTATGCCCAAGCGATGAAAGAGCAGGTAGCAGAGCGGAATCTGCTCAATCAGGGTTTTGAGTGCTACCTGCCAACGTACCGCAAGAAGCGCCGCCATGCCCGTCGGGTCGAGGAGGTGGATGCGCCGTTGTTTCCCCGCTACCTGTTTGTCGGCATGGACCCAGAGGTTGCGCAATGGCGGTCGATTAATGGGACAATGGGTGTGGCCCATCTTGTTTGTGTGTCAGGACGACCGCAACCTGTCGACGCGACCGTGATTGAAATGATCCGGTGCCGCGAGAATGAGAGTGGGCAGGTGGTGCTTGATGGGCCGACCTACGCAAAAGGCCAGAAAATGCGAGTTCTGAAAGGGCCTTTCGAGGATGCCGAGGGGATTTTTCAGGAGCAGGATGATAAGCAGCGCGCGATGTTGCTGCTCAATCTGCTCGGACGGCAGGTGCGAACGTGCCTGCCGTTGGAAAGTATCGCCGCTGCCTAGTTAGGCGGCTGATTTGTTGATTTTTGCACACCGGGCGGTTTCACCCGGTGTGCGGTAGCTTGCCTGAAAGGGTTCAAGCGATTGGCCGGAATGAAACGACAGCCACTTATTATTATTCAGTCCCGCATGAGCTCCGCACGGTTGCCGGGAAAGATGCTTCGTGAGATCGAAGGCGTCCCGCTTCTCGGTTACGTGGTGGAGCGGCTGAGGACCTGCCTACTGGCGGAGGATGTAGTGGTTGCGACATCGGATGAGGCCAGCGACGATCCATTGGCGGCGCTCTGCCGGACGCTCGGCATCAAATGTTTCAGGGGGGCTTTGGACGATGTGGCCGGACGGTTTCTTCGGGTCATCGATGCGCTGGAGCCGGAGGCCTTTGTCCGGATCAGTGGCGACAGCCCTCTGATTGATCCGGCTATTGTGGATCAGGTCATCGGGATGTTTGAGGATGATGCCCCCGACCTTGCCGTCAATATTCACCCTCGCTCCTTTCCCAAGGGCCAATCGGTTGAAGTTGTTCGGTCGACAACATTCAGGGCGGCTCTGGCGGATTTTGAGGGGGCGGCGGACCGTGAACACGTTACACCCTATTTTTACCGTCATGCCGAGGCGTTTGAGATTATCAATCTGGCGCTACCCCGGAACCTTAATGATATGCAGCTCTCCATCGATACGTCAGACGACTTCCGTATGATCGAAAGACTGTTTCAATCCATGGACGGTCCGCATCTCAACTACGGACTGGATGAACTGGTGACACTTTATGGCGAGGTGACGGCGGAGGCGGTCCAGTGACTGAAAAACGAAAACTGCGTGCCGGGGTCATCGGTCTGGGTGTTGGCGAGAAGCATATTGAGGGCTATACGGCCGATCCTCGATGCGAGGTCGTCAGGATATGTGATTTTGACGAGGCGAAGTTGACGGACGTTGCCGGTCGTCATCCGGGGCCCGAAACGACGCTGAGGCCCGAAGACGTGTTAAACGATCCGGAAATTGATGTCGTTTCGATTGCTTCGTATGACAACGATCACCGTGATCAGGTGGTTGCGGCCCTGGAAGCGGGGAAGCATGTTTTTGTCGAAAAGCCGCTCTGCCTGTTTGAAGAAGAACTGGAAGATATTGCTGCTGTTCTGAAGGCGCATCCGAATCTCAAACTTTCATCCAATCTCATCTTGCGCAAGAGTCCACGGTTTGTCGCCCTACGGGACCGCATCTTGAACGCTGAGCTTGGTGATATTTATTATGTCGAGGGCGACTATAACTATGGACGGCTTCACAAAATTACCGAGGGTTGGCGTGGTGATATTCCGTTTTACTCTGTTGTCCACGGCGGCTCGATCCATCTAATCGATCTGTTACAGTGGCTAACCGGTAAGCGGGTCACCGAGGTAACGGCCATGGGGGCGAAGATGGCGACCCGGGACACGCGTTACCGGTTTGATGATACGGTTGCTGCCTTGATGCGGTTTCAGGATGGCTCAATTGGCAAGGTTACAGCCAATTTCCCCTGTGTTTTTCCGCACTTCCATAATCTGTCTATTTATGGAACGCAGGCGAGTTTCGTCCAGAGTCATAACGGTGGAGCGTCCTTTTATCAGACGCGTGATCCTGAAGTTCCGCCCCGGCCGGTTGAGGAAGCCTATCCGGGCGCGGCAAAGGGCGACATGCTGGCGCGGTTTATCTCCTCAATTGCTGAGGGCGGCGATCCGGAGGTGACGGCGCAGGATGTAATGGATGCGATGGCGGTTTCTCTTGCGATCGAGACATCAAACCGTCTTGGCAAAACGGTCGAGGTCCGCTACCACTGATCCGCAAGCTTATTATATTCGAAAACCATAATTAACAGACTGTTTGACAACCAATGCAAATTCCTTTTGGCAAGCCTATTCTTGATGAAAATGAACGCGCCGCGGTGATGGACGTGCTCTCGGGACCGATTCTTGTGCACGGTCCCAAGGCAACCGAATTCGAGGCGGCGTTTGCAGCCTTTACCAATGCTCCTCACGCCATTTCGGTGTCATCCTGCACGGCGGGCCTGCATCTGGCGTATTTCGCCAAAGGAATTGGCGTTGGAGATGAAGTGATCGTTCCGGCCATGACCCATACGGCGACGGCCCATGCGGTTGAATTCACGGGGGCGACCCCGGTTTTTGTCGATGCCGAAACCGAAACCGGAAACATTGATATCGACGCCATTGAGCCGGCGATTACCGACAAGACGAAAGCTATCTCGATCGTCCATTTTCTTGGCATGCCCGTCGATATGGTACGGATCAACGCCATCGCGAAAAAACATAGTTTGCTGGTCGTAGAAGATGCAGCGCTTGCCGTTGGAACGATGCTTGACGGCGTTCACGCTGGATTGATGGGAGATGTTGGCGCTTTCTCGTTTTATCCAGTCAAACATATGACCACGGCCGAGGGCGGCATGGTGCTGACGCAGGACGCCGAACTGGCGAAAACCATCCAGCTTAAGAAAGCGTTCGGGGTGGACAGAACCCATGGCGAGCGGAAGGTGCCTGGCACATATGACGTTGTTGATCTTGGCTATAACTACCGAATGAGCGAACTGCACGCTGCCATCGGTATCGAGCAGGTCAAGAAACTGCCGGATTTTCTGGCCAAGCGGGAAGTGAATTTTCAGACCCTTGAGACGGCGCTCGGGGAGATTGATGAGATTGAGCTGCTGCAGTCGACCAATGGGCGGTTTAAAAGCAGTTATTACTGCCTATCGGTGATTCTCAAGCAACCGTTTGTCCAGAAACGTCCCGACATCATGGAGGCGATGAAAAATCAAGGTGTAGGAACCAGCATCTACTATCCCCAACCGGTTCCGCGCATGACTTACTACCGGAAAAAATACGGTTATGATGCCAAAGCCTATCCCAATGCCGAACGGATCAGCGATCAATCGATCGCGCTTCCCGTCGGCCCCCATTTAACGCAAGACGATATGAAAAAAGTGGCTGCCGCACTCAAACAAGCCATCAGTGAGGTAAAATAATGACGACGATTCCAATTGAAGGCCGCCGTGTCGCAATTATCGGCGGTGCTGGGTTTATCGGACACAATTTGGCTCTGCACTTAAAATCTCTTGGAGCCGATGTGCACGTGGTGGATAGCCTGCAGGTGAACAACTTGGGGGCAATTAGTTCGGATATGTCTGACCCAGACAATCGCGAACTCTATATCGGCTTTATCAATGAACGTCTTCAACTGCTTCGCGATGCGAAAATACCTCTTCATGTAGAGGACGCTCGCGACTATTCGATGCTTTGCCGGACCCTGAATACCTTCAAGCCGCAAGTGATTTTTCATTTGGCTGCTGTTGCGCACGCCAATCGGTCCAATAAGGACCCGCATTCAACGTTTGATCATAGCTTAAGGACGCTCGAAAATGCCTTGGACTACAGCCGGGGGGCTGAAGTTGAGCATTTCGTTTATTTGTCCTCAAGTATGATTTATGGCAATTTTCCCGGCGCATTCGTTATCGAGGACACGCCTTGCGAACCGCTTGGTATATACGGCGCATTGAAGTTCTCCGGTGAAAAGATCGTCATTGCCTACAATCAGGTTTTTGACCTTCCTTATACGATTGTCCGTCCGTCCGCTCTTTATGGTGAACGCTGTGTCAGCCGCCGTGTCGGGCAGGTGTTTATTGAAAATGCCATGAAAGGCAAAGAGCTTAAGGTTATGGGAGATGGCGAGGATAAGCTCGATTTCACCTATATCGGCGATATGATTCAAGGTCTGACCAAGATTATTGGCAATACAAACTCCCATAATCAGTTGTTTAACATCACTTATGGGGGGTCTCGGACGATTAAAGAATTGATTGAAATCGTTCAGCAGCACTTCCCTGATATTAAGGTGAACTACGTCCCGCGTGATAAGTTGATGCCTCACCGGGGAACGCTCTCGGTTGATAAGGCCCGAGAATTAGTCGGTTATGAACCGGAGTGGCCGATCGATACCGGCTTCGTTAAGTATATCGAGTGGTACAAAGAAAGAAGTTAGACGCTCCGCGTGCTCGAAAGGTGAAGCCTGTGCCGCTAAAAGAAGATGAATGGCTATCGTCTCTGCTTGGTGTTCCGGCATTTCATTTCAACTTTGAGAGTGACGAAAAAAAAAGCATTCCAGACTTTTTTTGCCAACTCCCGGAAAAGGCCTTTGTTGATGTGAAGGTTCTTCCGGAAGATGTTGGTGTTGTGAGGCAGTTGGAGGCCAAGGGATTCCATCTAATTGACACAAATATTCAGCTTTTACGGCAGTCTGGACAATTTGTCCCAAGAGAAACTGAGGCAAAAATCAGGTTTGCTGAAAGTCGTGACGCCCCCCAAGTTGGGTTTTTGGCGGAAACGGGTTTCTCGAAAGATCGGTTTCATTTGGATCAATCGATCCCAACCAAGGTCGCCAATGCAGTAAAGAGGGCGTGGGCAGAAAACTTCTTTAACGGGAGGCGTGGTAACTGGATGGTTGTTGCCGAGGTCTCCAGTGAGATATGTGGATTTTTGCTGCTCCTGAAAGGAGCTGACGGTGAACTGGTTATTGACCTCATTGCCGTTTCGGAAGCTTGGCAAGGGCAGAAGATTGGCTCTGCGATGATCGGTTTCGCCCTTTCCAACATTGCAGCCTGCGGCAAAATTTTAGTTGGGACGCAGTTGGCTAATTTAGAATCTTTGAGCTTTTATCAGGCTCTGGGGTTTCATGTGACTTCAGGGAAGTATGTGCTTCATTTCCACCAGGATTCGAAACGGTGAAAATCGGAAATTTTGATACAGCAAGTAATGTTCTGGTGATTGCTGAGATTGGCAATAATCACGAAGGCGATTTCGAGTTAGCTAAAAGACTTATTGATGCAGCGGCGGATGCCGGTGCACATGCGGTTAAGTTTCAATCTATATCGCCGGAAAAACTGGTGGATCCCACTCAATTGACTCGTCTGGAACAGCTAAGACGATTTCAATTCTCGGTCGAACAGTTTGCTGAATTAAGCAGTCATGCCGCGATGTCAGGGGTCATTTTTATGTCGACGCCATTTGATATGGATGCCGTTGACTACCTTAAACCACTGGTTCCCGCTTTTAAAATTGCCTCCGGTGACAACGACAATTTACCGTTGCTGCGCGCCGTTGCAAGAACAGGAAAGCCGGTCATTATGTCGACAGGTCTAGCTGACCTGGCGCAGGTAAGACGATCAAAAGCGGTGATTGAGGAAATATGGGAGAAAGAAGGCATTAGTGGCGGGCTAGCGCTTTTGCATTGCGTTGTTTCTTATCCTACAGAACCGCAGGATGCCCACTTGACAGCAATTCACGACCTCAAGGCGTTAGGCTGTTCTGTTGGGTATTCTGACCATACGATCGGCATTGATGCGGCTGTGCTGGCGGTTGCGATGGGTGCCAGGATCATTGAGAAGCACTTCACCATTGATAAGAACCATTCCGATTTCAGGGATCATCAGCTTTCTGCGGACCCTCAGGATTTGACTGAATTGGTTCGTCGGGTGGAAGAGGCTCAGGTGTTTCTCGGTGAGGGAGAAAAACGGGTGCTGGATTGCGAAAAAGGCAACAAGGGCGTCCGGCGCTCCATTTATGCTGAACGTGACCTAGAGGCAGGTCATGAACTTACGCCGGGAGACCTGATTTGCTTGCGTTCTACCGAAGGTATTCCGTCTTCTGAGTTTGATGCCGTTGTTGGTAAACAGCTATTGGTTTCTGTAAAACAGGGCCGCCTGTTGTCAATGAGTGACCTAAAAGGAATGTGATCGAACAATGTGCGGCATTGCAGGTTTTATCGGGAAGCTCCCAATTGAAGAAAATCGCGTCAAAAGCTGTCTTTCAAAGATGGAGCATCGAGGCCCCGACGCTTCCGGTATCTATAGATATAAAGCTGCCGATGACCGGCATATCTGTTTACTTCATAGCCGATTAAATATTATCGACCTGGATGATCGCTCCAACCAGCCCCTGCAGTTAGACGATACAGCCCTGAGCTATAATGGCGAGTTGTATAACTATATTGAACTGCGCAATGAATTGAGGAAAGAGGGGGTTGGCTTTCATACCGAGAGTGACACTGAAGTACTGCTTTCAGCCTACAAGCATTGGGGAGAAAGTGCTTTAGATAGATTTGAGGGTATGTGGGCCTTTGCGCTCTATGATGAGTCGAGTGACCGGCTTCTATTATGTAGGGATCGTTTTGGCGAGAAACCCCTTTACTATTTAGAGGCGGAGGAAGGGGTTTATTTTGGCTCCGAGGCAAAGTTTATTTTTGCTCTGGCAGGCCGAAAGTTAAAGCCCAATGTTAATCATCTTCACCGGTACATGATAAATGGGTACAAGTCGCTCCACAAGCAAAGAGCAACGTTCTTTGAGAACTTGAAAGAGGTTCCGTCTGCTAACGTTCTCGATGTAAGCCGGAATGGAATCGAAGAGAGACCGTTCTGGAAGCCCGAGTTCCGCCCCGACGAATCGATGAGCTATGAAACGGCTGTTGAAAAGACCCGTGAAGCGCTTATCGAATCAGTTCGCCTTCGCTTGAGGGCGGATGTGCCGATGGCCTTTTGTATGAGCGGTGGAATTGACTCTAATTCATTGATTTCTATAGCAAAACAAGTTTTTAATTACGATGTCCACGGTTTTACCATCGTCAATACCGATGAGCGGTATGAAGAACAGGACATTGTTGATGCGACCGTTGCCGAATTAGGGTTACGGCATACTTCTGTTCATGTCACGACAGATAGATTTCTAGAGCGTCTTCGGCATTTGGTGGTTGCTCACGATGCCCCGGTTTTGACCATTACGTACTATGCGCAATGGATGCTGCTGGAAGCGATTCGCGAGGCTGGGTATAAGATTTCGGTTAGCGGTTCCGGAGCCGATGAGTTGTATTCAGGGTACTACGACCATCACCTTTTGTATCTCGCTTCGGTTTTTGACGACAAAAAACGTTACGAAGAGGCTGTCAAAGAGTGGCAAACCCACATTCTGCCCATCGTTCGGAATCCGTTTCTTCAAAACCCACGAGCCTTTGTCGATCAACCTCAAATGCGGGACCATATTTACCTGAATGCGGAAGAGTTCGCCTCTTGGTTGACCAAAGAGTGGCAAGAGGATTTTAAAGAACAAGCCTATTGTGATCAGCTTATGCGAAACAGGATGATGAACGAGCTGTTCCAAGAAACCGTACCACCAATTCTGCATGAAGACGACCATAATGCGATGTATTACTCTATCGAGAATCGTTCGCCTTTCTTGGATAGAGAGCTCTTTGATACGGCTTATTCGATTCCGACGCGTCACTTAGTGCAAAGAGGGATGGCGAAAGTTGTCTTACGCGACGCGATGCGGGGGATCGTTCCGGATGTGGTTCTCAATAGCCACCGCAAGGTAGGCTTCAATGCACCGATCTTTTCCTTCCTGGATATTTCTGATCCTACCGTTAAAGATGAAATTCTAAGGGATAGTCCGATCTACGAATATGTTCGCCGCGAAAAGGTAGAAGCCTTGATGGCGAAGGACACATTGCCGAACAGTGAGAGCAAGTTCGTTTTCTATTTCTTGTGTTCAAAAATGTTCCTTGAGGAATTCGGCGAATGAAAATTGATGCGAAATCTCCGCCGAGATCTTACCGGTGTGGGACTCGGCAGCAAATTGAAATCAAGGATTGTGGTCGTGTCATGGCGGATGCTGACGAGCAGCTTACATTCGTGACTCCAAATGGCGGAGAGTACGATCTTGCAAGGAAGTCCTGGGGGTTTTATGCGACCCCTTCGATTAACGGACGTTTGGCATCGTTTGGTTTTCGGACGGTATTGGTAAAAAATAAAATTGGCCAGTTCTTTGTCATGCTGGTGGAAAGAGGCTATGAAGACGACTTCCAAGCGTATCTCGCAGACGAAAATTTAACTGTCGTAACCTGGTTTGACGATAAATCGTTAGATCGCCTTTCCAAATTATTTGACCAAGCCGGTTGAGCCGATTGTATGACTAAATTGATTTTTTGCCGTAAATGCGTTTTGCCAAACACCCGACCAAACTTGGTCCTTGACGATGACGGTATTTGCAACGCTTGCAAGACGCATGACGTAAAACCGAACATCAACTGGGACCTCCGCAAAAGGGCATTCCGCGAACTGATTGCCGACGCAAAGAAGCGTAGCAAGGGGTACGATTGTTTAATTCCGGTGAGTGGAGGGAAAGACAGCACCTGGCAGGTCATTGTTTGTTTGGAGTACGGATTAAAACCACTCACGGTTACATGGCGCCCTCCCGGGCGGACCGTTATCGGTCAGCAAAATTTGGACAACCTAATTCGGCTGGGCGTTGACCATATTGACTATTCGTTTAATCCACGTGTTGAAGCCGCGTTTATGCTAAAGGCGTTTGAGCGATATGGGACACCTGCCCTGCCGATGCATATGGCGCTCTATAATATGCCCTTGATGCTTGCTTTAAAATTCCAGATCCCGTTGGTGATGTGGGGTGAAAATTCTGCGGACGAATATGGCTCCTCAGAGGATTGCAATGCTAGAGGGTTTCAGCTAACAGAGGAGTGGCTGGCAAAATATGGAGTAACCCATGGGACAAAACCAGACGACTGGATTGATGACCAGCTGACGCGGGCGGACCTTACCCCATATTTTCGCCCTACAGGCAACCAATTGAATGAGGCGGGCGTGCTAGGCGCGTTTCTTGGGTATTATTTCCCTTGGGATCCGCAAACGAGTCTCGATGCTGCAGAGAAGCATGGGTTTAAGCGTAGAGAGGAAGGCGCAAAGACGGGGTATTGGGACTACGCCGATATCGACGACGACTTCATTTCGATTCACCATTTCCTAAAATGGTACAAATTTGGATTTACACGTCTTTTCGACAACCTCTCTATCGAAATTCGGAACGGTCGCCTAGAACGTGAGGAAGCAATTTCGATTATTGCTGCAACAGGGGACCAGACACCACACGAAGACATTGATGCCTTTTGCAAATTTGTAGGTATAGACAAAAAACGGTTTTTTGAAATCGTAGAGAAATTCCGTAACCCAGATATCTGGGTACAAATTGATGGCAAGTGGACAATTAGAGACTTTTTGGTTGCTGACTGGCAGTGGGTTTAGGCGGGAACATCGGACAAATGACCGACACACGGCGGAGCAAACCGCTTGAATGCATTTGCGGGGGGCGTGATTTAGAGATGATTTTCTCTTATGACAAACCCTTACCAATCGAAGTGCAACTAAAATTGCCGGAGGGAGTGCCGTATCGTCGGCACTATAAGGTCTGCAAGTTTTGCGGCCACTTTATCGGATTTCATGACTTTGATCTTTCTTCGCTCTACGAGGAAGCCTACGTAAATGGGACGTATGGAGGCTCCGAGGGGGTGCGCCAGACTTTCTTGAAAATCATAGGACTTCCGAAGGAAAAGTCAGATAATGCTGGAAGGGTCAAGCGTATCAACGAATACGCGCAAAAGCATTATGGACAAGACTGGCGTGGTCGACTTTTGGATGTTGGGTCGGGCTTGGGAGTTTTCCCCTATGCAATGAAAAATACCGGCTGGGACTGTGTGGCTTTAGACCCGGATGAACGATCAATTGAAAACATAAAACAAAATGCCGGGGTGGAAGGCGTTCAGGGCGATTTTTTGAAAATTGACTACGTTAATTTAGGCCGGTTTGATGCCATCACCTTCAACAAAGTTCTTGAACATGTTGAGCACCCGGTTGCAATGCTCTCTCGAGCTAAAAATCTTCTAAAACAAAGCGGTTTCGTATATGCCGAGGTGCCAGATGTTGCCGCGGCTTCCGAGGGGAAGACCCGGGAAGAGTTTGGGGTCGACCATTATCATGTTTTTAGCCCGGCCTCACTTGCCATGATGTGTGAAAGAGCCGGGCTAAGCATCTCAGAGATTGAACGTGTGCGAGAGCCCAGCACAAAATTCACACTCCGAGCTTTTTGTACGCTGTAACCCATTATCTTGAGACGTACACAAGAATTTCGAGGCCAATTTTGGACCCGCATAGTTTAAAGAACTACCCAAGTGCTCTTGTCGTCTACGACACGGAATATACGGCTTGGAAAGGATCTCAAGAGAGGGAATGGGGGAATGCCGATGAACATCGCGAGATTGTTCAGATTGGCGCTGTAAAAGTATTGCCTAGAGATGGTTTTGTGGAAGTGGGGAGTTTCTCTCAGCTTGTTAAGCCAAGAAAAAATAATAAACTTAGCCAGTACTTCAAGGAACTGACCGGGATAGAGCAGGAAGATGTTGATCGGCAGGGGATTGATATCTTAGCGGCTCTTCAGCTTTTTTTTGATTTTGTCGGGCATGACCTAGCTCTCAGCAATGGCGGTGATCATACTGTTTTTGAAGAAAATGTCTCTCTTGTTGGGGCGGAGATGCCTTTGTGTCACGGTGCCCTCGCTGACGTGCGGCCGATTTTAGAAAGAATTACAGGGTTGAACTGCCGTGAACTCAATACGGTTTCTCTTCCTGCGGTTTTTAATTTTGAGATTGAGGCTCTGAAATTCCATCAAGCACTGGATGACAGCCGTATTATTTGCAGGGCAATCCGTTCTGTTGCTCCCACCATCCCTTGGGCCGATATGACTCAGGGCAACTTGTAGCCATGAAGCTAAAAAGCAGTTCTCGGGAAAATATGACGACTAAAGGGACGTTGCTTTTTTTAGAAGCGCCAGAAAATATTGGTGAAGGGCTGGCTGCGGCAACTGAAGCGAATCGGTCCATAATTTCGTTAACGCCACATGTTAGTTTTGCTCTTGAGCAGCAAAATATAGAGTTCTTCGAGCCTTTCGAGTTTGCTGACTTTGAGCAAATTGAAAAGCTAGGAGAGGAAAGTTTCTTTCTCTCTCGGCAGTTTTGTGAAGCTCTTGACGAAGGTTTGGCGGAAATTTGCAAAAGGCTAGACCTGCCGCAGCAACCGCAGCCGTATAGTTTAGGATTTTATAACTACAAGGTACTTATTGATTCCGTCTGGTCGAGAATTTTTGAAATCAACTCAATTCTAGAGGCCCTCAAACCGCGGAAAATTGTGTTTTTTCATGCGCCTGAAGAGGAGGGGCGCATTGATCGAAATTTTTTGCCTAGCGGGTCTATTTGGGGATCGGTAATACGCTTACTCCTGAAAGAGCAGGGAATTGAGGGAAGGGCGATCCCATTTAGTCATTCGGGAGTAGAGTCGTGGCGCCCTAAGGAAACGCCTCTTGATACAGTGTTCACGAAAATGGCGCATCCGCTGTGGGAGAGATTGGCAACGCCGATTCATCACTACATTCCGGAGCCCATAAAATTACTGATAAAACGGGTCGCTTCAGGATACATGTCAGGGAAGCGCCAGAAGTTAAATAGTTTAAAAAGGCAAGAAACCGCCAAGCAAGTTGATAAAACGCGCAGCAAAAATATTTTGGTTGTTAGGCGACTTGTTCCCACTGAATGGCTGGAAAAAAAGATGTCGGTCTGGCATTGGCCGGAAAACAAAGCGACCCCCTGGCCTGCGGTCCAGCTTGCACAATCCTCAAAGCGTATTCCGGAAGAGGTTTTTGCAGATTTATGGCGTAAAGTTTCTACGGCTACTGCGTTTCGCAAGTATTTTGTGAATGAAGGAGTTGACTGGTTTCAAATTGTAGAAACCAGCCTGCAGGAGATGATTGTTCATCAAGGAAAGAAGACGGCAGACGAGTACTTGAAAAGCTTTGAGGTCCTAGACCAAATACGTCCGAATGTATTGACTTGCGGGAGTATTGGGGGCCCTGACCTTATCGTAAGGGCAAGAGCAAAAGCCGCTCAGGAGAGGGGGGTTCCTGTCTTAACCCATCACCACGGTTGCGTGAGCACCCATGTTGAGCGGATGCGTCCGGGAAATGAACTAAACCTCACCTCTAACAGCTTCGTATATGGTCCAGGCGTGGCAAAGCACTCAAGGGACGCCTATCGATCCGAGGGCATTAAGTATCATGTGACAGGTAGCGTTATGTTGGATGGGGTACGCGCTACCGTGAATTCGAGAGCTGAAATCTTAAAAGTGCTTGGCTTGGACCCGGCTGTGCCGACAGTTCTTTTTGCGCTTGGTTATATGATGGGAAAGATGCGTCTTATTTCACGGAACTCGAGGTCTGCTCATGAGGTTTTTCGAATAGAACGCGCCATACTTTCTTCAATTGCCGATATTGAGGGCGTGCAGATTATCGTCAAAGGATATGGAAACGTATCACACCCAGTTTCACCAATAGCCTCTTTTATTGAAGATTTAGGGCAACGGAATGTAAAATTTGTTTGGAAGCCGCCATTTTCATTGTTTCTTGATGCTTGTGATGTTGTTGTCTTCGAAAATCCTGAGACAACTTTGCTGCAGACGCTTGTGAAAGATAAGCCCGCCTATGCCCACAACGACTGTTTTGACTGGTGCGATGAGGCCCTGACCCTACTTAAAGGCCGCGTTGTTTTTGAAGAAAATCTGGAAACTTTTTGTCAGCGCTTAAGAAAAGACGTTTCTTCTGGCGAGGCCTTTCGGAAGCAAGACTGGAGTAATGAGTTTCTGAAACAATACGCTGACCCGTTTGGCGATGGTCATGCTGAGGAAAGAATTTTTGAGGAAATTATTACAATTGCCCAAAAACAGAACGAATTTGGGAAGGACATTTTAGTCAATGGCTGACTATATTCTCAAATGTTCATGTGCAGAATGTGGGGCAGAATACGCTGACACTTCAAGTCTTAGGCTTCGTTGTGACCGAGAGCTTAACGGTGAGCACGGCCCTGCTCTTCTGAAGCCAGTTTATGAACAAAAAAGGCTTAAAGTCCGGACCGACCTGCCTGGAATATTCATGTATTCCGATTGGCTGCCGACGGGGTCGATTTATGTGTCTCCAGACAAGGGACATTTAGGTCAGCCATTTTGTTATAAAAGCTCCGGCCTGGCGAAGCGGCTAGGACTTAAAAAGCTGTTCATTGCTTTTAGCGGCTATTGGACAGAAAGGGGGGCAAGCGCCGTCAGCCGAACATTTAAGGAATTTGAGGTTCAGGCTAGTGTGGCGAACTACTTGAATGCCTATAAAGATCGAGGTGAAGCTCCCGCCCTCGTCATTTCTTCGGCGGGAAACACGGGAAATGGCTTCAATCTGCTGACACACCAATTGGGAATGCCTCTCTATTTGTTCATCCCTGAAACAGGGCTGAATAATCTTGTTTTAACCGAGAAAACAGCTCCATTTGCGGTTGTTGTAAAGGGTGATTATACAGATGCTATTGCTATGGCGGATAAGGTCGCTGATAAGGTGGGCTTGATCCGGAATGGCGGTGCATTAAATGTAGCGCGCCGGGCGGGCATGGGGTGCGTTATGCTGCATGCGGTCGCACATCCTGAGCAGGGCCGACAAAAGATGTTTGACCACTATTTCCAGGCAGTTGGTAGTGCGTCTGGGGCCATTGCCGCATGGGAAGCCGTGCAGCTTCTGCTTGAGGATGGTCGTTTTGGTGATAGTCCCACCCGGATACATATGGCTCAGAATGTGCCATTTACGCCGATTTGTGATGCCTGGGAAGCAAATCTCCCGGATTTGATAGCCGTCAGAGAGGAATTAGCTCGCGAGCGTCTCGGGGCGGTCACGGCGACTGTTTTGACCAACCGGAATCCGCCGTATTCATCGGCAGGAGGTATTCGAGAAGTCCTGGAAGCATCGGCTGGATCGACATGGAGGGTCAACAATTTTGATTTGTTTCACGCCGCCCGAGCGTTTCGTACGACTGAAGGAGTGGATATAGGGCCGGCGGCGGCTGTTGCTGTGGACTCTCTGCGGCAGGCCGTCGAGGCAGGAGAAGTTAAATCTGGTGAGTCTGTGCTTCTCCATATTACGGGTGGCGGTCGCGAAATTCAGTATTCGGAAGTTCCTGTGTACCGGGTCGAGCCAACAATGACCGTCCATCCGAGTGAGGTAGAAAAAGTTGTCTCCGCAATCGGCCGGCCAAAACCCGTCTCCATAAATTCCAGTGCGATCAGGAATTATGGTTAGGCTGAAAAAGGAGAAGTGAAGAGGCGATGACCAATCCGCAAGAATTCGATCCGACTGAGGTGCTCTATAAAGAGTTGAAAAAGTCCGGCTTAGACTTTTTTGTGTCTGTGCCTTGCAAGCTCCTAGGCGATTTAATTGACCAGTTGCGTGAGGATGATTCGATATCTTATACGCCGGTTAGCCGAGAAGAGGAGGGAATAGGCATCCTTGCCGGGGCCTATTTATCAGGAAAGAAACCAGCAATTGTTATGCAGAATTCCGGTTTTGGAAATTCTGTCAACGCTATTTGCTCGTTGTTAAATTACTATCAAATTCCGGTTGTTTTTATCATCAGTCACAGGGGGAGTCCCGGCGAACCGATTGAGGCCCAGAAGGTTATGGGGAATGCCATATACAAACTCATGGAGGCCGTTGACGTCGACATTTTAGAGGTTAAGGAAGCTTCTGGGGTGGCTAATATTCCTAAATGCATAGAAAAAGCTCACGCGTCTAGCCGCTCGTTGGGAATTTTGTTGCCCTTTAGCTATTGGGGTAATGGACAGTGAGTTGCGTCAAAAACTTGATCGTGGGGACGTCATGAAACGTTACCAAGCCATTCAGGAAATAATGAAAGTTGTTACGGATGAACTCGTCGTTTGCAATATAGGACATCCTAGTCAAGAGCTCTTCCAAATTTCCGACCGCCCACGCAATTTTTATATGCTGGGTTCTATGGGACTGGCTCCGTCGATTGGCTTGGGACTTGCTATGTCGACTAAAGAGAATGTAATCGTTATAAACGGCGACGCCGCAGCAACGATGAACCTCGGCTATATGGCCACTGTCGGGTACAACCGACCTCCAAACCTTGTCGATATTATTATCGACAATCAGGCCAATGGGTCCACAGGATTTCAGCCGTCATTCACTGCAAACCGCTTGAAACTACAGGACGTGGGGCGCGCTTGTGGAATTGAAAATGTATACTTGATTGAGCAGCAGACAAAGATCGCCCCGACTCTTGCTGAAGCCCTCCACGATCAAACGGGGTCGTCATTAATTATCGTAAAGACGGATGTCGGCTTGGAAGCACCGCTTGATGTTATCCCAATGGGGCCGGGGCAAATTCGTGACCGCTTTATGGCTGAGCTAACGTGATGAAGCTTCTGATTAAAGGGCAATGGCAGGACACGGAACGTGTTCTCGAAGTTCTGAATCCTTACGATAACTCTGTTATTGATACGGTGCCAAAAGCGACAGCAGACTTAGTGCGTGAAGCGCTCGGCTTCGCTAATTCTTACGGATATCGTTTAACCGCTTGGGAGCGATATGAAATTATTTCCAAAGTTGCGAAGCGAATTGAAGCGGAAGCCGATGAGTTGGCCCAACTCATTGCAAAAGAGTCGGGGAAAACGATAAAGGACGCTTACACTGAAATTAAAAGATCTGTTCAGACTTTTATATTTTCTGCCGAGGAAGCAAAAAGGATCAACGGGGAAGTCGTCCCTATTGATGCAGTGGAAGGCATGCCTAAAAGTCTGGGGTTAGCTATTCGGGAGCCACTGGGCGTTATTGTTGCAATCTGCCCATTTAATTATCCGCTCAACCTTGTCGCCCACAAGGTAGGCCCGGCTTTGGCGGCCAATAATCCGGTGATTGTTAAGCCGTCGAGCTCAACGCCGCTGACGGCCCTCAAAATGGCAGAGTATTTTCTTGAGGCGGGTCTTCCGGAAGAAATGCTGCAGGTGTTGGTCGGCGATTCGTCTGAAATTGGCGACTGTCTAATCGCTAATTCTATTGTCCGAAAGGTTACTTTTACAGGCAGCGTAACTGTTGGGCAGTATATTGCAAGCAAGATGGGACTACAGCATTGCTGTATGGAATTAGGCGGAAACGACCCGCTGCTAATTCTTGAAGACGCAGATTTAGATAAAGCACTGCCGATCGTAATTGATGGCGCTTTTGGCAATAACGGCGAGCGCTGCACTTCAATCAAGCGCATAATTATCGAAGATAAAATTGCCGATAATTTCATAGGCCGGGTTGCAGAGGAAGCAGGGAGCTTAAAGGTAGGCGATCAGTTAAATCCTGCCACCTATATTGGACCGCTAATTGATGAGGCCTCTGCAAAAGAAGTCGATGAACGGGTGAGCGATGCCGTCGATCGAGGGGCAAAACTACTTGTAGGCGGCAAGCGAGAGGGCGCTCTCTACTGGCCGACTGTTCTCGATCATGTCGCAGCGGATTGGCCTGTTGTCGTTGAGGAAACGTTTGGGCCGGTTGCTCCCTTCATCAGGGTGAATTCCTTGGACGAAGCGATAGATGTGGCCAATTCAACACCGTTTGGGCTTCAGTCGGGAGTCTTAACGCGTGACTACGACAAGGCAATGGAGGCGGTTCGGCGAATTCAGAGTGGGGCCGTCATGATCAACCGTGGCCCAGGGTTTAGGGCTGAGCATTTGCCTTTTGGTGGAATAAAGGAAAGTGGTCTGGGGAGAGAGGGTGTAAAATATGCCGTCCAGTCGATGACGAACCTAAAAACGGTCGTCCTTTGACTGACCGGGCTAAGGCGATGAAGTAAGTAGGGTGGTGATGAACTCCTATAATTTTGAGATGTTGCTCGATGCTTACGCCGGTGTCGGTGTAAAGGCGGGCTCAACCATCTATGTGACATCGGATCTCTTTAAGGTAAGAGGGTATGAAAAGCCGAGTGGTGAGGCTTTGGTTGAGGCGCACCTCGCCGCACTTTTGGACCTTTTGGGGCCGGAAGGAACATTGATTGTTCCAACATCAACTCTCAACCTCCTAAATACCGAAATCCCATTCGATCCTATTGAAACACCAAGCTATTACCGGGGGGCGCTATCGGAGGCGGTTCGAACTCATCCCAAGGCTAAACGAAGCTTCCATCCGATTCAGTCCTACGCGGCCCTTGGCCCCAGAGCCGACTTTTTTCTAAATGATGTTCCACGCCATAGTTATGGTGTCGGTTGTGTGGAGTGGCGCATGGTTCAGGAAGATGTGACAAGCATCAGTGTTGGACAAACCCCGGCAAGAGCCTGCACAACAATGCACCTTATTGAAGTCTGCTGCGGTGCGCCTTACCGCTATACAAAAGAATTTATGATGAACGTATCCCGGAATGGAAAGGTTTTAAAAGAGCCGTATTATTTTCCCGTCTACTATCAGGATACGGGCCTAACCCGTGACAATAATAGGAAGATATTTAAAATGCTTGAGAGCTGTATGGAGTTTAAGGTCCAGCCTCTCGGAGCTGGGAAAATCACATCCTATTCAATGAAGGACTTTTTTTCTCATTGCGGAAAGATTATGTCGGACGATCTATACATCTGGTGCGATCAGCTTCCTTCAAATAGGCCCTATCAGAAGTAGCTATTAACGCCAAGAGTAGTATAAAAAATGCCTAGCAAGACCAATAAGGCCCTTATTGTCGATGAAATTCGGTCGTTTATCATGGAGCGATGTTTTCTTGATGAAGCATTGCTTGCCGAAGATGCAGCTCTCTTTAGCTCGGGTGTTCTGAATTCAGCTGATTTGGTTAATATCGCCCTTTTCATTGAAGAGATCTATAGCATAGGAATCGATGGTGAAGAGGTGACCGTCGAAAGCTTTGACACGCTGGCCAACATGGCCGGCTATATTGTTAAAAAAACAACAGACTGATGCATATGCCGCCTTATGAAAATTTAGCGGCTCTTGTCGTCGAATCGATAAAGAACAAGCCGTTAGCTCCAGTCGTTTGGGAAGATGGAGAGGGCGTTTTTGCCGGAACTTTCCTGAATTGGGTGGCGAATCGACAGGCCCATTTGGTGGACTACAATGTCAAGACTGGTGATCATGTCTTGGTTTGTAACGGTCGGGGAGTTCGGTTTTGGGCCGACATGCTGGCGGTTTGGGCTTCTGGAGCTGTTGCAATTCCGTTCGATATCGAGATGTCAGCGACTAATGCACAATCATTGATCGAACGGGTGATCCCAAAGCTGGCCATTACCGATATGGAATCGGTGCCGGCAACACTGACAGCTGCATGTGCTGTCGTAACGGATGTCCCGAGCAGTGACGAACAGGCTGAGTTGAAGATTGTACAAGGCATGTCGGGTAAGACTGCTTCCATTCTTTTCACCAGTGGTTCGACCGGTTTGCCTAAAGGGGTGGTGCAGAAGCACAGCGCACTCATTGGTAACGCGCTGGCAACGCAGAAACGGCTGTCAATGCGATGGGAAGACAGGCTGTTTATGGCTACGCCTTTTGTTTTTGTCAGTGCGCTGTCACATTTCCTCGTCTGCATGATTGGGGGTGGAACCTTTATCCCCACAGAGAAAAAACTTTTCAAAGGAGATTTGGCGAAAGCGCTCGTTCGTTCAAATGCAAACTGTTTTGGCGGTGCTCCGGTGCAGGTGCGCTGGATTGCTGAAATTTCCTGTGAAAAGCCACTCCACCTGAATTGGTTGATGTCGTCAGGCGATCACATGGGAACCGATATCATCAAAATGGTTGAGGCGTTAAAGCCTGAAATAAGACTTTTCACCGTTTACGGAATGACGGAGTTAGGTGGGCGTTTCTGTATCCTTGATCCTACGGAATTGAAAAGCGCTTCTGGTTCAGTCGGGGTGCCAATTGAGGGATTAGAATTCTCAATCCGTGATGAAATTGATTTGCGCGTTCTTCCCGAGGGGGAGATCGGTGAAGTCATAGCCAATGGCAGCTATCTGTTCGCCGGTTACTACAAAGATGAGGAAAGTACCGCTGAGTGCATGACTGAATTTGGCATGAGGACGGGAGATGTCGGTTATTTTGACCGTGACGGTCGATTGTATCTTCGCGGCCGTAATGATGATGTTTTCAAGAATTCAGGAAAAAAAGTTAGCGTATTGCCAATTTCAGAAGCTTTAATGGAGACAGGGTATTTTGAAGATGTGGCCGTTGCTGGCCAGGCCCATTCAATGTGGGGGCATGTGCCGCATGTTTTCTTTAAAGCCCTGCCAGGCAGGGAGCTAGATAAAAGAGCCGTGATGATGGCGTTGAGGGAGAAGCTGCCGGCAAACCATCTTCCAAGCGGCTTTACGGAAGTCGATGCAATCCCAAGAACGGGGTCAGGAAAGATTAAGCGGGCTTGGCTGCGTGATGTTGTCGCTCGGTTGGGGCCTGCAGGCTAAGGGCCCTGGATGTGGATATGCGTGAAGCCGAAGAAATTGAACAGTATTTTGACCGCCTGTGGCCAATTATGCGTAGCATTATGGGACCTGGTGTTCGTGAGTCCCATGAGATCCTGAAAGAAATTATACCTCTGGAACAGTTTGAAGTGCCAACAGGAACCCAGGTATTCGACTGGGAGGTCCCGCAAGAATGGCGTTTTAAAGAGGCTTATGTCATTACGCCTGATGGCAGAAAGATTCTTGATGCCAGTATCAATACGCTTCACCTTGTCAACTATTCGACACCTTTTCGTGGGACGGTGACGCGGCAAGAATTGGATAATCACCTCCATAGCCGTCCTGATTTGCCTGAAGCAATCCCCTATGTCACAAGTTACTACTCGCCTGTTTGGGGGTTCTGCATATCGCAGAATGAGCGTGATCAATTACCAGATGGGGAATATCAGGTAATTATCGATACGGAATTAGTGGATGGTTCTCTAACGCTCTCCGAATGTGTCTTGCCAGGAGAGACCGACCAAGAGGTGTTTTTTTCTGCTTATACCTGCCACCCATCCTTGGCGAACAATGAGCTGTCTGGACCCTTGGTTGCAGCATTTTTATACAGGCGCCTTGCGGCGTTGCCACGAAGGAGGATGACCTACCGTTTCGCATTTACGACTGAGACTATCGGGACGTTATGTTATCTCCACAAACGGGGCGAACTTTTAAAAGAACGGATGATCGCTGGGTACCTCTTTTCTTGTATCGGCGATTCTGGCGCCTTTACTTACAAAGGGTCGCAAAAAGAAAACACCTTGAGCGATCGTGCGGCATCTTACGTTCTTAATAAGATTTCGGTTTCTCCCCCGAAGTTTGTTGACTTTGACCCTGTGGATGGGAGTGATGACAGACAATATTGTTCTCCTGGATTTGATCTGCCGATAGGGACAATTTCGAGAACCATGTATAATCAATATTCCGAGTACCATACCTCATTAGACAATAAAGACTATGTATCATTCAAAGCTTTGAGTGAGTCAGTTGATGCATGTTTTGATATTTGTCGCACTCTTGAAGCAAACACCACCTATGAACGAGTCAACCCACATGGGGAACCTCGTTTAGGGAAACGAGGGCTTTATCCAAAAATGCGCATTAAGCAGGAATTGGACGAAATGGTTTCTGCCATGCTTTGGGTATGTAACATGGCAAACGGATCCCATGATCTTCTTTCAATTGCTGAGAAAAGTGGCTTGTCCATTGATACTTTAGATAATGCAGCAAAACAGTGCCTTGAAAAGGGTGTGTTGCGTTCAAAATAGTATGGTGCAGAACGGGAGCGTAGATGCGACCTCCTTGGTTATATGTGTGGCGCTTCTGAGTGGGCGACGAATTTAAACAATGCAAGCACAGATTTATGATGCCGTCTGGGCTCAGTCCTCTAAACGAACTAGGCACACGAGTAAAATACATGATCGAAGACAATAACGTCGAAAAACTATATTTCACATCGGGCCCTACTTTTGAGAGTAGGCAGATTTTAAGGTTTGGAGATCGTTACTCTGAGTATAGGAAAGCATTTGAGGCGGCTTCTCGATTGGAGCTAGAAACAGACTTTCCTCTCTATATTATGATAGAGCAGAGCTATAATTGTAACCTTAAGTGTAAAGGGTGCGTTTTAGCCTACGGAGACATTGTCAAGAAATACTCTCCAAATAAAGTTATGAATGAAGAACTGTTTGACAAGATTCTTGCTGAGGCGCAGGAGAACGCCCTTTGTTCCGTATCCATGCATTCGGTAAGTGAACCGCTTCTCGTCAAGAACCTGCCGGAACGCGTGGCTAAGGCTAAAGATGCGGGGATAATGGACATTATTCTGTCGACAAACGGGCTGCTTCTGACCAAGGAAAAGGCTAAGGCCCTGATCGATTCCGGGATAACTCATTTTCTATTTAGTATCGATGCAGCGACGGAAGAAACCTATGCCAAGATTAGAGAGCCAGGTGGGTTTGAAAAGGTAAAAACGGCGATAGGTTACGTCAGGGAAGTAAAAGGCGATAGTGCAACGCCAATTACTCGGGCGTCTTTTGTGATTAATGCCTTAAATGAACATGAAAAAGATTTGTTCGTTACGACCTTCAAGGACCTAGTTGATTATATCGATATCCAGCCTTTTGATATTGTAGAGGGCAGGAGCGAAGAGCTTATTCCAAGCAATTGTACGCGATTGGAGCCGGAGGATGTCGCTTGCAATCTTCCGTTTACGAGAGTGATTGTGAGAGCCAATGGTGATGTTCTCCCTTGCTGCGGTTGGTACAGCAATGAGATGGTTATGGGAAATATCTATGATTCAACAATCAAAGATATTTGGAATAGTGATAATATGAAAAAGCTCCGTGAGGAAAGTCGGACGCGGAGTTATACGAGTCCGATTTGCAAAAAATGCATTCGGTCAAAAGTGAAGTTTGATTGACCAAAAACAGAGTATATTAGCGAGCGCTTCGTGCGGTTTACATTAGGCGTCGCATGAGGGTCGTATTTCGCGTGGATGCCTCACCAGAGATTGGTGGTGGTCACGTAATGCGCTGTTTGACGTTGGCTCAGTGCTTCAGGGACAATGGATGGAATTGTGCTTTCGTTGGAGCCGAAGCAACGTATGATAGCGTTGCGGCGCTGCCTTCTTCCGGGGTTCAGTTCATTGCAGTCGAAGGCAAGCAGGCATCCGATCCTCAGTCGTTGATTGCAGCAATTTCTGGAGGGTGCGACCTAGTCGTATTGGACCATTATGGTCTGGATCAAGCTTATGAGACGGCTTGCCGGGACTGGGCCGCCAAAATTCTAGTAATAGATGACTTAGCTGCCAGACCGCACGATTGTGATTTTTTATTGGATCAAAGCCCTGGCGGCGAGGACGAGGACTATTTGCAGTACGTGCCCCCAGGCTGCAAATTGCTGATTGGGTCCAAGTTTGCCCTGCTGCGTAAACAGTTTTCCAATGCTCGTGATAAAGCGATTGAGCGGCGAAAGGATACCTCCTGCAACCGCTTGGTTATAGCTGCCGGATTGACCGACCCAACAAATGTCACTGAAGCCGCGTTGGATGCCGCAAAAGAGGTGGGTAACTTTGAGGCCGTTGATGTGATTCTGGGGGGAGCGGCCCCGGGGCTGCAGGCTGTGCGAGAAAAAATTTCTCAAATGCAGGGGCTTGTCCGTCTCCATGTTGATGTCGCTGATATCGCCTCTCTACTGGCACAGGCCGATCTATCCATTGGTGCCGCTGGGGTGAGTTGTTTGGAGCGATGTTGTCTTGGCCTGCCTGGAATAGCGGTTGTCACGGCTGAGAACCAACGTAGGAATGCGCAGGCTTTGGTGCGAAGTAAGGCATCTATTGTTGTGGAGGATGACGTGAGGGAAAGTCTTTCAAGGACACTTGCCATTGAGTTGAGGCGACTGATGAGTTCTCCGGAAGAGAGGAACCGCATTTCAAAAGCTGCTGCAGAGCTAGCGGACGGTCAAGGTGCTCACCGCGTTTTTGAGGCGATTCAAGGTAGCAGAGGCATTTTATGTCAAATCTAGGCTGGTGGGTCGAAAAACCTCGCCGTGTTGTTGTCGTTATTGATAACCCGAGTTGGGGGATGGCATTTGGTGAAGAAATTGTCCGGCTGCTAAATAATAACGGGGATTGCGCATCGCTGGTGGGCAACCAAAACGCCGTTCCTGAGGGAGATGTGGCTTTCTATTTGAATTGTTTAAGCATTACCACGCCTGAAATACTCGCTCGCAACCGTAGAAATCTGGTCGTACATGCAAGCGATCTTCCAAAGGGGCGCGGGTTCTCCCCCTTGACTTGGATGATTCTAGAGGGAGTAAAAAAGATACCTGTCTGCTTGATTGAGTGTTCCGAGCCGGTTGATTCAGGCGATATTATTTATAAGGACTGGATCACCTTTGAGGGCCACGAACTTATCGGGGAAATGCAGACGGCTCTTGGGGCGAAAACTGTCGATCTCTGTATGCGTTTTATGTCCGAGCCCCGGCCTCCTGAGGGGAGCCCGCAGGTTGGGGAGCCGACATTTTTTGCTCGTCGGCGACCAAAAGATAGTGAGTTGGATCCGGAAAAGACAATTGCCGCCCAGTTCAATCATTTAAGAACGGTGGACAATGAAGCCTATCCAGCGTTTTTTAGATATAAGTCGCAGACATATGTTCTGAAGATTGAAAAAGTCAAAGAAGGCACGGAATAAATTGCGAACATCTTTTGAGCTTGTGATTGGTGATCGTGTTGTTGGCCCCAACTGTCCCCCCTATGTGATCGCCGAGCTTTCCGGTAATCATAACGGGGATATCGACCGGGCCTTTCAGATCATGGCGGCGGCCAAGCAAGCTGGGGTTGATGCCGTCAAGCTTCAGACCTATACGGCAGATACCTTGACAATCGACTGTGATCGATCAGATTTCCAGATTGCCGGAGGGCCCTGGAATGGATTTCGGCTCTACGAACTTTATCGGGAAGCTTCTACGCCTTGGGAGTGGCACGAGGCATTGTTTGCCAAGGGAGCCGAATTGGGAATAACTGTTTTCAGCTCGCCTTTCGATGATGCGGCCGTTAATTTTCTCGAAGAACTCGGTTGCCCTGCGTACAAAATTGCCTCTTTCGAGGCGGTTGATATTCCGTTGATTAGAAAGGCGGCAGGAACGGGAAAGCCCCTTATCATTTCAACCGGAATGGTTGATCAAGAAGAAATAGAAGAGGCGGTTTGCGCGGCGAAAGAAGCGGGGGCGTCTAGCGTGTCATTACTCCATTGCGTCAGCGCCTATCCGGCAAAACCGGCGGAGAGCAATCTCAGGTCGATTCCTGAATTGGGCGCGCGCTTTGGAACGGTTGCAGGCTTATCCGATCACACTTTAGGGACATCGGTTTCCGTTGCTGCGGTGGCTCTTGGGGCAAGCATTATAGAAAAACATGTAACCCTGAAGCGAGCCGATGGCGGTCCAGATGCTGGATTTTCCTTGGAGCCGGATGAACTTAGCCGCCTAGTTTCTGAGTGTCGTACCGCTTGGGAGGCGCTTGGAAATGTTCGGATAGGTCGGCAGGCAGCAGCAAAGAACAGTATGGTTTTCAGACGGTCCCTCTATGTTGTAGAAGATATCGCTGAGGGGGAGGCGTTTACAATGCAAAATGTACGTTCTATTCGGCCGGGGCATGGGTTGCCGCCAAAATGCCTTGCCGATGTCATTGGCGGCAAGGCAACCAAGGATATCGCTAGGGGAACGCCGCTAGACTGGAGTTTGGTGGGGAAATAGGAATGGCTAAAGCAACGGTTGCCGTCATCGAATACGGGATGGGCAATATTCGGTCGGTAATGAATGCCCTTGATGAGATTGGAGCGAAAGGCGAGCTTGTTGCCGATCCCGAAAGGATTGGCAGCTTTGACAAGGTCATATTGCCCGGAGTGGGGGCCTTTCAGGAAGCAATGGAAAGTCTTAAAAACCATGGAATGGATGAGGCGCTTGGTGACTTTGTAAATGCTGGCCGCCCACTTCTTGGGATTTGTTTGGGCATGCAGTTAGTATGTCGGAATTCGGAGGAAAACGGAAACCATGATGGTCTTGGATGGATCAATGCCGAGGTTCGCAGTTTCCCTCGTGGTCAAGGGTTAAAAGTTCCTCATATGGGTTGGAATGCAATTCGGTTTGTGAAAGATGACCCACTTTTCAAAGGACTTGAAAGTAGGCTGGATGTTTATTTTGTCCATAGTTACAGAGTGGAAAGCAAAAGTTCCGAAAATGTGCTTGCCCAAACCGATTATGGTGGGATGTTTACCAGCATAGTTCGCCAGGACAATATCTGGGGTATGCAGTTCCACCCGGAGAAAAGCCAAGCGACTGGCTTGAAGCTTCTACAGAATTTCACTTCTGTATAGCCGGATCGTATTAAAATATGCTGAAAAAACGCCTTATAGCTGTCCTTATCCTGCGAGATGGACAGGTCGTCCAAAGTGTCCGGTTTAAACATACGAACGTCATCCATTACGATGCGGTCCATGCTGTTGAAGCGTTCAATAGCTGGTCTGTCGATGAGCTTGTCATGCTCAATGTGTCTCGGAATTCTGACTCGCAGGATCAGTTTGAAAGTGTCGTGGCCGGTATTTCCCGGCATTGTTTTGTGCCGTTGAGCGTTGGCGGGTGGATAACGGATCAGAGTTATGCGCAAAAGCTGTTGCGAGCCGGCGCAGACAAGCTGGTTCTGAATACAGCGCTGCAGGATGATTCAGCTCTTGTCACTACGCTTAGTAATCGCTATGGCAAGCAGTGCATCGTTGCGTCGATAGATGTTTCCAGACCTGAAGAGGGTAGTGCGCCCACGGTTTTCGTTGACCGGGGCGCAAGAGATACGGGTGCCGATCCCGTTATCTGGGCGAAAAAGGCGGTTGATCTAGGCGCAGGTGAAATTTTCTTCAATTCGATCAATCATGATGGTGCCCGCAAGGGGTATGATGTCGAAACTATAGGCAGAATATCGGGTTCGGTGGAGGTCCCCGTTATTGCCTTTGGGGGTGTTTTTCGGTGGAAGCATCTAGTTGAAGGATTTGAAGCGGGGGCCGATGCTGTTGCTGTCGCCAACCAGTTCCATTATACGGAGCAGGCAACAAAAAAAGCGAAGAGTCATTTGGCTGAAGCGGGAATCCCGGTTCGCTCCGAGGGTTGCTTTACTTTTTAGAGATTAACTGGCGTTTCAATTGGGGCGAGACGTAGGGAAGGAAAATTATATGAAATATTGTGCTCGGTGTCTCTATCCGGCAAACGCCAAGCCAACCATAATTTTGGATGAAGAAGGCGTTTGTAGTGGATGTCGATATCACGAAAGCAGAAAGCATCTTGAGATTGATTGGGAAGAGCGTCAGGAAGTTTTTGAAGAAATTCTTGATGAGGCGCGAAAAATGGCGCATCAACGGGGGAATGCTCATGATTGCATTATTCCCGTCAGCGGAGGAAAGGACTCCCAGTTCCAAGTTTGGCTGCTGACCAAAAAATACGGGATGAACCCGCTTTTAGTAAAATACAATCATGCCTTCAATGCGCCATCAGGTGTAGCTAATCTTGAAACTTTGGTGGAAAAATCAGGGTGTGACTTAGAGCGTTATACTGCGGGCCTCGACTCCGTTCGCCGCATTTCGCGTTATATGGTTGAGAAGGTTGGCGATATTACCTGGCACTATCACGCTGGGATACGAACCTATCCGTTTCAGGTCGCCGTTGCTCGCAATATTCCTTTGATAATTTGGGGAGAGCATGGATTTGCCGAGCTGACAGGGATTGTTAGCCTTGAGGACTTTGTCGAGTTCACCAAATGGACCCGTAAGGAACACGACATGCGGGGCATCGAAGCTCACGAGCTAATTGGGCAAGGCGACATCACCGAGAAGGATATTGCGCCTTATGTTTATCCAAGTGACGAAGATATCGCACGGGTTGGGGTCCGAGGCATCTACCTGAGTAACTTCATCTACTGGGACGGGAAAAAACAGGCAGAGAAGGTTATGGAAGAGTGGGGTTTCCAAACCGTTACCTACAAGCGCGAACGAACATTTAATCTCCACGCAAAGCTCGATGACCATGCCAATGATATTCATGACTATATGAAGTATCTAAAGTTTGGATATGGACGCGGTACCGACGATGCGAGCATGGAAATTCGCCATGGCCGCATGACTCGTGAAGAAGGCATTGAGATGGTTCGTCAGTATGACGCTACAACGCCGTCAACTCTTCCTATGTATTGTGATTTTATGGGCATATCGGTCGAAGAGTTTTATAAGTTCATTGAACCAATGCGCGATCATTCAATCTGGGAAAAAACAGAAAAAGGCGTTTGGCAGGTTAAAGACAGCGTTGTCCGCCATCCAATTGGGCCGTGGGAAGAGAGAGCAAAGTTACCAATAAACAATGATCATACTTTTGCGCCTCACAATCGCGCCCTTTATTACAATGATGCAAATCCGCCCAAGCCCTGTGGTGATCCGGCTTTTGATGTGAAACCCGCGCGGTTCAAGGTTCTTTAGGGCTTAATTTGCGCCCCCCCTAAACCGGCCAGCATTTTAAGGAAAAGAGGAATAGAATGGGCTCTTTAGACGGTAGATCAATTCTCGTGACGGGTGGAACTGGTTCTTTCGGCCAGGCTTTCGTAAAGCATCTGCTTTCTCACCACCGCCCTAAGCGTGTTGTTGTGTTTTCACGCGATGAACTCAAACAGTTTGAAATGGCGCAGCATGTCGACGCGCCACAGCTCCGTTATTTCATCGGCGATGTGCGGGATGAAGCTAGATTGGAACGGGCGTTTGAAGGCATTGATACGGTTGTTCATGCCGCTGCAATGAAGCAGGTTGTCGCTGCTGAATACAATCCCATTGAATGCATTAAGACCAACGTTTTGGGAGCGGAAAATATTATTAATGCTTCCATCAATATGGGGGTGAAGAAGGTTATTGCTCTTTCGACGGACAAGGCGGTCAATCCACTGAATCTGTACGGTGCGACAAAATTGTGCTCGGACAAGCTTTTCGTTGCGGCTAACCATCTCGCTAAAGCGATGGGAACCGAGTTCTCTGTTGTGCGCTATGGCAACGTTGTTGGGTCAAGAGGGAGTGTGATCCCGTTTTTTAAAGAGCGTAGAGCAACGGGAAAACTTCCAATTACAGACCCAAGAATGACGCGTTTCTGGATAACTCTTGAGGCCGGTGTCAAGTTCGTTGAAGATTCGATTGTTCGAATGAAAGGAGGAGAGGTTTTCGTTCCTAAAATTGCCTCAATGAATATTGTTGATCTAGCTAAGGCCTTAGCTCCGGAATGTGAGCTTGAAACGGTTGGTATTCGGCCCGGCGAAAAGTTACATGAAGTCCTCATTCCTGAGGACGAGGCGCGAAATACTCTAGAGTATGACGATTTCTACATCATTCATCCGACGCATTTAAGGGACCGACCAGAAAGCGGCGACTATGGCGGCAAACTTGGCAAGCCTTTACCGGAAGACTTTTCCTATGCAAGTGATACGAATCCGGTATGGGTGACTGAAGAGGAACTTCTGGAGATGGTTGCTTGAAGCCTAGGAAGTTTATAGGTTATGGTCGCCAGTCAATTGATGATGATGATAAGGCCGCTGTGCTTGCTGCCTTGGACAGCGATTTTCTTACGCAAGGTCCTGCCGTAGAGAGATTTGAAGAGGCCTTTGCGGCCAAGGTTGGTGCGCGTCATGCCATAGCTGTCGCCAGTGGGACTGCAGCATTGCATTTGACCTGTCTTGCTGGTGGTCTAGGGCCGGGTGATAAGGCTGTAACGTCGGATATTACCTTTCTCGCTTCGGCAAATGCTCCGAAATATTGCGGTTCTGATATTCGTTTTGCGGATGTTGACAGTGAGACTGTTTGCATTAACCAAGATACCCTGAATAAAGCATTGCAAGGGGAACGCGTAAAAGCCGTAATCCCAGTTCACTTTGCAGGGCTCCCCGTACCCCTAGCTGCCCTCCAAGGTATGGCTGATCTGGTAATCGAGGATGCTGCTCATGCGTTAGGTGCGGTGCAAAGTGATGGGAAGCCCGTTGGTTCGTGTTCCCATAGTGATATGGCGATCTTTTCCTTTCATCCGGTAAAAGCAATTACAACGGCGGAGGGCGGAATGGTGACCACCAATTGTGACGACCTTGCCGACCGTGTCAGAATGCTTAGAAATCATGGCATAGAAAGAGATGCAGGAAAGTTCGTTTCGTTTCGTTCGGGTGCCTCCGGGCCTTGGTGTTACGAGCAACATTTCCTCGGATTTAATTACCGGATGACAGATATCCAGGCGGCACTTGGTTTATCTCAGCTTAAAAAGCTTGATGGGTTCATAGCGCGCAGAAAACAAATCGTTGAGCAGTATGACATCGCGTTTAAGGATGTTCCTTGGATAGAGCCGATCCAGACCAATGATGAAAACCGAAAGCGTTCTGGGCATCATCTATTCGTCGCGCGGTTTGATTTTGAGACAATCAAATCAAGCCGAAAAGAACTGATGGCGTCTTTAAGGGAAAGAGGGATCGGGACACAGGTGCATTATATACCGCTGCATCTTCAGCCGTTCCATAAAGAGTCATGCGAGGGCCAGATATTTGGAAATGCCGCATCTTATTATGAAAGATGTCTTTCCTTGCCCCTGTTTCCAGGGATGACCGAGCAGGATGTGGCTTACGTAATTGAAAATACTATTACGTTGACGGAATGCTGACGCTTTGAGTGCCAATATGAAACCCAAGAAAATTCCTGAACGAAGCATGAGGCGGGATCATGTATTCACCTGGGATACGGCACTGTTTTACAGTACGGCATTCTGGCGGAAGTTTAGAAATACGTTTCTTCAACCCTCGTGTCTTTGGCCGTTAGTTGTAAAGGATGAGGATGTCGAAGCGCTATTGAGTGGCGACCACCGTACAAAAGGAGCGCGGCACTATTTTAATAAAGCGTTGGCTCGATTTTTATGGTTTTGGCCTCGCCTAGTGGACGCCGAGGTTTGGGTTAACGAAAAAAATGACCCGAGCCCATTTCGGGAGTTGACGGAAGATTCAGCTTTTTTGGTTGATACCGTCGTCGAGCATTCCCTTGTTAAAGATGCCGGCATCCTGGATATCGGATGCAATTGCGGGCGACATCTGGCGGCTCTCGCCGATCACGGGTTTAGTAATCTGCACGGGGTCGATATAAGTAGCGAAGCAATCCGCGTTATGCCGGAATGGTTCCCGCAGCTTGATGATAAATGTGATGCAAAGCGGGGTTTGATACAGGGTTATCTATCAAAGACGCCAGATGGAGCTTTTGATATTGTGTTTACTCGTGGTGCCACGGTGGAGTTGATCCATCCGTCTTTTCCATTGGTGCCGGAACTTTGCCGCGTGGCGCGTTCTTACGTTATTTTGATGATCCGCGAGAATGAGCACGCCTATCCAAGATTCTGGACTTACGAGTTTGCGAGACGTGGTTTTTTGCTGACGCAACTCGTTCGTCCTGTGCAGCAAATGATGACGGACAAGGCCTTTGGAAAGGGCGTTTCCCTGCTGGTGTTTCGGCGTAAGCCAAACAATGCGGAATAATGCGATAAGCACTTAGGACTATAAAAGATGACATCACAAGGGAAAGGAAATCCTCGCCAAACCAAAATGCAGGAACGCCGGGCGCGCCATACAAGTAACATTCCGTATATGGAAACGCCCCCCTTTCCGAGAGTGGTTTTGATCGAGGTTTCCAATATCTGTAATCATCGCTGCGCTTTTTGCGCCTATTCACGGATGACGCGGCCCCACAATACGATGGACCCGGAATTTTTTAGGCGGATTATGAGCGACGCATTTGAGCTGGGCGCGCGCGATGTTGGATTGCATTCAGGGGCGGAACCATTCGGCTGTAAACACCTAGCTGAGTTCATCGGGGTCTGCAAAAAGATCGGATATAAGTACATCTATATCACGACGAATGGCACGATTCCCGATGAGAAGAAATTTAAGGCGGCAATTGATGCCGGGCTGGACTCAATCAAGTTTTCAATCAACGCTGGGGATGCGGAAACTTATGAAAAAGTCCACGGTCGGCCCCATTTTGACAAGGTGATGAACAATCTAAAATTCGTTAACGAATACCGGAAAACTCTTGGTCGCCCATTATATCTCGGCGCGTCTTTTATAGAAGTAGCGGATAACGCGGAAAGCTTTGCTGAAATGGAGAGGCAGGTCGGCCCTCTGGTCGATGAACTATTCCGTCTTCCGGCAGACAATCAGTCGGGTCAGATGGATGGAGGGTATTCGACGGTCCTGCCGGAAATCTGCTCTATTCCATTTAACCAGCTAAACATAACGGTGGAGGGGTTCCTGAGAGCCTGCTGCAACGACTATCAGAATATGCTGGTACTTGAAGATCTCAATGTGGTTTCCCTTAAAGACGCTTGGAACGGCGATCATCTCCGCAATCTTAGGCGAAGGCATCTTGAGAGCAGGCTGGAGGGCACTCTGTGCCATGACTGTGTTACAGGCTGTCGCACCAAGGTTGAGCCCCTGAGGCCCGATCTTGCTGATTGGGGCCAAATATAAAAGCCCTGAGAATTTGGGCACGACCTTGCGGCGGAAACACGTTTGGAGAAATATCCAATGATTCAATTCGCATCCCGACAAATCGGAGATGGCTCCCCCTGCTTTGTGACTTTTGAAGCTGGTCCGACTCATGATGGGCTTGAAACGGCCAAGAGACTGGTAAGCTTGGCTGCAGAAGCGGGAGCCGATGCTGTTAAATTTCAAATGCTCGATCCAGATTATCTGGTCGCGGATAAGACTCTGCCTTTCACCTATTCGATCTTGAAGGACAGGGGGACGGGTGAGTTGGAGGAGGTGACCGAATCTCTTTACGACATCCTGTGCCGGCGAGTTTTGATGAAAGATGAGTGGAAAACTTTGAAAGTCCATTGCGATAAACTTGGGATGCCGTTTTTCGCCACTGCCCTAAAAGAGGAAGAAATAGATTTTCTAGCTGAATTAGGGTGTGATTCCGTGAAAATTGCTTCTGGAGACGTGAATCATTTTCCTTTGATTAGACGGGCGGCCCAAACCGGGATGTGTATCCAGCTTGATACCGGTAGCGCCACCCTAGGGGAGGTGGAGGAAGCTGTAGACGTCATCCGGAGTGAGGGAAATGAGAATATTATTATTCATCACTGTCCGTCCGGATATCCGGCTCGTCTTGAGGGGATCAATCTGAATGTCATCAAGACCCTAAAAGCGATGTTCAATTATCCTATCGCATTTTCCGATCATACACCGGGGGCTGAGATGGATATCGCTGCGGTCTCGCTGGGGGCGAATATGGTGGAAAAGACGATTACCCTCGATAGAACGACACGAAGTGTTGAGCACGCTTTCTCACTTGAGCCACGGGATATGTCGATGTTTATCCAGACAATCAGGGATTTGGAGACGGCTTTGGGCGCCGAGCGCCGAATTCTACATGATGAGGAGCGGGAAAAACGCAAAGCCGTGCGGCGCAGCGCTTATCTGGCAGCAGATGCCAAGGCGGGTACCACCTTGGCTGATCTAGAAATTGAATTCCGCCGTCCAGGTTACGGCATTGAGCCCAAGGGGATGGGTTCTTTTGTAGGCGCGTCAATAGCTAGAGATCTTCCTGCGGGACATTGCCTGTCTCCCAGCGACTTTAGCTGGAATTGACCGTATGACCATTGCCATTATACCGGCTCGAGGTGGGTCTAAGCGCCTCCCAAGGAAGAATATTCTTCCACTCAAGGGGCGCCCTATGCTGAGTTACCCGGTTGCCGCCGCGCAAAAGAGTGGCCTGTTTGATGCGGTGATCGTTTCGACGGAAGACGAAGAGATTGCGCGGATTGCTGAGGCTGAAGGAGCCGATGTTTTTGAACGTCCCAGGAATATTGCGACCGACAAGGCAGGTGTGGTTGATGTTTGTCTGCATGCCTTGGACATCATGCAGGCGCGAGGTTTTGATCCGGAATTCTTTTGCTGTATCTACGCAACAGCAGTATTTTTAATGCCAGAAGACCTAATTCAGTCCCACGCGATGCTTACACGACCGAGCCAGGCGGATTTTGTTATGGGAGTTTCCGAATATCCCATCCACCCATACAAGGCTATGCGCGAAAATGAGGATGGTTTCCTGATCCCTCACTGGCCAGAGGAAATTCTCAAAAAAGGACAAGCATTTCCTCGCTTTTTAGCGAGTAATGGAACGTTGTATTGGGCGCGAACAGATGTGTTCGAGCGCACAAAATTATTTTATGGGGAAAATCTCAGAGGGTACGAGGTGCCCCCTGACCGCGCCATTGATATTGACACCCCAGGTGACTATGAACGTGCATGCAAGCGGGCATTATCTGAATTATAGAGACAATGCGTTTTTCCCCCCCTCAGCAGCCGACTTGTGAAAGAATAAGCGAAAATATCAGGCTTGCGCGAGCTGCAAAAAAGTTGAGCCAAGCAGGATCGCCATGCAAGCATTGGGAGTTCTACGTTGAGAACTTGGATCAGATAAGGTTGGGGGTTGTCGAAAGAGACCTGAAAGGAATTTATCCTAAGGAACATCAAACAAAAGCCTTGGGCTACCTTAGGCAACGCGTCCGAAGAATCTTTTTACAAGGCTCCTCTTTAGGTGGGATTGCACGGTTCCTTTCAGGAGAGGGGGCTTCCCTAACATATGTTGCTCCGAAAGAGTGGCGGGCGACTCTTTCTAGCTTAAAAGTTCCTGTGGATGAAAGTAGCTCATCTAAGAAATGGTTCGTAAAACAAAAAGAAGAATATAAAGCGGGAATACTTTCCGTATTGAAAAAGATAGCTTTTGCTTGCTTAGGGGTGGGCCCAAAGGCAAATGGGAAAAGCTATGCACTTTTCGTGGATGTTGGCGCTAGAGCGTTTACGCCAAATCCACCACCAGAATTTAAAACAAAAAACTTGTTTTCCGTGCTCAAAGAGAAGCCCTTTTTCGACTGTGAAATAGAAGAGATTTGGGCAATTCCAAAAAACGTTTCTTCGACTGATCAGATCAGTGATCCAGTTAAATTGGTGCGGTCATTTTTTCCGCGGCTGCCGAATATAAAAGCAAGGTGTTTATTTGTTCTGCAAGCCCTAAAAATTCTGGGAATTGTAACTGTTCGGTGGTTGTCTGGGCACTGGTGGGCACCATTTTTTCTTAGAGATGCAGTTGATCTAGCCTATGTCCGGCACTTACCTAAGCATCTGCGAGCCCGTGACTATATCTTTCATAGTACGATTAAAACGGTGCGGCCTGTTTGGACTTATGAAGTCGAAAAAACGGGGAGCGATATCACCTGTTTACTATTATCTACTCATGTAGGGACAATAATTCCAGGACAACCGCAGTACCCACTTGTCGATCTGGAATATATCGGTCTGAATTGGAGCCGTTATATTGTATGGAACGAAAAACATACGGAGTTGTTACGGCGATATGGCGTGCAAATTGAGAGGGCGACAGCAGTAGGGAGTATAGGAATCTCTGATAGAGGGCGGCCAATACCAAAAGCGGATAAGCCGATTGTCGCAATTTTCGAAGTGAATCCAATCCATCCAGCCGCTTCCTGGCAAGAAGCAATTCCTCGTCCCTACTATACCTTGCCAATTACGCTGGCGTTTCTTGAGCAAGCAATGGATGCCGTCGTTCAGTCAGGGGGAATTCCTTTTTGGAAGCCAAAGGGACGGGGCCATCATCATTTTCATCTATTTGAGGCAGTGCAAAAAAAATATTCTGCGGTTTTGCTGGAAGATGGCATTTCTCCTTACAGATTAATTGATGTTGCGTCGGCTAGTATTTCGATGCCCTTTACGACGCCCGGTTGGATCGCTGCTGATGTTAACAAGCCGGCAGCTTATTTTGACCCGACAGAAACATTGGCGGGGTTTGATCGATACCCTCCTGGTTGTGATTTGGTTTTGGGGAAAACGGCTCTTATTAAATGGTTGACCGCTCAGTTGAACTCTTGATCTTATTGCAGAAAAGGGGACATGATGAGGTTTCTTGTTTTCTAATTTTTAGTAGTTGGCAAAATAAAAATACAGTATATTTTGCTTTGTTTGCTTCATGAGCCCTTTATTATTGATATTATTTTATTTTTCCCATGAATTTAGTGCTTTTTTGTTTTCAGGCCTATAACGACATTGATCATTTGGTGCCTATTGCGTCAAAGATTTCTCAGGACCGGCCTGACGTAAAGGTTGTTGGTGTTGTTTTTAGCGCCCAGGATTCCTTTGAAGATGACTTCAGGCTGGGCTATCTGGAGCGGTTAGGGGGTGATGTTCATTGGCTCCTGTCAATGGATTTTATGGGGTTGAACAAACAGGCTCTGGCTATTTACAAATGGGGCATGAAAAATGCGCAGAGTAGCCCGCGCTTTAGTGTGCGGGGTGTTGCCTCGCGGCTGATACGAAAAGCTCTCGGCCGGTGGTTGGAGCGTCAATTTGCTAACTTTGACGCCTCTTTGTTTCTTGAGGCTGTGGCCCATATGGGAAGTTTACGGGCCGTCATCCACGATCACGTTCACCATAGCCCTCAACTAAATAGCTTAGTGAAAGTGGCGAAAGATCGAGGGGTGTATACAGCTGCCGCGCCCCATGCCGTCTATACGACGGAAAACCTGATAAACACATCGGCATACTTGGATCCGTTTCTTCCCCCTGAACCGGAGCCATATATTGTCGATCATGTGTTTATGGTGAATGACAATGAGATCAAGGCTCGCAAAAGGCTCCTCACGAATGCGCGACAAGCCGTTGTGCTGGGTTCGGCCCGTTTCTGCAAAGAATGGGTGAGTATTTTAAGAACGATTTCACCTAAGGTGCAAATGCCCTCGGCCGAGGGGCTGTTTAAAATTGTGATCATGGTTGGCCGCGCCGACTACAATGTTTTTGTCGAGGAGGTGCATCGAATTGTTGAATTCGTCAGCCGTATTCCAGGCGTTTTTCTTGTCGTTAAACCAGCGACCCGAGACCCCTTTTATACGGGGGCGGTGCTCAAGAAGAACGTGACCGTTGTTGGCAATGAGGTTCCGTCGGCTGATCTGATAGACTGGGCGGACTTGGTCTTGTTTTCATTGACGAGTGTGGTCTTTGATGCGATCCGGCTGGACAAGCCGGTTCTTTATTTAAGGCGCACTGTTGCAAATATTGCCATTACAGAGAGTGCCATTACTTCCTGGAACGTTGATTGCCGGGATGATTTGCGAGATCGCATTCTTGAATTAAAAGACAAAAAAGCAGACCGAACTTACACTCGGAAAGAAAGAGATGTCTGTTTAAAGAAGTTGATTGAGCCTGCAGGTCCGGATGTTCTCGGGAAATATGCAAGTTTCATTTTGGAAAGCTCTGGTCTATAGAAGGTGGCGGTACTGTGCCAGCGCCTGAGGGGATATGATGTTTCGTTACGCTAAACTTGATGCAAATCGTACTCTTGAGGAGGCCGAACAGCTGTATTCTGCTCGTGTAGGCGACGCAAAAAGGATTTATGATAAATACGCTCAACAGTTTGTCGAGCGGGATTGCCCTATTTGTGGAAGTTCAAAATCAAAACAGGGGAAACCATTCAGGGGTACCTACAAAGTTTCGATTTGCGAGACTTGCGGTACTCCATATGTTAATCCGGTGCCAAATCCAGAGGCGTTGGTTGATTACTACACCAACTCGACCTGTCGGGAGGTTTATCGAAAGCTTGTAAAAAGACGGAATACGGGCGGAGCAAGCTATGTTACCGATGAACGCGTTTTAAAATCTCTTGAAGCGCTAAGGGGAGTTACCGAAGACCGTCCGATTAGGGTGTTGGAAGTTGGTTCTGGGTCTGGGCATTTTCTTGCAAGGCTAAAAGAGGCAGTAAATACAGAGCTTCCTGGCCGCGAGATTGCCTTAATAGGACTGGACCTTGATATTGTGTCGATCAATAATCCCGCCGACCCGGATTTGGATTTACAGTGCTTGGCGGCGGAAGAAATCAATAGTTTAGAACCGAATAGTTTTGATCTGGTTGCTCACTTTGAGTTCATTGAGCATCTAGTCGATCCGTATCAGTTCATGAGTGACGTAAAGAAAATTCTGAGAGTTGGTGGAAAATCTGTTTTTACGACTCCTAATATTCACTCCGTCGAAATGAAGGCGCTCGACTATAATAATTACCGGCTAATGGCTCATGCCATTTTTCCACCGATGCATATAAATGCCTTTGGAACCATGAATATGGTTCATTTTGTTTTACGCAGCGGGCTAAAGGTCGTTGAGATTGAGACGCCTGGCAGGCTAGACATGGATATATTGACGCACTCCAAGGACTTTTTTGATGATGACGGTCTTAAGCTTATGGTCGCACTGGATGAGCCGACCAAAGCACTGTTGCAGCATTTGATGCAGTTATCCAGATCTAGCGGCGTCATGAGTTGTGTCGTTGAGAAATAACCAAGTTGAATTTTTGGAATAGGACGGATGACCAAAATCATTGCGATGATACCGGCCCGGGCTGGCAGCGAACGCCTAAAGCTAAAAAATCTAAGGCTTCTCTGCGGTAAGCCCGTAGTCAGTTATTGTGTTGAAGCTGCTCAGGAAGCCGGTATTTTTGATGAAATATACGTCAATTCCGAACACCCATCGTTTTCTGAGATTGCTAACCGGCATGGCGTGAAATTTCATTTACGCCCTGAGGAGTTAGGGAGTTCGGAAGCGCAAACTGATGATTTTGTCGCTGAATTCATGAGAGAGCATCCGGGAGATATTTTAGTTCTGGTAAACCCGCCTTCACCGCTGCAGACGGGGGAAGAAATAAAAACAATCGTTGGGCATTTCATTAAGGAAAATCTCGACTCGCTTGTGACTGTAAAAGAAGAGCGGTTTCATGCGATATATGATGGGAAGCCAATAAATTTTTCTACTGAAGAAAAATTGGCAAAGACGCAAAATTTAAAACCTGTCCAAGTTTGTGTTTATTCGATCTTGATGTGGAGATACGAAACCTTTCTAAAGCAATATGATGAAAAAGGTTTCGCGTTTTTCTCTGGAAATCTCGGATATTATCCAATCCACTCGGATTCTAGCATTGCCTTGAAATACGAGAAAGATTTGGAGATGGCAGAAGCTTTGTTGCGCATTAGGGGCGCGGGAAGTACAGCTAACTACGATCCGCTGGCTGACAAGATTCTAGGTGAATCTTAAAGATTTTTGTCAATCGACTAATGAGAACGCCAAGTGTGTTTTTGACCGGCAAAACCAGAATCAGGGCAAATTAAAAATTTCAGCAATTTTTGACTGAGAATGCAAGTATGACTGAACGATTTAGAACGATGGGCCGCCTGCTGAAGGAAGGGAAATATTTCAAGCTGGTGTGTGGTGCTGGAAACGAGAATGCTGAAGAAGTTCGTCGCCTGACGCTCATCTATACGTTGGCCGGTACGAATGGGTTGGATGTTTCGGCTAATCCAGAGGTCGTAAAGGCTTGTGTCAAAGGTATTGAGCAGGCATATGAGTTAGCGCCAAGGTTTTCACGAAAAATAGCGGTTCGCCCATTTATTACCGTAAGCGTGGGGATGCCAGGCGATAACCATGTTAGGAAAGCTGAAATAACGGACCGATGTGTAAAGAAAGGTAATTGCCTTGCGGTATGTCCGACCGATGCCATTACGGCGGATTTTGTCGTTAAAAAGGAAGCCTGTATAGGCTGTGGGAATTGTGAAGCGGTTTGCCCTCCCAAAATTTCCGCTGTTCGCTTCGAGCACAATGACAGAACCCTACGGGAAATCCTTCCGGAGTGTCTTGCCGCGGGAGCCGAAAATATTGAACTTCATGCGGCGGTTGCCGATGATGAGTCGATACTGAGTGAGTGGAGTATTGTTTGTGATTCGCAGCCAAATCATTTTGTTTCAATGTGCTTGGATCGCTTCCACCTTTCAAATCTACATTTGATAAAGCGGATAAAACAGGCTGGCGAAATCGCCGGAGAGCGTTTGATTATTCAGGCGGACGGCGTCCCCATGAGCGCTGGGTCAGATGATTTTAATACAACGCTTCAAGCTATAGCCATTGCCGATGTAATTACCAAGGATCTTATTAGGAAAGACGAAAATTTTGCCGACTTGCCGATCCTTCTTTCCGGCGGAACCAATGGAAAAACGGGAGAAATGGCGAGGCTTTGCGATATTTCCTACAGTGGCGTATCGATAGGGACCCATGCTCGGAAAATCGTCAAAAAATTTGTGAATAACCCGGATTTCGATACGGATATGCAAGGCTTGTTGGAAGCTGTAGAAATCGCCGAAGACCTGATTGCGCGGAGCATCGTTCAATGACATCGCTCTTCGTTGAGGGAAGGGAGTATTTAACAGATCCAGAGCTCTTGTTGTTTGATAAAGACGGCACGATCATTGATATACATCACTACTGGACATCGATGATTAAAATCCGGGCGGGCCTGGTTTCAGATAAGTGGTTTGAGAACTCCGCTGGGCGTGATGAGGTTACGGATACCTTAATGGATGCGATGGGCGTAGACTTGGCTTCTTGGCGGATGAAGCCTGAAGGCCCGGTTGGCGTAAAATCAAGACCTGAGATCGTAAATATCGCAGCAAATGTGGTGCGTGGCCACGGGGTAGAGATTACGGATAGCGATATGGAAGAGGTTTTTGGTCAGGCTGATGATATTTCCGCTGAGGACCTTTTGCCGCTTTTGAAAATATTGCCAGGAGTGCTGGAGTTTCTCCAATCTGCCAAGAGTAATGGAATCAAATTGGCTATCGTTTCGACGGATCTAGTAGACCGGTCGAAACGTGCTTTGGCTGCACTCGAAATTGCCCATCTCTTCGATGCTGTTTTCGGCGGCAATTCAGTTAAGACGACAAAGCCAGCGCCTGATATGGCGCAGTTGGCCGTTAAAGAATGCGGCAGCCAGTATGCGAAAACGGTTGTTTTTGGTGATCACCCCGTTGATATGAAAATGGGCTTAAACGCCGGTGTCGGTGGCGTCGTGGGCGTGTTGACCGGAATTGCCCACCCTCAACAGTTTAGTGAGTATGGGTGCCCTATCGTCAAGGATTTTACGAAGCTGTCGCTTAAGTGAACCGAAACTAGGCGCTGTTTCAGGATAATGCTCGTTTCAACCACAGTTAAGATACTTGAGGCTTGGCCGTCGGAGCGCTATTCCCTGGACGGCTCAAGGGAGCTTCGTAGATGTTATTGAGCGGCAAATACGGGATATTCTTCAGCCGAGCCAGGCCGGTTTTTCTGGAGCACCGCTGGAGCTTTTCTCTACTGATCATTTTGTCGATTGGCCTCGCTCTGTCTGAGGGGGTAAGCGTCATGATGTTGGTTCCGGTTTTGGATGCTTTGTCTAAAGGGGCGAGTTTTACAGGAATACCGGTTATTGGAAGAATGTTAAGTATCTTCCTTGATGGGACGCCAATGGAGAACCTGGTTACGACAGCCCTGATTCTTGCTGGGGTCCTTTTAGTAAGGGGGGGGCTTCAATTTGCAACTTCCTATATCTCGGTCGTATTGCCCTTGAAGATTGAATGTGAAATCAATCGGCTTGGTTATGAAAAGCTTTTGAAGGCGGGTATGGGGTATATTGATAAAAAAGAATACGGCGAACTTCAGGCTTACCTGCATAATCACACGATCCGCTTTGCCTCGGCTATTAAAGCCATGGCTGACATTGTTTCTTTTTTGGCGTTAGTTGGCATTTATTTTCTCATAATGCTTTTGCTTTCCTGGCAAATGACATTGATGTCGTTTGCTTTTGTCGCTTTTGTCGCTTTTGTCGTGAAAACTCTTTTGACCTCTCCCTTAAGAGGCATCGGAATAGGCCTTTCAAAGGCCCAAAAAACGATTAACGGGCTTTTTTTTGAAACCATGCAAGGAATGAGACTCATCCGGTTGCGGAGCGCCGAGAGTCAAATGGAAAACCGTTACGGCGAGGCTGTTGCAGACTATTTTAGCTTCGACAAGCGGAGACGGGTGATTGCCGTTGCCCAAAGCCCAATTTTAATGACATGTGCCGGGCTGTTTATCTGCTTTCTGATTATTGTCGGAGCAAACACCCACCCGGATGGAGATACCGAGTGGGTTGGCCTTCTATTGGTTTTTGTTATTTCTCTATACAGAATGTTGACCCCAGCTGCGGCCATCACAGCGTCTCATGCGACAATTACGTCAAATCATGATTCTTTCGATCTTTTGGATAAATTTTTTAAGGACGCGGACTCCTCGGTATTGAGTAAGGGAGGGCAACAAATTCAAGAGCTTCAGCAGGGCGTCCAATTGAAAGGTGTTACATTCTCCTATGAGGCTGGACGCAACTCTGTCTTGAAGGATGTCAATATCGATATTCGGAAAGGTAAGATGATTGCCCTCGTTGGACCTTCTGGGGCAGGGAAAAGTACGGTTGTTGCGTTGTTGAGTCGCTTTTACGATCCGGATAGTGGAGAGATAACAGCAGATGGCATTGACTTGAAGGATCTCGACCTTTCTGCTTGGCGTAAGCGGGTTAGTGTTGTGACGCAGGATGTGGTTGTTTTTAACGATACCGTCAAAAACAACTTAGCCTTTGGTCTTGGCGACGTAAGCTTCACGGAGATTCGCGAGGCGGCTAAATTTGCTGCCGCCGATGATTTCATAAATGAGTTGCCTGATGGATACAATACCGTTCTAGGTGATCGCGGCGTGCGATTGTCGGGTGGCCAACGCCAGCGTCTGGCGATTGCCAGAGCAGTGTTGGCGGATACGGATCTGATCATCTTTGATGAAGCAACCAGTCACCTCGATAGTATTACCGAAAAGGCGGTGCAGAGCGCCATCGAGTCGTGTCGGGGTAAAAAAACTCTATTAGTGATCGCTCACCGGTTAGCGACGATTCAGCAAGCTGACGAAATCGTAGTTATGAAAGACGGAAAAGTCATTGAAACAGGTTCTCATTTAGCGCTGCTGCGTCAAAGCAATACTTATAGAGATATGATTGAACATCAAAAACTCGGGCTTTTAGAAGACGAGGACGGGCAAACAGTCGAAGCCTAGTTGGCGGCGACATCCCTGCTTGGAGGAAGTAATGCAAAAGGACATTACCGTACTGGATTGTACTTTGCGCGATGGAGGGTATTACAATAATTGGGATTTCTCGCCAGAAATCGTCGATGCATATTTGCGCGCCCTTTCCAGCACTGGAGTAGATGTGGTGGAGGTGGGTTTTCGGTTTATGCCGAAAGACCAATTCCTTGGTCCGTTCGCCTATACTACAGACGAATTCCTCGCAGAGTTGCGTTTGCCGCAAGGAATCATTTACGGGGTTATGGTCAATGCTTCAGATTTGGTCAAATACACTGATGGTCCCGCTTCGGCAGTTGACCAGCTATTTGGACCCGCATCTGAGTCTCCGATTTCGCTGGTGCGAATCGCTGCTCATTTTAGCGAGATAGAGGCATGCAAAGAAGCCGTATCTCGATTAAAGAACTTGGGTTACCGCGTAGGTTTTAATCTCATGCAGGCCGGCCGCCAGTCTTCGGAAAATATTGCGAAGGCGGCTAGAATGGTGAAGTCTTGGGGAGCCGTTGAGGTTCTCTATTTCGCTGACTCTCTTGGGAATATGAGCGCCGCTCAAATTAGTTCCTGTGTAAAGAGCTTAGCTGACAATTGGGGAGGCGCAGTTGGCCTACATGCTCATGATAACATTGGATTGGCGCTAAACAATACCGTTGTTGCCTTGGACTCTGGAGCGACCTGGGTGGATGCCACCATCTTAGGAATGGGACGTGGAGCGGGGAATGCGAGAACGGAATTTTTGCTGTGCGAACTCGTTCGTCGTGGACTAAAGCAATATGATCCTGATGGGGTGCTGTCTCTTGTTATGGGTGAATTTAAAGCCCTGCAGAAAAGGTATGATTGGGGGTCCAATCTTCTCTATTACATGTCTGCTATCGATGATATCCATCCGACTTATGTACAGATGATGCAGAGCGATCAACGATATGACCTTTCAGATGTCCTGGGGGCGCTCAAGGCTCTAAAAGAAATGGAGGGGCATTCCTTTAGCCTCGATAGCCTAGGTAGGGCAATGAACGGGAAAACAGAAGGAGTGAAAGGAGCTTGGAGCGCTGAAAATTGGTTGCAAGGCAAAGACGTTTTGTTGCTAGGGGCAGGGCCTAGCGGTGCTCAACACCGGGATGCCTTGATAAAATATATTGAAAACCATGAACCAGCGGTTATAAGCCTGAACACAACCCCGCCTATTCCGCATGCACTGATCACAGCCTTCGCAGCTTGCCATCCGACCCGAATTCTGATGGATGCGTCCCACTATTCAGAACTGACTAAGCCAATCATTATTCCGACCTCCTCGCTACCCGGGTCTGTTCGTGAAAAACTCAAAGATGTAGAGCACTTGGACTACGGAGTTTCAGTTGCCCAAGGGAAATTCAATATTGAATCAAATACCTGCGAAGTTCCCATTCTTCTAGTGGCTGCTTACGCCTTGGCCGTTGCTACAAGTGCAGGCGCTAATCGCATTCTTTTGGCCGGGTTTGACGGTTTTAATGGTGCAGACTTACGACAAAGCGAAATGGTTGAGGTTTTTGAAGCTTACTACAAGGTTCCTGGGGCCTTGCCTATTATTGCGCTGACACCGACAAGCTACCCGGTTCAGTGTTCTTCAGTGTATGCTCCGAATGCATAAAGGAGAGGGTGGGTGAAGGCTATCATCGTTATTCCTGCACGCTACGAATCGAGTCGTCTCCCCGGTAAGCCTTTGATCGATCTCCTTGGCGTCTCCATGATTCGGAGAACTCACAGCCGATGCATTAAGGCGTTTCCTCGCGATCAAGTCTATGTGGCGACGGATAATCAGAGAATTTTTGAGCACTGTAGAGAGAATGATATTCAAGTTTTAATGACACCGGATGACTGCCTTACCGGGACAGATAGAGTGGCCTGCGTCGCCCGTAACATCGATGCTGATCTATACATCAATGTGCAGGGTGACGAGCCTACGATGGACCCTCAAGATATCCTAGATGTATACGAGACGGCCAAATCTTATCCGGGTGAGATTGTCAATGGGATGTGCAAAATTAACGACGAGTCACTTTTTCGAAACCCGACAATTCCGAAAGTGGTGGCGCGGCCGGATGGACGTCTGCTTTATATGAGCCGTGCGGCAATTCCTACATCAAAACAGTTAGGGTTTAATGCTTCGCATCGTCAAATATGCACCTATGCATTCCCAAAGAAAGCTCTTGAAGACTTTTACTCCTGTAAGGAGAAAACGCCTTTAGAGGCGATTGAGGATATTGAAATTCTCCGCTTTCTAGAACTTGGCTACGAGGTGCAGATGGTGCCGCTCTCAGATTCGTCTGTTGCTGTCGACACACCGGAAGATATTCCACGAGCCGAGGCCATCATTAAAAATAAAGGCCTCTTGGAAATTTAGGCGTTGGCACCATATAGAAAATCACTTGAGGGCTATGCTTTGAGGGTAGCCTAAGGGTTGGAAAGCCTAATTTGTTCGACCCAAATTAGTAAATAATTTACGACAGGCAATAGGAAGCCCATGACCGAGATCACGATCAAGGACAAGCTGAAAGAAGGCATAGCAACGGATCATGCTGTTGCCGCTCGCTTCCCAAAAGAGTTTCAACTCGATATTACGGACCGGTGCAATCACGTATGTGTTTTTTGTTCAAACCCAAAGCTCCTAAACAAAAAGGACATGCATCCGGAAATGGCGCGCCGGGTTTTGCGTGAGGCTTATGAAAACGGTTCCCGGATGGTTGGTATATACGGCACTGGGGAGCCGCTTATGGTCAAGCATTTGCCGGACTATGTTGCCTACGCTAAAGAACTCGGTTACGAGTATACGTATATTGATACGAATGGAGCTCTCGCTACGCCGAAAATCGTGCGGCCAGTGATTGATGCAGGTCTTGACAGTATCAAATTCTCGATTAACGCCGGGACCCGGGAATCGTATAAGGAGATACAGGGAAAAGACGATTTCGATCTGGTCCTAGAAAACCTCCGTCTTTTGTCGGAATACAAAAAGGAAAATGGTCTTTCCGTAAAAATTTACGTCAGCATGGTCATTACTGATCGTGTCGCCGATGAAGTGGAAATTCTTGAAAAGCTGGTCGCGCCTTACGTTGATGATTGGTACCCTAGGCCGGTTTTTAATACTTGCGGCAATAACCCGGAAAATAACGATCTGGCAGAAATTGAACCGTATTTTATCCGTGGGCGCAAACGGACGAAGATTTGTTTTCAGCCGTTTAAAGGATTTTGCGTTACTCCTGAGGGTCTTTTTTCAGCCTGTATCCTTGACTATCAACGAACCCTGGTCCTTGCAGATTTAAACAAGGTTTCTTTGAAAGAAGCCTGGGAAGGTCCCGTGGCGCAAGAATTCCGTCGGCGGCACCGGGAAGGGGATACCAAGGGATGGATATGCTATAACTGTATTCACAATGCCAATGAGCCGTTTGAGGCGATACTGCCTGAGTATGCGGCTAAATTTGCCGACTGATTATAGCCAGAGACTGGGGGAAGCGTGCGCAAGCTATTCAAAGACCATATTCTGCATTTGAAGCGTTACCAGACTTCAGAGGGACGCGATATTGAGGGCTTGCGCCTTGATCGCAACGAGCGGGTTGACCCGTTGCCGCAAGACGTGATTGACGAAATATTTTCTCAATTCAAGGTGGCTGATTTTGCCGCTCATCCAGAGAGTCCAACATTATACGAGAAAGTCTCCGAATTCTTGGATATCTCCCAAGATCAAATTTATCTGCTGAACGGAATTACGGAAGGGATAAACGTTCTTTTTTCCACTCTCTGTACGCCGAAGCACAACGTTGTAGTGCTCGATCCGACCTATCCAATGTATTCTATTTACGCCAGTCTGCATGATGTCGAATATCGACCCTTTATTTACAGCGAGGATTTAACGCCGGATATGGCGTCGTTCAAGAATGCGTTGGACGCGAACACCGCATTCGTTGTGGTCGCCAATCCTAACCTACCGGTTGAAAGTGCTTTTGCGCTGGATGAGATTAGGGAAATCGCAGAACGTTGCGCCGAAAATGGTTCTGCTCTGATTATTGATGAAGCGTATCATTATTTCGGTGCTGATTCAGCGCTTGGTCTTATAGATGAATTCGATAATCTGGTGATTATGAGAACTTTTTCAAAGGCCTTTGGCCTAGCTTCGGCGAGAATTGGTTTCATGATTTCCAGCCGTGAGAATATAGAGTACCTCTCCAAAACGCGTTCATTGGTTGAATCTAACACTTTTTCTATGGGGATCGCTGGTTATATGCTTGATCACCCGGAAATCATGCAGGAGCATGTCAAGGCAGTGAAAGAGGGTGCTGCCTATCTTCAAACAGAGTTGGACAGGGAGGGGTTGCGCTGGCATGGAGGTAACTTCACCAACGGTATACTCGTCTTTCTCGATGGAATAGGAAAACCAAATGATTTGATCGATTTTATGAGAGAGCGAAAGATTTATATACGTGGTGCTTTTGCTCCTCCTTTCGACAGTTGTACGCGCATAAGCATAGGAAGTAGGGCTGCGATGGAAAGCTTCATGAATGCGTTCCGACAGTGGAAAGCTGGCGTGTCTTCTGGAAAAACTGCTGCGGAATAGGCGGTAGTTTTTGATGATGCAGTTTCACCCTCGACAAAGGCGTTGAAAATATGACAACCCAAACGGCAACCAAGTCGCCAGAGGATTTTAAGGTTCTGATTGTTTATCCGAACCTTCCCCTGATGCTTATTCCCTCTATTGCGGTTGCGCTTTTCACCAGAATTTTTAAAAGGCAGGGGTATAAGGTAGAGCTTTTTGAGACGACCTATTATATGTCGGAAGAGGCGACCAATACGAAGGCGCGGGTTGAGCGGTTGCAGGCGCGCAAGTTTGATGTGGTCGAAGAGCTTCAAGTTGTCATAAAGAACGACATGCTAGGAGATTTTCGACGTAAGGTCGAAACGATGAAGCCTGATCTGATTATCATGTCAACGGTTGAGGATACCTTCCTGCAGGGGGTCTCCATGCTGGAGCAGGTCGAAGACCTTAATATTCCCCATGTGGTTGGGGGGGTATTTCCTACTAATGCAAAAGAAAGATGTTTTGATTTTTCTGCTATCAAGATGATTGGCCTTGGGGAAGGCGAGACAACGGTTTTGGAAACTGCGGAAGCAGTACGCTTGAATAGAGACACGACGTCGATACCGGGAACTTGGGTGAGGCTTGAGAGTGGAGAGATTAAAAAGAACCCTAATCCCCCGCTTGTTGATATCAACGATGTTCGCCCCGATTTTAGCCTTTTTGAGGAAAAACGCTTTTATCGTCCAATGGGAGGACGATTATTCAAGATGATTCCGTTGGAGACGTTCCGCGGCTGCCCCTATCGTTGTACTTATTGCAACTCTCCCTCTCAGACGTCTTTTACCCTTGAGAACAAACTCGGAAAATTCCTTCGCCGTAAAACCATGGATGTCCTGCGTGAAGAAATCCGGTACTACGTAGAGAACTTCCAACCAGAATTTTTCTACATAATGGACGACAGCTTCCTGGCGCGACCGAAACGCGAAATCTATGAATTCTGCGATATGTATGAGGAATTCAAGCTCCCGTTTTGGTTCAATACACGAGCAGAGAACTGTGATCCTGAGGTCCTTGAACGCCTCAAAGAAGTTGGATGCTACCGAATGGCTGCAAGCGCCGAATGTGGAAACGAGGACTATCGCGAAAACGTTCTGAGGCGGAAAATCGAAAACGAGAAGCTGCTTGGTCATTTTGACGATATCGCAGCAAGCGGAATTGCCTTCAGTGTCGATATAATGTTTGGCCTTCCAGGGGAAACCAGGGAACTAGCGATGGAATCAATAGAGCTCATTCGTCAGATCAGTGGATATGATGCGTTGACGGTAAGCGTATTCACTCCATACCATGGAACGGTTTTACGTGAAGTAGCGGTTAAAAATGGTTGGTTGGATAAAAAAGAGATTTGTGCCGGAGCGACGACCCGGTCGCTACTCAGTATGCCAAAACCTTATCTGCAGCCTGAGGAGATCGTCGAAATAACGACGGTAGCTCCCATGTACTGCTTTTTTCCAAAAGAAGAATGGCCGGAAATTCGGCGTGCGGAAAAGAATGATGAAGAGGGGATTGCTCTGCGCCAGAAGTACGCCAGACGCTACAACGAAGAGTTTTTTGGGGAAAACCAAGATAAGAATGTTGGAGTGCCGCTTGTTGGGGGGAGCGGTTGCCGGTCCAATCCCAGGGATTCTTTCCATATCGTTTCAAAACCCATGGAATCATCTGAGTTGTCGAAGCTGATGTTGTCCTGAAGGCGGTTGCTTAAAGAATCTCCTGGAGTCAATTAATGACAATCTCGTCGCCTCAACTTTATGTGGGACGGTCAGCTAGTGACTGGCTGATTGAACACTTCGATCAGGACGACGCAAGTATGTCCTCCCTTTGGCGCGAACAAGCTTCTCAGTTCAATTTCGACGGCAAGAAATTTGAAGGGCTAACAGGTTTTGGCAACCATGAGGAACCTGTTCGGGGGATTCGTCGCATCGCGCATTCAATTCTACTGAAGCGGTATAGCCGTCTTGGTCGGCGGTACTCAAGATTTGAAGAAATTGATCGCCACGCCAGAAATGTTGCAGGTCGCCAGAACCGGCTTTACAACCTGGATATCCTTCGTCAATCGCTCTCTCTTTCGTTCCTATGCAAGTTCGCGGGTAAGCAGTTAGATGATAACACAGGAACCATTGTCATTATTGGCGATGGGTTTGGGACGCTGGCATCTTTGGTCTTGTCGATTTTTCCAAAGGCTAAAGTTGTTATTATTAATCTGACGAAAGTGCTTCTGGTTGATGTTGTTTACCTGCAAAAAGCCCTGCCAAGCGTAATGATTGCGGCCGCTGGAAACAAAGAAGGAGTCGAGGCGAGTTTACGGGATTCGCAAATTAATGTTCTTGCGCTTCGCTCAGACGACAGTGACCTGCTCCGCCATTTGCCGATTTCCCTGGCTACCAACATGGTTTCTATGCAGGAAATGGATCCGCCTGTAATTGCCAAATATTTCGATTCTCTGCGCTCATCGGCGGGTGCTACGCCGGTTTTTTATTGCTGTAATCGAGAGAAAAAAACACTCACTGACGGCACAATTGTGCGCTTTGATGAGTACCCTTGGCAAAACGGGGACGAAATTCTTGTTGACGAACTATGTCCCTGGAACCAGGATTTCTACACGCTCAGGCCACCATTTTACCATCCTTATGATGGGCCGATCCGGCATCGATTGGCTAACCTTGTCAAAAACTGACTGATCCTTTTTTCGAATTTTCCATTGATTTCTCGTTCTGCAAACAACTCTGCGCAGCTTGTCGTCTTGAGCGAAGACCGCCTTCTCGAAGCTGGTTTTGATAAACTTGTTTTTGAGACGGCAGCTTCATGGAAGGTCTACTACTTTGGCAACAGCTACGAAGCGTTTTTAAAAATCCACCGATTATTGCCTAAGAATTGCGAGTTGGTCCCAATCCGCGAGGCGCTGTCCGCAAATGCGGAGCTTCTAAAAGAGCATCTAATTAACATAGAGGAAAGCCAGCTTAAACCAAGCAAAGACCGGTTGTGGTGGGATGCTAGCGATCTCGCTGACAAGGGGCCGTATGCGACAAACCTTTTACTAAACGCTTCTCGCTTCAAAATTTTTCATGATGCCTGCGGCTCGGGAGGGAATCTCATTTTCATTGTTGGGGATGGTGATCTTGGGCGTTTGCTTTATGAGGAGGCAAGGAAGAAAGGGATGAAGGTCGGCTGGCAGCACCCGGGGAGCGCTCTTGGTCTGCAGGGTAAATTAAGCAACGTCGGCGCGGTTCTAAAACGGCAATGGCGTTGCCTAAGAACATTATTAGCCGGGCTTTCGCATGTTGTGAGAATGTATCGTGCTGTGAGAACGCGACGTCGGCTAAATCCCGTCAAGATAGATGCACTTCGGGAAGCTGATGTTCTCCTAGTTGTCTGGTCAGCGGCTCATACCTTCCCCAAAGAAGGCCTCCTGAAACGGGACGGAAATTTGGGAAGAATTCCTGAAATCCTTAAGGATTCGGGATTGAAAGTCGGCTATTTAGTAAATCAGGTAGTAGGCAATGACTCAATTGCTGATATGGCGGACAATATCACTGGCGCTGACGATCCTGTTTTGGCGCTTGAGGATTGCTTATCTATTGGTGAAATACTGAAAGCAGCCGTCGCATCGTTAATTGATCCTTGGCGGATTCAGCTCGATGCATCGGACGGATACAATTCGCTAGAGCCTATTTTGTGGCTTGAAAGGCAGCGGGAAATTGTCGAGTGGCGACCGGTTCAAACAAGGCTGGTTGCGGCATTTGGAACAGCGCTAAAACGTCTTTCTATATTTCCGAAGGTCATCGTTCACCAATATGAAAATCAACCTTGGGAAAAAGTACTAAGGATGGCGTTGCGGGCAAATTGTCCGGCGGTGCGGATCGTCGGGTGCCAGCATGTCCCACTACCATCACTTTTCATCAATAATTATCCCAGTAAAAATGAAATTCGAGAGGGTTTGCTGCCTGACAAAGTAATTGTCGCGGGGAAATACTTCATCGATATGTTTGCAGAGAAAGGTTTTCCAAAGAACCGGCTTACTGTCGGTGGTGCCCTCAGGTATGAATCCTTGATGAATGCAGTTGGCAAAGAACAGCAGCGGGAGAGTGAGCAACCGGTTACGATCCTATGCTGCACTTCCATAGATTTTGACGAATCCTTTGAACTCGTCCACAAGGTTGTTCAGGGAGCTAAAAGTCTCTCAAACATTCGGATAGTTATTAATTTTCATCCATCTAGATCAAACGCCTTTCGCAAGCAGTTGAGCGAACGGATTGCCCAATTATCTGATGGTGTGGGGCCAAAGCCGGAATATTCAGACCGTTCCGTTCGCGATCTGATGGAAGAAACCGACGTTGTCGCCTACAACACTTCAAGCTCTGCCTTAGACGCCCTATTGAAAAACAAGCGTACTCTGTGCGTACTAAGAGATTTGGACTTGGTCTACGACAGAGTTCCTTCACAGTTTACTCATCGGGTCTGTTCCCCAAAAGATATCCAATATTATCTGGAGAGACTGCCTAAAGACTCTGCATTGCAAAGAATGTCCGACGGCTTTATGGAGGTTCTGGCTCCAGTAAATGACAAGGTCATCCTGGATGCTGTTACGGGGCGGGAAGACTAAGGCGTATGAGTGGCGCGCTCCCTAAACTTTCCATCCTCATGACCGTCTGCAATGGTGAGCGATATCTTCGTGAAGCGCTGGATGCGTTGCTCGGGCAGACCTATCGGGATTTTGAGCTGGTTGCGGTCAATAATGGCTCGACCGATACGACCGGAGACATCCTCTCCGATTATGCCGCGCGGGACGGGCGTATCCGGGTGTTGACCAATCCGGTCGATCCTGAGGGAACGTTCACCAAGGGCATCGCTACGGCCTTTGCGGCGGCGACCGGCGAATATGTAGCGGTCAATGATGCGGACGATAACTCGGCGCCGGAACGTCTTGCTAGGCAGGTTGCTTATCTTGATGCGCACCCTGATGCGGTGTTGGTCGCCAGCCATTACGAGACCATCGATGAGACGGGCGCGGTGTTTGGTGAGGGATGTCCGCCAACCGGTCACGATGAAATTCTGGCGGCCTATATGCATGGCAATCCAATCGCTCATTCGTCAGTCATGTATCGGCGCGATGCCGCCGTTCAGGCCGGAGGGTACGATCCGGCCCTTACCTTCGCCTCGGACTATAATTTGCAGCTCAATATGGCTGCGCAGGGAGGGCGGTTCTCCGTTCTGCCCGAGAAACTGGTTCAGATTCGTGTGCATGCTGCCCAAACCTCCCTGCTGCCGGGCAAAGCAGTGATCAGGACCCGCGAGCCGTTTGATCTGTTATGTAAAGCGGGCCGGTTGCCAGGATTGTCTTTGGACAATAGGGTTGCAAACGCCAAGGCTGTGACCAAGGCGCAGCTTCGCTACGCAGCGGCCTTGTGGATGGCCGGGCGAAAATCGGACGGATGGCGCGAGGCGGTTGCGGCTTTTTTGCGCAAGCCGCTATATTCTTTGGCCTTTTCAGGATATCAACTGATCAGGCCGTCTTAAGTCCAGGGGAAATCAATGAAAGTCGTTATTCTATGCGGGGGCAAGGGAACGCGTATTCGCGGTGTCTCCGACGATGTGCCCAAGCCGATGCTGCCGGTTGGTCCTTATCCGATCCTGTGGCACATCATGCGCTCCTATGCCCATTACGGCCATAAGGAATTCGTACTGTGTCTCGGCCATAAAGGTAATGTGATCAAGGACTTCTTCGTCAATTACCGTACCCGGATTGCCGATTTCACCATCGACTTTGAGAACGACCGCGAGCTGACTTTTCATAACTTCCATGAGGAAATCGACTGGAAAGTGACGCTGGCTGAAACGGGCGAAGACACCCTGACCGGCTCACGGGTCAAAAAGATCCAATCCTATCTGGGGGATGATGAAACCTTCATGCTGACCTATGGCGACGGGGTGTGTGACATCGATATCAACGACCTTACCGCATTCCATAAAAAACATGGCCGGGCGCTGACGATCAGCGGCGTGCGTCCACCGGGGCGCTTCGGCGAGTTGGACCACGACGAAACCGGGAAAATTACCGAGTTCAATGAAAAGCCACAGGCCACCGGCGGGCGGATTTCCGGTGGGTTCTTCGTCTGCAATAAGAGCATCCTGTCCTATCTGACCGAAGGTCGGGAAGATGAGACCCTTGAGACCGAGCCGATGCGGGCGCTGGCGCGGGACGGCGAGATGATGATGTACCGCCACGACGGATTCTGGCAGTGCATGGATACCTTCCGCGACTACGAATTGCTCAATGGCCTCTATGAGAGTGGCAAGGCCCCCTGGGTGAAGTGGTAAAGGGAAACGCCATGACCGATTTTTCAACCTTCGCTGGCCGCAAGGTCCTGGTCACGGGCTCTACCGGTTTCAAGGGTAGCTGGCTCTGCACCTGGCTAAAGGAGTTGGGCGCCGAGGTTTCAGGGCTCGCTCTGCCGCCTGAACCGGATGCCCCGTTGTTCGATCAGTTGAAACTGCGCGAGCGGATCGACCAGCACGACGGTGACATCCGGGATTTCGACTTCGTTAAAAGCGTATTCGACAAGGTTCGCCCGGAGGTGGTGATCCATCTGGCGGCGCAGGCGCTGGTGCGGCTGAGTTACGATATTCCCAAGGGCACGCTCGATACCAACATCGGCGGCGGCATCAACCTGCTTGAAGCGATTCGCGGGTGTGAATCGGTCAAGGCGCTGGTTTTCATCACGTCCGATAAGTGCTATCGCAATAAGGAATGGGACTGGGGGTATCGCGAGAACGACGAACTGGGCGGCCCTGACCCCTATTCGGCTTCCAAAGCGGCGGCCGAACTGGTCTTCGCCACCTATCATGAGGCCTATTTTCAGAAACGCGACGGGTTCCAGGCGGCGACGACGCGGGCCGGAAACGTGATCGGCGGCGGCGACTTTTCCAAGGACAGGATTATTCCCGACTGCATTCGCGCCTTGAAGAACGGCGATCCGATCATCGTACGTAATCCGGTCTCGACGCGTCCCTGGCAGCATGTGATGGAGCCTTTATCCGGTTACCTCGCCGTGGCCGAGTTTCTGCTGGCCGGGAATGGCGAGGACCGGCCGTCGTGGAACTTCGGACCTGATACGGAAAACGTCCGCACGGTCAAAGAACTGGCCGAAACGGCGGTCGAGGTCTGGGGTAGCGGTACGGTTGATGTTCAAATCGATCCCAATGCACCCCACGAGGCGAAACTTTTGATGCTGATTTCGGACAAGGCCAAATCGCTTCTCGGCTGGCGGCCTCGCTGGGACTTTAGTCAGGCCGTCACCCAGACTGTGGATTGGTACAAGCAAGTGGAAAATGGGACCGATCCGCTTGAGGTCACCCGCACCCAGATCGAATCCTACATGGGTAGCAACAAATGATCGACGGCGTTGTCGTCACGCCTTTGAAAACCATTACCGACGAGCGCGGCGCGGTGAAGCACATGCTGCGCTCCGACTCGCCGAATTTCGCCGGATTCGGCGAGGTCTACTTCTCGCTGGTCCACTCCGGTGCAGTGAAGGCCTGGAAGCTCCACAAGCGCATGGTGATGAACCTGAGTGCGCCGGTTGGCAGGGTCCGGTTAGTCCTGTTCGACGACCGGGAGGGCAGTCCCACCCAGGGCGAGGTGCAGGAAATCGTTTTCGGCGCGGAGGACCATAAGCTGGTGACCATTCCGCCGATGATCTGGAACGGATTTCAGGGAATGAGTGAAGAAACGGCGGTGCTCGCCAACTGCGCTTCGATTGTCCACGATCCGGATGAAAGCGCCCGCCGGGATGCCGATGATCCGGCCATTCCCTATGTGTGGACGTAAGGGCGGGAGGCGAGAACCGTGAGCCGCACTACGATTGTTACCGGCGTCAGCAGTTTTGTCGGCCTGCATTTGGTCCGCCGCTTTGTCGCCGAAGGAGACCGTGTCGTGGCGCTGCACAGCAAACCGGCGGCGGTTTATGATGGCATCCGCAAGGCGCGGCTTGATGCGGTGGGCGACGTGGCGGAACTCATCGAGGCGGATATCGCCGATGCTGCGGCAATCAACGCCCTGATTGAGCGTGAACAGCCCGGCCTCTGGATCCATCACGCGGGATATGCCGAAAATTATGGCTCGCCGGATTACGATCTGGCGGCGTCCTTTGCGGTCAATGTGACGCCCTTACCGACTCTCTTCCAGGCGCTTGAAGGGCGGGAGTGCGGCGTCATCGTCACCGGATCGTCAGCGGAATACAGTACGTCCGACGCCGCCAACCGGGAAGACGACGCCTGTCTGCCGGATACGCCCTACGGCTTGTCCAAGCTGGCCGAAACCCTCGCGGCGCGCCAGTTGGCGCATCGCTTTGCCGTGCCGACGCGGGTGGCGCGGCTCTATATTCCTTTCGGCACTTACGATAATCCTCAAAAACTGCTGGCCCAGGTCATCGCGGCTCTGGATGCCGGGAAACCGGTCGGCTTGTCGCCCTGTACGCAAAAGCGGGACTTCATCGGGGTCAGTGACTTATGCGAAGGATACGCCGCCCTGGCGGGTGATATGGAGCGGACGCCTTTCGATATTTTCAATCTGTCGAGCGGTGAGGCGGTCGAGCTTTCGGCGCTTCTGACATCCATTGCCCGTCAGATGGGGGCGGACCCGGGGCTGCTGAGATTCGGGGAGCGGGCCATGCGCCCCGGCGAGCCGGAGGTGTCGTACGGAGCAAACGACAAGGCGCGGCGGCTGCTGGATTGGACGCCCCGGCCTCTTGAAATTTCCTTGAAAACAGACCTTCTGGAGAACCATCAATGAAAGTTCTCGTCACCGGAGGGGCCGGGTTTCTCGGAAGCCATCTAACGGAGGCCTTGTTGGCCGCGGGGCACGATGTCGCCGTCCTCGCCCGCACCTTTGAGGGACGCTGTCTTCCCAAAAAACGGTTTGAGGAAATTGAGCGCATTGAAGCCGATGTGCGTGATGTAGAGGCTCTGCGGTCGGCGGCCCATGGGTGCCAGCGGATTTTCCATTGCGCCGCCATGGTCGGTGCGGACGTTTATGCGCGTTATCCCGTCGAGACCATGGAAATGGAGGTCGAGGCCTTAAAAGGGGTCTGCAGTGTGGCCCTGTCGGAGAACGTGGAGAAGGTCATCTTTCCCTCGACCAGTGCGGTTTATGGAAATGTTGGACTGGACGGAGCGCTGGTTGAGGATGGTCCCCTGGCACCGACGTCGCCCTATGCGGTCGCCAAGCGCTACAACGAGCTGTATCTGGAAGCCCAGCACCGGGAGAACGGACTGCAATCGGTCTCATTGCGAATTTTCAACATCTACGGCCCCCGGCAGGATGAGCGGCTGGTGATTCCAAGGTTTATGAAAATGGCGATGAAGGGGGAGGCTCTAACGGTTTTTGGTGATGGGTCCCATACGCGCGACTTTGTGTTTGTTGACGATGTCGTCAAGGCCGCCTTGCTTTGTGCGGACAAGGTCGAGGGATGTGAGATCGTCAATGCGGCTCTGGGCCAGGACGTTTCGGTGCGCGAGATGGCTGAAGGGATTGTTGCGGCGACGGGCTCGTCCGCTTCGATTGCTTTTCAACCCGCGCCGGAAGCCAGGAGCCCCTTCGAGGTTGATCGCTGTGTTGGGTCGACGGCTAAGCTCGAACGGGTTACCGGTTTCAAGCCCAAGACCACCTTAAGTGAAGGTCTCGCCAAAGTGCGGGATTGTTTGTGACGGTCAAGCCATGTGCGGGATAGCGGGCCTTTGGGATTTTCAGGCGGCGATCAGCGATGAAGCCCTGCAGGTGGATGCCCAGAACATGGCGGCATCGCTTAAACATCGGGGGCCCGACGCGTCTGGCGCTTGGTGTGACGAAAAAACCGGGATTGCGCTGAGCCACGCCCGCCTCGCGATCATTGACCTCTCGGAAAGCGGTCGCCAGCCTATGGTTTCCGCGTCGGGGCGCTATATCATCGCTTACAATGGCGAGATATATAATTTCACCGAGCTACGGCGCGAACTTGAAGCAACGGGGCTGATATTTAAAGGGCATTCCGATACCGAGGTTTTGCTGGAAGCCTGCTCCCGTTGGGGTGTCGAGGAAACTGTTTCAAGGCTGATCGGGATGTTCGCCTTTGCTCTTTGGGACCGGCAGGATAAGCGCTTCACCCTGGTGCGCGACCGTATGGGGATCAAGCCGCTCTACTGGGGATGGTCCGGCAAGCGCCTGGTATTCGCTTCGGAACTCAAAGCTTTTCAAGCCTTGGATGGCTTTGAGCCCGCCATTGATGCGGACGCGCTGGCGTCTTACTTCCGCTATGGCTACGTGCCGGCTCCTTCGACGGTTTATCGGGATGTGAAAAAGTTGGAACCCGGCTGCATGCTGACCGTCGAGAGCGGTGGATCGGTAGAGAGCCGGGCTTATTGGTCCTTGTCGGATGTTTTCAAGGCCGCTCCTTTCGATGGAACGGAGACCGAGGCGCTTGAAGCGCTCGAAACCCTTTTATCGGATGCGGTCGACCGGCGGATGATTGCCGACGTCCCTTTGGGGGCCTTTCTGTCCGGCGGCATCGATTCGTCGCTTGTCGTGGCGCTGATGCAGGCAAAGCGCAACGAATCCGTCCGTACCTTTTCGATCGGGTTCGATCAGGAAGGTTACAACGAGGCGGGCCATGCCAAGGCCGTGGCCGCTCATCTGGGGACAGACCATACCGAGCTTTACGTGTCGCCCGGAGAGGCGCAGGGGGTTATTTCGGATTTGCCAGATTATTATGACGAGCCCTTTGCTGACTCGTCGCAGATTCCGACCTTTCTCGTCTCCCGGATGACCCGTAAACACGTCACCGTGGCCTTGTCGGGCGATGGCGGTGATGAGCTGTTTGCCGGGTACAACCGCTACACATTGGGTGAGACGTTGTGGCGCAAGAGCCGGGTGCTTCCCGGTTTTATGCGAAATGCCGCAGCGGGGACAATCCGATGTCTGACGGAAGAAAATTGGGACGGCCTGACCGGCTGGCTACCAGGGCGTCCGGCTCATTTCGGTTTACAAATGCACCGCGGTGCACGCGCGCTGGAGGCCGAAACCGCCGAAGCATTGCACCGGGGGATTGTCAGCCTTTGGGAAAACCCGTCGCAGATCGTGCCCACGGGCCGGGAGGTGGCGGCCCGAGCCGAATCGTTGGAGGGGCTTTCCCTGGGTGTGGTCGAGCAGATGCAAGCCATTGATCAAGCGACTTATCTGCCCGACGACATTTTAACCAAGGTCGACCGCGCCAGTATGGCCGTGAGCCTGGAAGCGCGCGTGCCCTTACTTGACCACCGGGTTGTCGAGTTCGCTGCACGGCTTCCACGACACCTGAAAGTGCGGGCCGGCAAAGGGAAATGGATTTTACGTACTTTGCTTGCGCGTCACATACCGCAAGAAATGATTGACCGACCGAAAATGGGTTTCAGCATTCCGTTGGCTCAGTGGCTCCGTGGACCGCTACGCGATTGGGCGGAAGATTTGCTTTCCGAAGCGGAACTTAAAAAATGCGGATTGCTCGACCCGGCACCGGTCCGTAAGGCCTGGACCGAACATCTTTCAGGCCGGGTAAACCGTTCAGCCCCACTCTGGGCGGTGTTGATGTTTCAGGCTTGGCACCGGCGGTGGATGGAGAAGCGGTCGTGAGGGTTTTGGTCGTTGCCGAAGGATATCCGTACGGCAAAAGCTTGTCGGGGGTGTTTCACGTCAACCAGTTTCGTCTGATGGCTGAGGCGGGTATCGACCTGACTGTGGTCGCGCCGACCCCCTGGGTTCCGCCCGGCCTGAAGGGACTACGTTCCAGATGGAGTGAATATGCCGAAGCTCCCTTTGAACAAAAGGTTGATGGTTTTACTGTTTTTAGGCCCCGCTACCTAACGTTTCCCGGCGAGCACAAATGGGGTGCCCCCCATTGGTTCCAGTACCGGGCCATCAAAAAAATGGGATTGCCCCGGCCGGATGTCGTTCAGTCTTTTTTTGCGCTGCCTCTTGGGGCGGTGGGACGGTTGCTGGCCAAGGATTGGAAGGTCCCTCATGTCGTCACCATGTTGGGCGACGATGTGACCATCATGCCTTACATGCAGCAACGGCACCGTAGGCTATTTACAAAAGTGTTGAACGAGGCGGCTCTGGCTGTGGCCAACGGGCCTAGTCTAGCGAAGGAAGCCGCCGGGATCGCCGGATGCGATGTGGTGTCCCTGTCATTGGGAGCCGCCGGCAACCGCTTTGATGGATTGCCGGACAAAAAGGCGGCGCGCGAAACCCTCGATTTGCCGCAAGACAGCTTTCTGCCGCTCTATGTCGGCGGGTTGCTGGCCGATAAGGGCGTGCCCGAACTGGCGCAGGCTCTGGATCAATTGAAGGATGAAAAGGTTCTTGGTGTGTTCGTTGGCGATGGACCGGAACTTTCGGTAATCGATGGGCGGGAACGGGTTTTGTGTGTCGGTATGAAGCCCCCGGAAGAAATCCCGCTGTATATGGCCGCCGCCGATACGTTGGTTCTACCGTCTCATCACGAAGGGTTGCCGACCGCCGTGGTCGAAGCCGGGTTCGCCAAGTTGCCGGTGATTGGCACTGATATTGGAGGGATCACCGATCTGATCGGCGAAGAACGAGGTTTTGTGGTGCCGTTGAAAAATGTCGATAGGCTGGCGGAAACGCTGACCGGCGTCATGAATGCACCGGATGAGGCGCAACGGCGTGCTGAAAGGTTAATCGTCCATGTGCGGAAGCACTACGAAGTGCATGCTACAACCGAAAACCTGATTGCTCGTTATCGCCAACTAATCGGTATGGGTTCCTGACCATGTGTGGAATCGCCGCCCTTATCGCTCCCAAGAAAGCGACGGATTTGCGAGCCATCAAGGGGATGACTGAGATCATTCGCCATCGCGGGCCCGATGACGAGGGTTATCTCTTAATCGACAGCGGTAAGCCGACAGGCTTTTGGGGAGAAGACACGCCCGACGATGCCCGCTTGGGCCGAGATGACTGGGCCAACGCCCCTTCAGCGGCGTCAGTTGCCTTGGGCCACCGGCGTCTTTCTATTCTTGATACATCGGCTGCCGGACACCAGCCGATGGCCGATGGTGGGGGCAAAGTCTGGTTGGTGCATAACGGTGAAATCTATAATTTCGTCGAATTGCGCGACGAGCTTGAGACTTTAGGTCTCGAGTTTCGGACGCAGACTGACACGGAAGTGGTTATCGCCGCCTATAAGCAATGGGGAGTAGAGTGCCTATCCCGGTTCAATGGCATGTTCGCTTTTGTGCTGGTTGATCTTGAGAAAAAGCGGTTGTTTGCCGCCCGCGATCGATTTGGGGTGAAGCCTCTTTACTACTGGGAATCTCCCAAAGGCGTGGCGGCTTTTGCTTCCGAGATCAAGCAGTTCACAGTTTTGGACGGTTGGCAGGCCGAGCTCAATCATGCTCGAGCATACGACTACCTGAACTGGGGGCTGACGGATCATACGGCCGAAACCTTGTTTGAGGGCGTTAAGCAGATACCAGCAGGGCATTACATGGAGCTTTCCCTTGACCGGTCGGAAATCTTGTCGCCAAAATCTTGGTACCGACTTGAGGCCGTCCGGGTTGAGATGAGCTTGGAAGAGGCGGGTCGGCGGTTCCGAGAGTTGTTTGAAGATTCAGTCAAGCTACGGCTGCGCGCCGATGTGCCTTTGGGAACCGGCTTGTCGGGTGGGCTTGATTCGTCTTCTATTGTTTGTGCGGTCAACGACAGGCTCAAAAAGACGGGCGGCGCTCAGCAACATACATTCTCGGCGGCGGCGGAAGATTCACGCTATGACGAGACCCCTTTTATAAAACAGGTGATTGAGGCAACCGGGGTCGATGCTCATTTTACCTATCCCGACCCTAAAGGCTTGATAGAGCGCCTTGATACGATTGTGTGGCACCAGGATGAACCATTTGGTTCGACCAGTATTTTCGCCGAATGGGAGGTCTTTGACCTCGTGACGCGCAATAAGGTCAAAGTAACGCTCGACGGACATGGTGCCGATGAAACGTTGGCAGGGTATCATGTGTTTTTTGGCGCTCTGTTGGCCGACTTGTTTCGTACGGGAAATTGGAGGGCATTGAAGCGGGAAATGGCTGCTTTAAAGGAGCGCCATGGATATGGTTGGGGCTTCTTTGGGCCCGCGTTGGCCGATGCTTTGTTGCCCAATTGGCTGCGCGAGCGGCTGCGTAAAGTGGCAGGAAAGACGACTGTGGTGGCCCCTTGGCTTAATCTAAAGATTGCCCCCCGGGATAAAGTCGATCCCTTCGACCGTTCATCGGACGTTTCTGGACTTTCCGTTTCACAAATGCTGCACACCAGTTTGCCCTTGCAACTCCATTGGTGCGACCGGGATTCCATGGCCCATTCCATTGAAAGTCGCGCGCCGTTCTTGGATTATCGTTTGGTGGAGTTCATTGTTTCCTGTGCGCCGTCTTTACGTATTGGCGAGGGGGAAACAAAGCGTCTATTGCGCCACGGCATGGCGGATATTTTGCCTGAAGAGATAACCAAACGGCAAGATAAAATCGGCTTTATTACTCCGGAAGAACGTTGGGTGCGGGAAGATGACCCAGACCTATTTCGGCGGTTGGTGGATCAAGCCATCGAGCAGTCGAAAGGCGTTTTGAATGCGGTGGCCAGAGATAAGGCCGAAGCCATTATTTCGGGTGAACAACCTTATAATGCGGTGCTCTGGCGGATGATCTGTTTCGGCGCCTGGATGAAACGGTTCGATGTTTCAGCAGAAAGGAAGGCCAACTGACATGTTGATGATTGTTGATATTGGCGTGGGGAACCTGGGTTCTATTGTCAATATGTTCAAAAAAGTTGGGGTTAAGGCCGTCGCATCGGACAATCCGGAAGACTTTCTTTCGGCTGAAAAAATCGTTCTGCCTGGTGTTGGCGCTTTCGATGAGGGAATGCGCCGTTTGGAGGAAGGTGGGTTTATCGGCCCGCTGAATCAGAAGGTTTTAGATGAAAAGACGCCGGTCATCGGAATTTGTCTCGGATCGCAACTCCTCGGCAAATCAAGCGAGGAAGGGGTGCGGCCGGGCCTAGGATGGATCGATATGGAAGTGGTGCGCTTCGCGCGGGAAGAGGGGCTAAGGGTGCCGCATATGGGCTGGAATGTGGTTAAGCCTAAATCGAATAACGGGTTGTTTGCCGGCGTGGAGGGTGAACTGCGCTACTACTTCGTTCACACCTACCATATGAAATGTGCCAATCCGAAAGACATTGCTGGGACGACTCACTACGGGTTGGATTTTACGTCTGCCGTGCATCATAAAAATATATATGGCGTCCAATTTCACCCCGAAAAAAGCCACCGGTTCGGGGCGGCTCTTCTAAAAAATTTCGCGGAGCTTTGATGATGTTGTCGGTGCGCGTCATCCCGGTGTTGTTGTTAAAGGGGCAGGGCTTATACAAGACGGTTAAGTTCAAGGACCCGGTTTATGTCGGAGATCCCTTGAATACGGTCAGGCTTTTTACCGAAAAAGAGGCCGACGAGTTGATTTGCCTGGATATCACTGCCAGCCGCGAAGGGCGGGCTCCTAACTTTGAATTGTTGACCGATATTGCGACCGAGACCTTTATGCCTTTTGCTTACGGCGGCGGCATCACCAACGTTGAAGAGGTGCGTAGGCTTTTCTATATCGGAGCGGAAAAAGTGGTGATCAATTCGAGCGCCTATACGACTCCGGAGCTGATTGACGAGGTTGCCCGTCAATTCGGCAGTCAAAGTATCGCCGCCTCCATTGACGCTAAGAAAAAAATGTTTGGCGGCTACGAAGTGCTGTCTCACGGAGGGACAAAGAAGCAGAAACGTTCGCCTGTCGAGGCGGCAAAGGAAATGGAAAACCGTGGCGCTGGAGAGATATTTATCAATTCCATCGATCAGGATGGCACGTTGCAAGGCTTCGACCTGGATTTGGTCCGCCAAGTGGCTGAAGCCGTAAGTGTTCCTGTTGTGGCTTGTGGCGGCGGGTCGTCCCTCGCAGACTTTAGAAAAGCTACGGATGCGGGTGCTTCTGCGGTTTCTGCTGGTAGTTTCTTTGTGTTTCAGGGTAAACACAAGGCTGTGTTGATCACCTATCCGACGCCGGAAGAACTGGCCCAAACTTTCGCTTAAAAGAAATCCATGACTGACCAGCCTTATCAGATGTGTGTTCGCTGCATTATGGACACCTCGGACCCTGAGATTACTTTTGACGAGGACGGAGTCTGCAGCCACTGCCATACCTTTGACGATTCAGTGGGGAAAACATGGCTCCCCAATGAAGAAGGCCGCAAAATTCTTGATGGCATGATTGCTGAAATCAAAAAGGCCGGACAAGGCAAGGAATACGATTGTGCGCTCGGCCTTTCTGGCGGCGTGGACAGTTCTTATCTTGCTTATCTTGCGGTCAAGGATTTTGGGCTTCGGCCCCTGGCGGTCCATGTGGACGGGGGCTGGAATTCGCCGGAAGCGGTTCGCAACATCGAGAATATCGTCAAGGCCCTTGATATTGACCTTTTTACCTACGTGATCGACTGGGAGGAGATGCGGGACCTGCAGGCGGCCTTTCTAAAAGCCGGTGTCGCCAATCAGGATACGCCGCAGGATCACGCTTTCTTTGCCAAGCTCTTCGAGTTTGCGGTCAAGAACGACATCAAATACGTGCTTTCGGGTCATAATATCGCGACGGAATCCGTTTTGCCCACGGCCTGGGGCTACAATCCGCGAGATGATCGCCAGATTAAGGGAATTCACAAACGCTTCGGCACGGGAAAACTCAAGACTTTCCCAATCGCCTCTATTTTCAAGTACTTCATTTACTTCCCCCATATCAAAGGGATGAAGGTTCTCAATCCTTTGAATTACGTTCCTTATGATAAAGCTAAGGCGATGGATGTTCTCAAAAGCGAACTCGGCTGGCGCTACTACGGGGGCAAGCACTTTGAATCGCGGTTCACCAAGTTTTTTCAAGCTTACTGGTTGCCGGAAAAATTTGGTTTCGATAAACGGCGTGCGCACCTTTCCAGCCTGATTCTTTCCGGACAAATAAGCCGTGGGGAAGCTTTGGCGGAAATAGAAAAACCCGCCTATCCGCCGGAGCAGTTTGAAGAGGATAAGGAGTTTATCCGTAAAAAACTGGGTTTTGGTGCAGAAGAGTTTGAAGCCTTGATGAAGGCGCCGACACACAGCCATCTTGAGTATCCGTCCTATATCTGGCTGGTTAATCTACGCCGTCAAATCCGGCGCTGGCGGAACGGCGAATAAAAGGGTAGAAACGCGGAAACAGACAAAGGGTAGGGGTAAGGAAACCATAATGACGAAAATTGCGGTTATCGGCTGCGGTCATTGGGGCAAAAACTTGGTTCGTAATTTCCATGGATTGGGCGCTTTGGCCGCTCTGTATGATCCTGATGCGGCGACGGCGGAAAAGTACGCGGCCGAATACGGCGTGCCAGCCAAAAGCTACGACGATATCCTGGCGGATAAGGGTGTGGACGGGGTGGTGATTGCCGCGCCTGCCGAGCTTCATGTGGACTTGGCGTTGAAAGCGATAGCCGCCGGAAAGCATATTTACGTCGAAAAGCCCTTGGCTCTTGCGGTTCCGGAAGCCGAGAAGGTCGTCGAGGCTGCCGATGCGGCAGGGCGCATCGTCATGGTTGGGCACCTGCTTCAATACCATCCCGCTTTCCTGACCCTGAAGGAAATGGTGCATGGCGGAAAACTTGGACGATTGCAGTATGTCTATTCCAATCGTTTGAATCTGGGCAAAGTACGTCGCGAGGAGAACGCGCTTTGGTCCTTCGCACCCCACGATATTTCAATGATCCTCTCATTGGTTGGCGACGAGCCCGACAAGATCAGTGCGGTCGGCGCGACCTATTTGCATAAAGTTATTGCCGATGTCACGACCACGCACTTGGCGTTCCCGGGTGGCGAAAAGGCTCATGTGTTTGTTTCCTGGCTTCATCCCTTCAAGGAGCAAAAACTGGTAGTGGTTGGTGATGAGGGGATGGCCGTATTCAATGACGGCGAGCCCTGGGATCGTAAGATACTGCTCTATCCTCATAAAATTGAGTGGGTCGACGGCAAACCGAACCCGGCCAAGGCAAATGCCGTTTCGGTGCCGGTCGAAGAAGATGAGCCGCTGAAGCTGGAATGCGCCCATTTTCTGGAGTGTATCGCCGAAGGCAAGACCCCGCGCACTGATGGGCGCGAGGGCATCCGTGTCTTGCGGGTCTTGGAAACGGCACAAAAGTCGATGGATGGCGGCGCATCGGGAGGCACCGCGCGTGCCCCTTTTGACGGTGCCATGATTCATGAAACGGCGATCGTCGACAGCCCTTGCGAAATCGGTCACGGCTCCAAAATTTGGCATTTCAGTCATGTCTTGAAGAACACCAAAATCGGCGCCAACGTGGTGGTCGGGCAAAACGCCTCGATTGGCCCCGACGTAACCGTCGGCGATAACTGCAAAATCCAAAACAACGTCAGCCTCTATAAGGGCGTAACGTTGGAACAGGGCGTGTTTTGCGGGCCGTCTTGCGTATTTACCAACGTCAACACACCCCGCGCAGAGGTCAATCGTTCCGAAGAATTCCTCCCAACTCTAGTGAAACGGGGCGCGTCAATCGGCGCGAACGCGACGATCGTTTGCGGCCATACATTGGGCGAATATTGCTTTATCGCCGCAGGAGCCGTGGTGACCAAGGACGTCAACCCCCACGCCATGATGGCTGGCGTCCCGGCCAAACAAATCGGGTGGGTCAGTCACGCGGGAGAAAAGCTCGGCGACGATTTAACCTGCCCGCGAGAGGGGCGCAAGTACCGTATCGTCAAAGATCAATTGGAGGAAATCGCCTGATATGAGCCAGATCGCGTTTATCGACCTACAGGCGCAACGAGCCCGCCTTGGGGACAAAATTGATTCGGCCATTCAGAAAGTCCTGACTCACGGCGGTTTCATTATGGGGCCTGAGGTTCGTGAATTCGAAGCTCACCTAGCTGAATTTTGCGGTGCCAAGCATGCAATTTCCTGCTCAAGCGGAACGGATGCACTGCTTCTGCCCTTGATGGCCGAAGGTGTTGGTTCGGGCGACGCCGTTTTTGTCCCTTCCATGACATTTGCTTCAACGGCTGAGGTCGTCGCTCTGTTAGGGTCGACGCCGGTTTTTTGCGACGTTCTTGAAGATACCTTCAATATGGATCCGGCCAGCCTGGAAGCGGCTATCGCCGCCGCCAAGGAAAAGGGCCTGACCCCCAATGCGGTTATTCCCGTCGATTTGTTCGGTCAACCCGCCGACTTTGAAGCTCTGCTGCCGATTGCCGAGGAGAACGGCTTGTTCGTTCTTGACGACGCAGCACAAGGTTTTGGCGGTACGCTCAAGGGTAAAAAAATCGGAACCTTTGGGAATGCGACAGCGACCAGCTTCTTTCCGGCTAAGCCGTTGGGATGCTATGGGGATGGCGGTGCGGTCTTGACTGATGACGATGATCTTGCCGATGTCATGCGCAGTTTGCGGGTGCACGGCAAGGGAACCGATAAATACGACAACGTCCGAGTTGGGGTAAATGCTCGCCTCGATACCATTCAGGCGGCTATTCTCATCGAAAAGCTGGCGATTTTTTCTGAGGAGATCGAGGCGCGCAATCGTGTCGCCGCGCGTTACAACGAACTCTTGAATGATGTTGCCGTGGTTCCGGTTGTAGCCGACGGAGCGGTCAGTGTTTGGGCCCAGTATACTTTGAAGGTGAAGGACCGCGCAGCGCTTCAGGCGGAACTCAAAAACCGCGGCGTGCCGACGGCGGTCTATTATCCGCTGCCGCTTCATCGGCAAACGGCTTATAAAGACTGCCCGACGCCGAGCGGTGGGCTGCCGATATCGGATCGTCTTTCCGAGAGCGTCATAAGCCTTCCGATGCATCCCTATCTGGACGAACCGACACAAGACCGAATTGTTGAAGCAGTACGTGCCGCGGCAGGATAAAAAATGACCCGCAGAGTTCTAACAATCGTTGGAGCGAGGCCGCAATTCATCAAGGCGGCGCCCGTTGGACATGCAATCGAGAAGGCCTCCGGCCTGACCGAAGTTCTGGTTCATACAGGGCAACATTACGATGCGGCCATGTCGGAAGTTTTCTTTAAAGAGCTTGGCATTAACTCGCCCGCCTATAATTTGGGTCTCGGCGGCGGCGGGCACGGCGAAATGACCGGGCGTATGCTGATGGCGCTTGAACCCCTGATGGTCGATGAAAAGCCCGATGCGGTCCTGGTCTATGGCGATACCAACTCGACGCTTGCCGGCGCGCTCACTGCGGCCAAACTGCATATTCCGGTTTTTCATGTGGAGGCGGGATTGCGGTCGTTCCGGATGACAATGCCGGAAGAAATCAATCGCCGGATGACCGATCATGTTTCAAGTCTGCTCTTTTGCCCGACTCAGGTTGCCATTGAAAACCTCAAGGCGGAAGGAATTCAAAAGGGCGTCTTGCCGGTCGGTGACGTGATGTACGATTCGGCCCTGTTGGCTGCGGCAACCGAAACGGGATCGGACATTGCTGAGCGTCTGGGGTTGGAAAAGGGACGCTACGAGGTGGCGACCGTACATCGGGCCGAAAACACCGACGATCCGGCAGTCTTGAACGACGTATTGGCCTTTTTGAAGGAAAGAGCTGCCGAGCAGCCTGTCGTTTTGCCGCTTCATCCACGCACCAAGGGAGCGGCTGAAAAGTTTGGTCTGTTGCTTGAGGCGCTAACCGTTGTCGATCCCTTGGGATACCTTGAGATGACCCATTTGGTGCGCGGCAGCGCCGGTGTATTGACTGATTCCGGCGGCCTGCAAAAAGAGGCCTATTTCCATCAAGTTCCCTGTATTACGCTCAGAGACGAGACCGAGTGGGTCGAAACCGTGGAAAATGGCTGGAACCGGCTATGGAAGAGCGGAGAGGACTATCGCCCGAGGAAGGATATCGCCGAATACGGCGAGGGAAACGCGGCGGAGAGAATCGTTGCCTCGATCCTCGATTTCCTGAATTAGTCCGCCATGACCGACCGGCCAAGACTTCACTATCTGACGCTTGAATCGCCGCGGGAAGGACAGGCGTCTTACGCACACGTCCACGAAATCATCGCCGGCTTGAGAAAAATCGGTTGGCAGGTCGATCTCTATGCGCCGGGTTATGCCGAAGGCTGGGAGCGGCCGGGCATTGTCGGCCGGATGCTGGAGTACGTGCGGGTTCAGAAGCGGTTATGGAATGCGCTGGGAAAAGGCGACGCCATCTATATGCGCTCGCATCCCCTGGCTTTTCCATTGGCCTGGGCGGCCAAGCGAAAAGGGGTTCCGGTCGTTCAGGAGATCAACGGACCTTACGAAGATATCTACATCAGCTACAAATGGATGAAACCGCTTGGCTGGTTGATGGTTGGATTGTGGAAGAGCCAGTACCGGTGGGCCGGCGGGATCGTCACGGTAACCGAGCAGTTAAAGAATTGGGTGTTGAAACAAATTGGCGATGGGGTTGTCGAAGTCATCCCCAACGGGGCGAACACGGATATGTTTACGCCCGATGCCGCCTGTCAGCTGGAGTTGCCGAAACCCTACGCATTGTTCTTTGGCGGCTTGGCCCGCTGGCAGGGGATACCGACTCTGCTTGCCGCCGCCGAGCATCCGGCCTGGCCCAAGGGCGTCAAATTAGTCATCGTCGGCGACGGCCAGGAACGCGCCGCCGTTGATGAGGCAGCGGCGCACAATCCGGTTATCCATTACGTAGGACGGCAGCCGTACAAAATCGTCCCCGGCATCATCGCCAATTGTCTGTGCGGGCTGGTGCCTAAAAATAAGTCTGGCGATCGGGAAGGGACGGGCCTGTTCCCGCTGAAGGTCTTTGAAACGCTGGCTGGTGGCGTTCCTGCGGTTGTCAGCGATTTTCCGGGCCAGGGCGACTTGGTGCGGGAATTCGACTGTGGCGTTCCCGTTCCGGCGGAAGAGCCAGAGGCCCTTGCTCAGGCGGTCGCCGATTTGGCGGCCGACCCTGAAAAAGCGGCGGCCATGGGGCGGCGTGGCCGGGAGGCCATCGTCGCGGCACATTCCTGGAACGCCAGAGCTGAGCAAACCGGCGCTCTCATCGAAAAAGTCAGCCGGGACGCCCATGAAGCGAACGGCTAAGCAATTTGCGGTGTTTGTTGCCGTCGGGGGGGCAAGTGCCTTGCTTGACGTCGGCGTGACGGCGCTTTTGCTTTATTTCACTGTTGCCGGCCTTGTCGCCGTCAGCGTCGGATTTACCGCAGGCGTTGGGCTCAACTATACCCTCCATGCAAAAGTTACCTTCCAGCAAACAAAAATCAGCGGTGGAAGCATCGGACGCTATTTGACGGTTTTGATGCTGAACTACCTTTTGACCCTTGCCATCGTCGAAGGCTCAGTTACGCTTTTTGCGGCGCCGGTATTGGCTGGCAAAATCGTTTCTTTGCCGGTGATCGCTGTGATTGGTTATATTTTATCCCGCTATTGGGTTTTTGCTGAGCGGTCTGCAGCCGGTTAATCGTCACTCTCGAGGTTTCTATGGAATTCAAACGGGTTCGGACGGATGAAAGAGCGCTGGATGCCTATGCGAGCCTTTTCAGAACCTGTTTTCCAACGGCAAACCATCTCGATAAAAAATATCTGACTTGGCTTTACGCCGATAATCCGGCGGGCCGGGTCGTCGGTTTCGACGCCTACGATGAAGGACGTTTAGCGGCCCACTACAGCTGTATTCCGGCGGATCTGACCCTCAATGGAAAAATGGCGCGTGGCTTGTTGTCGTTGAATACGGCGACCCATCCGGACTTTCAAGGGAGGGGGCTTTTTACCAAGCTTGCCGCTATGACCTACGATGCCGGAAAAGATGAGGGGTTTGCCTGTGTTTACGGCATCGCCAACGCCAATAGCACGCCGGGATTCGTTCGCAAGCTTGAGTTTCAGTTGGTTCGACCACTGGAAGCCCGCATCGGTCTGGGGCGGGTGCCGGTAAGCTGGGAGCATGTCGGCGAACGCACTGGCTTTGCCCGCAACTGGACCGAAGAAACTTTCCGGTGGCGTTGCGCCAACCCCAAGAACCCTCTAAGCGCCCGAGAAAATGGGGCTGGCGGGGTTGTGGTTTATGGCGCCGCCATGGGCCGGATGATTTCCGCCTATGGCGAAGCGCCGGTATCTCTCGCCTCTGGAGGGCTTCCAAAACCGCGGTGGTCGCCCCTCAAACTTTTTTTGGGCCTAATCCCAAATGATGTTGGCGGGTATGGCGGATTCGTCTCTATTCCCAACCGATTGCGTCCTTCGCCCCTCAACTTGATTTTCCGCTCCCTGGGAGGCGGGAGAAAAGATTTGGATCCGACAAAGGTTCTCTTATCCTTTATGGATTTCGATGCCTATTGAGATGGTCTGGGAAAAAACAAACTAAATGACGCCGGTTTTCTTATTTGCTCATCAAGATGATGAATTCGCCACCTTTTCGGCGCTTCAGATGTATCTGCGCCAAGGGGTGCAGCCCGTTTGTGTCTACCTGACCGACGGCGGGGCAGGTGGGCAGAATATAAAAAGGCGTAACGACGAAAGTCTTACCGTTATGCAGGCACTCGGCGTTGAGCCTGAGAGGGTGATTTTTCTAGGCGGCGACCACGGCATTCCTGACGGCAAGCTGTCCGCCCACTTGGACGAAGTTTTTTCCAGATTATTGGCCTGTCTTGAGCTCGTCATAGCTGATGCGATTCACCTCTATATTCCGGCCTGGGAAGGTGGTCACCAAGATCATGACGCGGCTCATTTGGTCGGTCTGGCCTTGATGAAGCACAAAAATCTAGACAAAGATGTTTGGCAATTTTCCCTTTATCACGGGCGGTCACTGCCTGGGATTTTATTCAAGGTCCTGTCGCCATTGAAAGAAAATGGTCCGTCTGAGCTCATTCCGTCTTCCCTTAATGAACGGATACGTTTTCTTAGGTTCATTTTTTCTTATCGGTCTCAGCTTAAGACATGGATCGGTTTGGGACCGTTCGTCGCGTTCAAATTGTTATTTGGTAGAGGGCAGTTTCGACAACCGGTTTCCAGAGATCGTTGTTTTGAGCGTCCCCATCCGGGACGGCTGCTTTATGAAAAGCGGGGAGCTAGCGTATTTGAAGAATTCAGCCAATCAGCGGCCGGTTTTATTGATCGGTATGTTGGACTTGGAGACGCAAAAAAAGGCATGAACGATAGTAGTTTTCAAATAAAACCGGTTCAGATTCAGTGGCAGGTTTTGTTAGCGCTCTTTGTGCTGGCGCTCGCCACGCGAATGATGGTCGCGTTGGGCTGGCCGGAAAAGGGTGGCGACTACAGTCTGTATGTGCCGGTTGCCGAAAACATCTTAAACAACTTTTGTATTTCCTATTCTCCGGTTGAGGGAGGCCTTTGCGAACCGCATTGGGGAGGCTCGCACCCGCCAGGATTTCCGATTTTTATTGCAGCCGTTTGGGCCGTTTTCGGTCAATCCGATGTGGCGATCCGATGGGCTCAAGTCGCCGTTGAGGGGATCGCCCTGGTTTGGTTCGTCCGGGCTATTGCCGTTTATTCCGGTGTTGCACGAGCAGGAATTGCCGCAGGTCTGTTGATTGCGCTGTCTCCTTTGCAGATCCCTTACGCCCGGTTTATCAGCACTGAAATCCTTGCCGTTGCTGCGGCGCTCTGGGTGTTTGCCGAAGTTCTTTTGTCTTTTGCCGAGAAGAAGCTCCGCGTTGTCCCGTTGGGGCTGGCCGTGACCGCAGCGTTCTTCCTGCGGTATGATGGCGCCGTTATATGTGGTCTGGTCGCACTGGCGGCTTTTTTGATTCACCGGCCGGTCGAAGCCATATGGCGTGGCGCGTTGGTTGCCATGATTTTGTCTGTTTTTGTCGGTGGTTGGATCGGCCGCAACGTTTCCGTTGGATTAACTCCATTGCCACCGTCGCAGGCCGAACTCCATCACCTTCCCAAGGGGTTGTTCAAGTGGTGCGCCTCGTGGATGACAAGTCAGTACGACTGGCCACGATGGTACTATCCAATGCAACACGGCAAAAAATATTCGAAAATTCGTATCCCAGATCGTGCCTATATCAGTGATGAAGAAAAACAACGTGTCGAGACGCTCTTGAAAGAGTTGAGCCGCTATGATGGGCAGGTTGCGCCGTCTCAGATCGATCAAGCGTTTGAAAACCTCCTTGAGGATCGCAAGCAAAACGCCCCATTGCGTCATTATCTGGTTGATCCGGTAAAAGGTGTTCTTCATATGCTGTTTAACCCCTACTACAGCATGGGCTGGCCAACGCCTGCAGGAAACGTTGATCACGATGAACGAGACAAGCTCATGGCCCAGGGCGTTGCGGGGAAAATTCAATTGGCTTTGAACAACCCCGTTGATGCTCTGATTCGAGGTGGGGGATTTATCTATCGATTGGGCATTTGGGCTCTTTTCTTGGCGGGAGCCCTGTTTATGGGGCGTATAGCGCCACGATGGCTCAAAATACTGTGGCTGTTCTCGTTGTCCTATATGGCCCTGCGAAGTCTATTCTTTGGCGCCTTGAGCATTGTCGATTCACGGTTTCTATTGCAGGGATATGCCTATATGGAAACAACCGTAGCGGCGGGGCTTTATTATTGGGCTGTCAGAAGAAAAGACAAACAAGTCAATCTGTAGAGATAAAAAAACGGCCTCCATTATTGCGGAGACCGTTTTTTATTGGCGCGCCCGGAGAGACTCGAACTCCCAACCTTCTGATTCGTAGTCAGATGCTCTATCCAATTGAGCTACGGGCACTTAATTTTCCTTGGAATCGACCGGTTCTGGCCTTTTTCCTTCGGAGGCCCGGAACCTACGCAAAACGGCCCCCGAATGCAAGAGGGAATCGCCGTAAAATCGGCAAATAAAAAAAACATGAAAATCCGTCCTTGTCGGGGCCTAAGCCTTTGAGT